>Ga0182012_10003874_pt1 | contig 15767 bp, 13 predicted proteins | sample 612S2SmetaG_FD_120486 | JGI IMG/M metagenome (GOLD analysis project Ga0182012, IMG submission 120486) | Permafrost microbial communities from Stordalen Mire, Sweden - 612S2S metaG | ecosystem: Environmental > Terrestrial > Soil > Wetlands > Permafrost | place: Sweden: Stordalen | collected...
CTCAAGCGCATTCCTGCTCTCCGCGCCAAGCCCGTTCCCATTGCCATCGACGAGTGGGCTTACTTCGGTGGTCGACCGAACTCCTACAAAACCGTTCCCGCCTACGCATGGGCCTTCCACGAAATGTTCCGCCACTCCGATGTCTTCCAGATGGGCGCATTCACCTTCGCCACTGCGATGATGAGTTCCAACCGCACCGAAGCCATCCTCAATCCCACTGGCCTGCTCTTTAAAATGTACCGCGATCACTTTGGCACCATTCCGGTGGAAGTCTCTGGCGACTCGCCCCAACCGAAGCCGACATTTCCGGCCGGTGGCGATCAGCCTGCGATCAATCCCGGCAGCCCTACGTATCCGGTCGATGTGAGCGCCGCGTTGAGCGAAGATCGCAAAACACTAGCCATTGCCGTGCTCAATCCGTCCGACTCCGAACAGAGCATAAGGATCGCGATCAACGGAACGAAGCTCGCCAGCGCAGGCAGGCTGTGGCGCATGGCTCCCGATTCCATCGACGCAACTGTGCAGGTTGACAAGAAGCCCGAAGTTCAAGTCGAGGAACAGACGCTGGGCACATTGGCTGGGACCATTACAGTGCGCCCCTTTAGCGTGAACATCTATTCGTATCCCGTGCAGTAACCGAGTTTTCGAGAGGATCCAGATGAAACCAAAGAAGCTGTTCATTTTGTGCGCAATCACATTGGTTATCGCGCCCGGATCATGGCTCGCGGCCCAGGTGCAGACGAACGTTCCCGACGTTCTTCTCGGCGCGAAGCCGGTTGCAGTGGAGCACATCAAAATCCACGGCACGGCTCTGGAAGGCAACCTTGAGGGAGACGCTGTCGATCGCGATGTGATCGTCTTCCTGCCACCGAGCTACAAGAAGGAAAAGCATCGCCGATATCCAGTCATCTACGCACTCCACGGCTTCTTCATTGGCGCAGAGCAGTGGACACATGAAATTCACGTTCCACAGACCATTGAAGGCGCATTCGCCCAAGGCGCGCGGGAGATGATCGTCGTCCTGCCGGATTCCAAGACCATCTATAACGGCTCCATGTACTCCAGTTCCATGACCACGGGGGACTTCGAGAATTACATCGCTCGTGACGTCGTGGCCTACATGGATGCGCATTACCGCACCATACCCAACCGCACCAGCCGCGGCCTCGTTGGTCACTCCATGGGCGGCTACGGAGCTTCGCGCATAGGGATGAAGCATTCCGATGTCTTTGGAGCGCTCTACATCATGAGCCCGTGCTGCATGTCGCCAATGAGCGGCGGCGGCCCTGGTCCGTCTGATCGAATGAAAGAGATGGGAATCGCCAACGAGAAGAAAGTTGCCGCGGCAAAGTCGCCGGCCGAACTGGCGGCCCAGGCGCCGGGCTTTGGCGTCGCACAATTCGCAACGGCGGCGGCATGGGCGCCCGACCCAAAGAACCCACCCCTGTATTTCGACCTGCCAACGAAGGACGGGGTTCCGGTGCCGGAGGTACAGGCGAAATTCGCGGCCAATGCACCACTGATCTTCGTCCACCAGTACATTGGGAATCTCAAGCAGTACCGCGCCATCGCAATGGACGTCGGCGACCAGGATGGGTTACGTTTTGATGCCGCGAAGCTGCATGACATTCTGGACAGCTACAGCATCGTGAACAGTTTTGAGATCTATCCGGGCACGCACACCAGCGCCGTGGCTGACCGTTTTCAGAACCACGTGCTGCCATTCTTCAGCAAGAGTCTCTGCTTCGAGTCCGGCTGCAAGTAGCTTGAAGCATTTCGGGACGGGTAAAATCGGCCAACGTTACTGGCAACTGAAGTTTCTAGCGTCGTTCGTGTCTCCGTCCCCTGTGTACTGAGCGTGTTTGGGATATGCGCACAGTGGTCTGCTTCGGCCAGGAAATGCCCGGCCTGTCGCGATTACGGACTCCGGCGCAGAGCCTTTCTCTACCCAGTTCACCACCGCGTCGAGCATGTCGAACTGGTCAAGTGCAGGCCCGCCGCCGCAGTGGCCCATCCCCGGGACCAAAAACATCCGGCTCCATTCGGCCACCTTTTCAGCCCCGCCATTCGCGGGGGCGAGGGACTTATAGTAGTCCAGCGTATCCAGAGGCGAAAACCACGGGTCGCTGTCTCCATGGAAAAAAAGGAGCTTGCCGCCGCCCGCGGAGAACGTGGATAGATTGGTCGACGCCGGCTCGACCAGTGGATCGGAGGCATGCAGCGCCTCCTTGTCGACATCGATCTCGGTTGCGGTCGGGTACGGACCAAATAGTCCGTGCGTGCCCAGGGCGAGGAGCCCCGGGATACCAGTGCTGCCCGCAATACCAGCGTCATACAGAAACCCCAGGTACACCTGGGTTCCATGGGAGTTTTTCGGGCCCGCAAAGGCCTTCTTGATGGCCGAGACCTTTTCCGGTGCAATGCAGCCATCGCTCTGACCGTTCTTGCAGGCCAGCACGGCGGGGTCGAAATCGCAGCCCATGGGGTCGGAGATCATCCCGTCGGCCACGCCATCCTTCGCATCGCATCGACTCATAAGTGCGTCCATGAAGAGCTTGCGATCGGCGGCGGTGAGGAACTTCTCGAGTTGCGGTTTTCCCGAGGCATCTTTGGGAACGGCCTGGTTGTAGGCCACCGGAATCCATTTGCCGATGGCGAGATTGGAGAGGCCGGTTCGCATTGCCGGATCGCCGGAGACGATGCCGTTGAAAACGCTGGGATACCTTTGCGACAGGATCATGCCTTCGCGTCCGCCGGTCGAGCAGCCCACAAAGTAGGAGTAGGCCGCAGGCCGGGAGTAGTATTGCTCGACGATCATCTTCGCCACTCCAGCCACCTCGGCATTTGCCAGATATGCGAAATCAAGATACGCCTGCTGATCGCGCATAAATGAGAAGTCGAATGGGCCCGTCTTCGCCTTGTGTCCCGTATCCGTGCTGGCTACTGCAAAGCCGCGGACCAGGGCGGTCTTGTCGCCAGAGTACGATGCCCCCAAAGGGTAGGACACCACGCCGTTGCCGCCGCCGCCGCCCTGCATCATGAAGTCGCCATTCCAGGCGTTCTTTTCCGGCAGAGCGAGCGCGAAGCCGATTCCGAACTCCTCGCCGTCTGTCCCTTTCCGCCGATGGATGACGCCGTCCACGCGGCAATGCGCGGGCAATGGGCCCAGAGTCGGGGCGCCGGGATACATCGGAGGAATCGTTGTGCCCACGAAAACGGGGGCTGCCTTGGTAATCTCGACTCCATCGATCTTGAAACTGGCGAGACTTGCGCAGGTGACTGTCGATTCAGACTGGGCCATTGCAACTGCACAGCAGGCTGCCATCAGAAAGACAGGAATGCTGGATCGCTTCATGAGGGATTCGCCTCTTCGCTCGGAAGAAATGCATAAAACCGGCAATCGAGCGCCGATTCATCGCACTATGTTGTATCACATTTGGGCAGATCAGAACCTCCCTGCGCGACGGCGCTCCCGGCAGTAGGCTTTACCTTCCCATTCGCAACTGCCACTTCAACCTGTCGAAGCAAGCTCACGATCTGCTCTGGCTGATACATCTTCCCGCGTGTCTTTCGATGCTTTCTCCATACCAGCTTCTATCGCATCAACTCGTGCAGAAGCCGCCATGTGCGCCATGACCTCTTCCCCGTTTGACCTCTTCTTTCTTCAGAAATTCAGGGTTCGATTAGGGTGCTGAAGCCTCATTTTGGGTGCTTTTGTGCGCTTTCTGAGCCATCAGTGCGCTTTAGAATCAATGGATTACGATTCCTCTTCCATTTGACACGGAAGAGGTCGCTGGTTCGAGTCCAGTCGTGCGTCAACGTAACAAATATTTGGCGAGACCGAGACGCCTTCTGCCTTGCAATGACGCTTTCACACCGCGCCTTCGAAGATCTAAACTGCGCCCTTATGGCTGTTTCCTGGATATTCGCCGCCTAAGGATTTCGCATCGGTCAGGCTGGCATTCTGAAAGGTATGGTTCCCGCACTAGGGTCCCCAAAAGAAAATGACTGAAAGTGATCTGCAAGATTAAATGAGCTTTATGCGATTGAAGCACCACGATTGCGATTAACAAGTTGTTGATTCTAAAAGACATTTTCAGCTCGTGACCAGAGGGTCGGAGGTACAAATCCTCTCTCCCCGGCCATTCTTTTCAATAATTTACAGATTGACGAGGTGAACACCCTGGCGTCGGCCCAGGGGCTCTCGCTTTTGGGATACGCCGCTCCCTCCGCAAATGCTGGGCAGCGGCTGGGCGGTTCACGGCCTGGTGCGGACGGCGTATTCGGCGATGACTGCTGGCAACTCCGCGGAAGAACTATAGGACCGCCGCTTCGGCGCCACCCAGATTCGTGTGCCAGAATATCTGCTCGCCCGCACCCCCCGCTATTTACTCCATCCACTGCTGTCCGAACTGTTTCTCCACTTCGATACCGATATGGAAATACTCCCTGCTCGCATTCGGTTCCTATATCCGCTTCTTCGTCTTCCGCTGTGAGTGGCTCGTAAGTTACGTTTTCAAAAACCTGTTGAACCTTGACCTGCTTGAACTCCCTGAAGAACTTCCTGCGTGACAATTCGATGGCGCAATTCTCGATTTAATGGATGTTGAGCCTGAGCCGGTTACCTCAAAAAGGGAGCCATAATCATCTTGCGGCGGCAAGAAGTGTATCTTTTTATACAGAAAGAGCGTATTGTTTTATACAGACACTCTTTACACCATCTGCTTGAAGGTCGAAGATTCTGGACCTGAGTGGAGACGTCGAGTGGAAGCCAGCGGCCCCAGTTTGCATGCGCATTAGCGCCCGCAGGCGTTCATCCGAGCAAAAGAGTTGAATCTCGCCTCGGAGTCTGCCCGAGATGTAAGTTCTGCAGCTGCCCAGGGAGGCAAATCAGAGCTTTCATGTTTCTGTTGTGCGTGTGACACCTGATGCCTCGGGTTTGAACATTCTGTTCATTCCCGTTGACGGGACTCAAGGCAAACTTGCCTCTGTCATGCGCCCTTGATCTCTTGCACATTGAACAATGCCTTCGTTGTCGCCTTCCACACTGACCAGTGGAAGCACAGGAAAGCTGTGTGCAACGACGCCTGAATTCAATATACGACGTAATGACCCGCGGTGAAGAGCCCGTTTCTCTTTATTCGCGGCCAAAAACAGAAATGGATGTAACGTCCTGAGGATATACCGATGAAGTCTCTCTGCTATTCAACATTGCTTCTTGTCACATTCGCGGCGCCTGCTTTTGCAAGTGTCACCGTCAGCGCACCAGCCATCGGCGCCCAAGTCACATCGCCATTTACCCTTTCGGCCAGTGCAGCCAATTGCTCGTCTCAAAACACTTCCTCCATGGGCTACTCGCTTGACAGCAGCTCGGCTACAACCGTTGTGACGGGGACATCCGTGGAAGCTGAGGTCGTTTCTGGACTTGGAGCGCACACCCTCCATGTCAAGGCATGGGGTGATGCGGGTTCCTCATGCGTCACCGATGTTGCCATCACAGTCGATCCCGCCGCTCGTATTCTCGAATTTCCTTCGGATGCAGCCACAGTTCGCAATTTGCAGGTCATGAGCAGCTGGGTTGCACAAAATGACGCCGCGACTTCCGGCAGTTCGAGCGGGGTAACAAGCCTGGTTAACGCGCCTTCGATGAGTGGGAACGCACGCACGTTTGTGAGCGATTACAAGAGCTATGGCGGCCAACGATTTAACGTATCTTTCGGAGACGATACGATCCCCACTCACTTTTTCTATGACGCTTGGATTTATCTGCCATCTCCTTCCACTCCAATTGCCAATATAGAAATGGATATGAACCAGGTAATGGCCAATGGACAGACTGTGATCTACGGATTTCAGTGCGATGGCTGGTCGGGCACCTGGGATTACACAGCCAACACGGGAACTCCAGTAAAGTTTGTAGATACATGGATTCACTCCAAAGCACCCTGTAACCCGCATCAGTGGAAAACAAACACCTGGCACCACATTCAGATCAGTTACTTTCGCGATGACTCTGGCAATGTCACATACCAATCTGTGTGGTTCGACGGCGCTGAATCCACTCTGAACGTGACTGTGCCTTCTGCCTTCGCGCTTGGATGGGCTCCGACGCTGCTAACCAACTTTCAACTGGATGGTTATTTGGCAACGAGCGGGGCTGCAATCGCGTACCTGGACGATCTGACCATCTCTCGCTGGTAATGGAATGAGACGTCCGTTGCAGCTTCAGAATCGGTAACCGCAACCGTGCTGCATTCAGCGCAGGCTGGACGAGGCTTCTCCCCCGTCCAGCCTTGCTGCATCACCGGCTCTATTCCTCGCAAGCCAAGCCATCGCGGTTGGTCTGTTGATTTGCCCGGAACGACAGCTCTCCAAGAGCATGAAACAGGACTTCCCGCTTTGCCTCGTCGATCGGCATTGGAGGTATCAACGTTATGCCTCCTACCAAATCGCTCAGAGACAGATAGGACTGACGATTGGAATGGAGAAACTCAAGCGGATATTCAGGCTTTCGCGCGCGAGCCTTAACCGGATCCGCATCCAGCAGATAGCTGATAGCTGGTTTCGGAACGAGCTTCATTATTAGCAGGCAATAGACTTGAATGGCCCGATTGCGCAAGTTAAGATTCGCAAGTTCGTCATAAATATATCGGTCGAATATGACAAGATCGACCCCTGAGCGCAATGCCTTCTCCACAGCGAACCGGACCGAGATGGCATCTATGAAGTAAAGGAACAAGCGCACCACGGTCATTAGCAACGACCTGACGTTCTTGTCTCGCCGATTGATCGGCGCGGAAGGACTTCCGACTCCTTTGTCGCCCTTGAAGACGATGTGCCCTGTCGCTTCCCTGAATCGAGTCAACCGCGCGATATCATCCCAGAATCTGATCGACTGAACCCGCAAGCCATCCTCTCTAAGGCGCGCGCATAGAGTTTCGATCTGGGTGCTCTTTCCGGAGCCGTCGATACCCGAGAAACTTATGAAGTCAGGTCGAATGTTTTTCTGGAATGCTCGCATCGCTATCCCACCGAGTTGCAATCAACGTTTGGGCCGTAGGTCAGTCTGGCCGGCTTGGGCTTGAATGAGAAAGTGCCACGACAGTCCCGATTGCAACGGCCGCGCCAACCACGACAGCAATCCTGATTACGATGGAGCGGGCTCGCCGCTGTTTCGCCGGGGCAATCACCGCTCCGGCAGGACTGGATGCCGCGACACCGGTGGATCTCTCATATGGAGCTACAGCCGTGCCGACGGGTTTTTGAGATCCATTCTGCGGTTGTTCCGGAATGGACTGTGGAGTACCTGACTTTCCAGCCTGATCGGCGGTTTGCGGGCCCGCGGGATTCGGGCTGTCAGGGTATGCCGCATCAGCCTGGCTTGTGTCTGCGCTTTGTTTGTTAGGTTGACTGCCGGAATCCTGCGCCTGTTGGGTGCTTGGTGCTTCCTGCGACGGTGCTCTGTCAGCTTTCGCGAAAGGCACTGCCAACAAGATCACGAGGACACGAGCGATTTGTTTTGTTAAACAACGACTCGAGATTTTCATTGATTCCCACCCACCCGATCTTGCTTCGCGTCTCAGGATCGATGCCCCAAGGCGGTTACGCTGTAGTCTCAAGAGCCCGCGACGAACCTGCAGGCACAATTGTGCTCGAAGTCCCAACTGGTGTACGGCGATGATAGCTACTTACAGCCTCAGCATTTGTGTCGAACACTTCAAACAGACGATGTGCTCCGCTGTGTCTTAGAACCAATTGCGTCTGTGCGGGGACCGCGGCAAGTTTTACATCTCCATTACGTTTCATTGCTTCTTCAAGGCAACAAAGCAGCAGATTAACGAAAAACCTGTCCATTTGGCGCGCTTTGGAGCAGTCAAGCACGATACAAGGGCGATCAATGCTCATGTGGCTCTTCAATTCGCGAAAAAGCCGTGCCGCCTTTGCCGCGCTCAATGCTTCCGGCAACTGCTCGATCGTCACGGCGCACGCTCGAAATGTCATATCTACCTCCTATACCAGAATCTGTGCCTGATTCCGTCTCAAAAAGCACACAACACGACTTCACGCAACAAAGGGGCCAATGTTTCTTCCTTGGCAGTTTTCCGCGGCATGATCATCCCGGCTACTGCAAGAGCCGTGCAAGCTCAGCTTCAGGATTACGCACAACGCGCGCTAAAGTGTTTCTCCCATATCGGAAAAGAGTTGCGAGATTCGTGTTGTACCAACAGCACTCCGTCATGCGAGGCGACAGCCCACACAGAAACCTAAGTTTCTTCAGGCTGCCTGGAGACGCGAGCATTGCCGCCACCAGCCGATGATTCCCGTCCAGTACAGTCAGGGGGCCGGTTTGGTTTAGACCAATGAGAATCACAGCGCAAAATCCGGGGTCCTCCAGAAGAAACTGCTCGCCAATAGCTGCCAATTTGGAAAGAAAAGAAGCATCGACCAGGTGTTGACGCGTACGAATGACTTCGGCAATCTCGGTAATCGAGAAATCACCACGCGCCAGCTTTCGCCAATGGGCGCGCGGAAATGCCCTGATCTGGCCAATGTTCGATTCGTTCACTTCCACTTCATACCACTCGGTTCCGGCGGGAATCTCCTCCCACAGAGAAAGGTGCCGAATGAAGAGCAGTGCTCGTCGCTTTGCATTGTCGTCAGCGTTGTCACAGTCAGGCGTGCTAACAAGCTCTCGCAAGCTTTCCTGGTACTGCCGGAACGCGGGAGATTGAAAGTCGCTCTTCAGGAACTCCGCAATAACCTCATCTTCAGACACGCCCCGAAACAACCGCGGCGGCAGATCGTTCACGATCCGTAGTAGTGCTGCGGGATTGGTTAATGAATTGAAAAGGAAAGGCAGTCCCACACAAATGAGAAGAGCAACCATTAAGATCAGTTGTACAAGGATAACCTCTCGTAAAGAGGAATGAAATCGACAGATGCCAGCTATGACCACACCGCTGAACGCCAACTGTACCCAACTTGCATTGGTAACCTTATAAGACATCTCGAACGTTATAATTACGACGCTAAGCGAGAAGACAATCGTTGTTATGGCATAAAGCGCCAAAAGATATGGGAAATTGTACTGTCCTACGATCTCAAATCCTGACCCGAAGAGCGTCGTCCAGATTCTCGCGGGTGCCATCCAGAGTCCAAGGGCTAAAACGGAACCCGTACCAATCACCAGTAGCAGCGAGGTTGCGATGACCCTAAGATCCCTTCTTTCCTCGTGGTGAGTGCCTGCCACATGCGGAAACATGCTGTTTACGATCGCTGAGCAGAACGCGAATATCACGCGGCCAACCATTGCCACGGCCGCATAAAGGCCGGCCTCTTTCGCAACGAAAAAGTGCTTCACCAGAACGATGTCGCAGTTGTTGATAAGCACCTGACCAAAAAAGAAGACCATTGCCATGGATGTTTCGCGGAGAGCGATCGAAAATAGAAGAGGGTTCGGAACCCTGACAGTAAGTTTGGGTGAGACGGTAAAATAGGCCACTACGACTGCTGCCGAATTGGCTGCGATCACTCCTTCGACGCCGAAGCCTAACAGAATCAGGAGGACTGATCCGCCAAGTCGAAACATTCCCTCGACGACAAAATTGGTTGCAAGGCGGCGAAAGCCGTAGGTGCCCTGAATATAACCCCGGCGGCTTCCCAACGGAACGTAGAAAGCCGCACCTATCGCAAGGATGGCGACGAGCATGGGATCAGGCAGAACCAGATAACTTGCAATCGCTCTCTGAAACAATAATAAGAGAAGCGCAACGAGTATTCCGCATACCCAGGCGCCCCGATGAAAACCTCTGTAAACAGCGGCCTTTCCCTCGGCTGAGTTCTGTTGTGCCACAGCCTTGGTGGAGATGATCTGAAAGGAGAGGGTCACTGCGGATATCAGAGTAAGGATGGTGTAGACAACAGTCGCCTGGCCAAAACCTCTCGGGCCAAGGAATCGCGCAACCGCAATGTTGTAAGCAAGGTTGATCGCCGTCGTCAGGCTCGAACCCGAGAGCAATACAACACTTCCCGAGACAATGCGCCCGCGCAGCGTCTTCGTCTTTTGGGTCAAGTCATCCACCGCACTCGTGAGTCTCCGTAACCGTGCAAGAAGGGAAAGGCATCAAGCTGAAAATATGGTCCGGTTTGTGCCTATGAATTACTAATTTGATACGACAACCGAAGGCCTTTCTGATCAGAATTGACCTGCCGAGAAAGCCCCGCCAGTAGAGACTGAAGTTGCCTCGCGCTGATAAATGGCACAGCTTTTGTCAGCGTTCGTGACAACCGGGATACTTCCCAGGGGTTTTAATCGCCAGGCCAATGATAAGCAGTGCTAAAATTGCGATCTTCTTGTTACTTCTTTTACCTCACGGATGCATTGGTCCAGGGTCGAGCCGGACAGTGCGACTAAAACACAGGGCGACGGGAACCGCACCGGAGACAATTGCCTTGTACGAGGCATGGTTTGGGCACCCGCGGCACATCTCCGCCGGGTATTCTTCACACGATCCAGCCGAGATAGACCGCCAGATTCGGCAAGCCAAGACAATGGGAATTTCAGCGTTTGTAGTGGACTGGTACGGGGACAGGGAGCCATTCATAGATGTCAGCTATGCCTTGATGCAGTCGAGAGCCGCGAACAATGCGTTCAAGGTTGCGATGATGTATGACGAAGCCGAAGAGGAAGACGGGGCGACCGACGAAGCCATCGCGGATTTCACAATGTTCCATGAGACCTATCTTTCATCGAAGGCGCCGGGGCGCGAGGCATATCTCACCTATGAAGGCCGGCCTGTGATCTTCATCTTTCCAACTGGGAAGCACATTGACTGGAGCAGGGTGCGAACCCTGGTGAACAAATGGAGCGTTCCTCCGTTGCTTATCTATGAAAATCTGCCAGGGCAATATGCCGACGCCTTCGATGGTTTCTACGCCTGGGTGCAACCTGGAGATAAGGGATGGGCTGCAGACGGCAGCAATTGGGGAGAGCAATATCTGAGTAGTTTCTATGAAACAATGCATTCACAATTTCCAGACAAAATCATTGTTGGAGGCGAATGGTCTGGGTTTGACGACAGCAAAGCTTCATGGGGACTTAACCGACACATATCCGCGCGGTGCGGTCAAACCTTCGCCGATACATCCACCTTGTGGCATAAGAATTTCCCACCGGACGACCTTCTGCCATTCGTAATGATTGATACATGGAACGACCACGAGGAGGGTACGGCAATTGAGGATGGCATTCCTTCTTGTGTCGCCGGTGCACAGAATGCCAGATGAATCCCTCGGAGGGGAAATCCCCGGGCGACGATGTAGAAGCAGTTCGATGTGCTGCAACAGCCATTCTTCGGCCCCCCGGCCGAAGAATGGCTGTTGTGATTACGCCGCTTCGTTTACTTCATTCTTATCATGATTGTTGCCGCGCGCAGCGACGATGCCGAGCTGCGGCGCAGCCGTGGCTGGAGAACGAAGGACCTTGTCGATAATGGAGAGGGGCCGGCTACGCACCTCGTCGTACACGCGTCCAAGATACTCACCCAATATGCCCAGACATAGAAGCAGCAGCCCCCCCACTAAAAAAACCGTAGCCGCCACACCGAAACCCGCTGTGTCCACCGAACTCTTCGATAGAAGCATAAAGGACGCAAGAATTGCAGACATAAAGCTTGCCAGGAAAAACAAAGCGAAACTAAGTCTCAGGGGCTTGTAGCTGAAGCTCGTAATAGCATCCATGGCGTACTTGATGCGGCTTATGAACGACAGCTTGCCATCGCCGGCGGCCCGCTCGTGCCGGTCATAGAGGACGACTGTGTTTCGGAAACCGACCCAGGCTCTTAAGCCAGGCAAGTAACGGTTCTTTTCTCCCAGAGCATTGACGGAGTCGACGGCCTTTCGATCCATGAGGCTGAAGACTCCAGCATTAAGAGGGATCGGATAATCGGAGAGAGCTCCCAAGACACGGTAGAAGAGAGGAAAGAGCTTTGCCAAGACCCTGCTTTGTTCCTTTCGGCTCGACCTTACCGCAACTACCACCTCAGCGCCGTTGCGCCAGGCGTCGATCAGCTTCGGCAAAACTTCCGGCGGATCCTGGAAGTCGCCATCCATCAGGATCACCGCGTCGCCGCGCGCGGTCAGGATGCCCGCAGAAATCGCGCCCATGTGGCCCCAATTTCGAGACAGCTCCACCACTACCACATGGGGATCCATGGTCTGCAGGCCCCTCAGGAGATCGAGGGAGACATCGGTGGAACCATCGTTTACATATACAACTTCCCAAGGCGTGTGAGCGCCTTCCAAGGCGATTGCAACAGCTTCATGGAAGCGCACTATCAGTTCTTCCTCGTTATAAATTGGTACAACGACAGAGATCATATTCGACTCCAGGGATTCCGAGTTGTGCTTTCATGAAAGTACTTTCTCTCTTTTGCGTCGGTTGTTATCCAAAACAGCGGACATCAACCTCCGAATTCAAGATCTGACTTCATTCGGGCTCTGCCTGGAAAACTCGCACTCTCCATCGCAATTCAGCAGGTGTTAAGATTATCAAGTATCTTGCGCTGACATGCTGTGTTGTTTTGACCCTGTCATTATCGATAATTTGCACGTCGTAATCAAGTGTATCTAATAGCTCAATCGACAGCCCTTCCGGCGAGAAAAAGACTATCTTGATGTCGTGCGCACGATCCGTGTAATGCGTGCGAATTCTCAAAGCGGATTGTTGCTGAATGGTTGCCGTGAGCTTGTCCTTGGCAATTCCCACGAAATCCGGATCGAGCAAGCTGGCGCGATTTTGCTCAAACGCTGCACTCAGGCTTTGCCACGATTGTAGATAGTCGCGAATCGCTGCTCTACCGGTTTCCTCTGGTAGTGACCGTGGGCCTTGCAGATTCGTGGGCTCCACTCGTACTACGGCTTGAGCGGATGCGAAGCCCGAGGAAGCGGCGAAGAATGTGGTGAGGAAAAAAAGGGGCTTTAACATAGTCATTTCTCCCACCGAATCTGATTCCCCATGACGATTCCGCTCGCGACGGAGAACGTTGCTCCGCTACGGGCGGACAATTCGACCTCCGCAATTCCGTTCTTGAGAGGTTCGTCCACCGTTGACTGAGCGCCGTTGTATTTCTCGGTGAAGGTGACGACGGTTCCATCCGGTATAGCGTTGCCGCTGCAGTCGCGTACCGGATCTGTCACCAATCGAACTTGCTGACCCGACTGTTGAGCGGTCATCTTCAACCCGCACGGATCACCCGGAACCTGCGCTACGACGCGCGTGCTGTAGGCGTCGCCAACTCGAGCCACAAATTTGTCGATGCCTTGCTGGGCCGTGGAGTCCATTACAGTCCAGGCAGCGCCATTGTGCGTCACCACCAAATGCTTTTGCACAGTGCTGGATGGATTCGACAGTTCAAAGGACACTGGCGTCGGGGAGGCAATCAAGTTGTGATAGTCGTCTAAGACATAAACGGCGCCCGTGATGCCGTCACGCAGGCCAACAGGAAGACGAGAAGGCTTCGCGAGAAAGCTGAGGTTGGTAGGTTTGTGTGTTGACACAACATCGAATGAGCCGTTCTGTGTGGACGAGACCCCGGCAAGAACGACCAGGTAGCGACCAGCACTGATAAGCGATCCAGGAGAAAAGAATGCGGTTTCTCCCAACAGCACATCGCGCTTCAATACCTGGCCAAGACCAACAATGTACAGTGTCGCTTGTCCGTTCCCGGCGCTCTGGATTGAGAACGCGCTGCCGGCTTCGACAGTTGTTGGCAAGCGCATGCGCGCGTCCTGGGCAAACGACAACTGCGTGATTGCCACCGCCAAGACGCTGAGCAGAAGTGTCAATCTGACTCTCACTGGAAACCGCCAAAACTATAGGTCGCAACGACTGTCCGCTGACTGCTGACGTTCCTGGCGAGATCCTCGGGAATATGGATTTCAAACGGAACCGGGGTTTGAGGCGCAAGCGCCTGGTCAACATACTGGTCTGCAACCCAGACCACCTGGCCGCTCTTGTTGTAAAAGGTGCCGAGAACATGCGCGACATTCACAATCTGGCCGCTCTGATTGATAAGCTGCCCGGTCAGCGTGGCTCCGGGCGCCGGATGCAACTGCTCGCTTCCGATCTCGATCACAGGGTCTGCCGAGGCTGCAATCAGGGCTGACAAAGGGGTCATGCGAATGCTGCCGACCTCGGACAAGGCTACATTGTGAAACTGGATGAGAAACGGAGTAACCTGCTTCGGCAGCAGGAGGTGATCAATTCTGTCAAAGCTGCCTTCAGTCGCAATTGGAGACTGGTTTTTCGACAACAAGGTTGCGGATACAGATACGTAGGCTGGCACAACATCTTCATTGAGAAGTTCGCCAAGGATTACCACACCTTCAGCCCGGTCCACAGGGTGCATATCCACAATGCGCACATGAGGCGCTTCTACATCCTGAGAGCCCCAGTCATCACCGGAACCGCGGTAGATCACATCCCATCGCAGATAATTTACTGCGATGACTTGCGGCGGCACGATGGATTCCCTGACGATTGGCCACTCCGGTTCCCAGCGGTCTCCATTTCTCACTACGTGCAAGTCACGTGTACTTACGGACAATCCAACGACGGTGGCCCAATGGAGCTTGAGCTCCATCTCAGCTTCATTGGCGGAGGCATGAAGCGGTCGCACCTCAAATCTGTCGAGAGTGGTATACGTAAGAAGGCTGGGGTAGTATCCAGTCAGGTCTTTCACAAATTCCGTCTCGGTAAACTGGGCTCTGTTGGCGAGACTACCATAGGCTTTTTCCCAGGCTTGCTTGCGGATTTCTTCCCCAAGGTTTTCAACTGCGGCTTCCGGCGTTGAAGACGAACGCAGCATGTTTCCCACGCCACTGTAGGCTGCCGCGGATGGCGCAGGCCAGACTGTTCCTATCGCTACCAGGGCCACAGTCACAGCGCCGAGAAGTGCGGCGAATAAGCGTCCATTGTTCACGAGGCCACACTTTCCCGCACGAGATGTTCATCGGTGGCGAATGGGAGTTCCACCTGCTTTTCGTGCCGTTTCTTTTCCGGAATGAAAACCACCAGTATCGCAAGAATGCTGCTGCCGAATGGGAAAATGCCCCACATGAGGCCCTGCCAGTGGGGAGGGCTTTGTGGGGCGTTCACCGGCATCGCCGGAGGTACACCGTCTTTGCTCCACACCGTGATGGTCTTGTCTTCAAGATTGTCAACTGGACGCCAGCCGGCAAAGGACAGCAGCGGATCATAATAATGATCGCGTACAAACACCCATTTCAGCCCGTAGTGGTCTGCGTGCATCAGCATGGCGCGGAGTGCGTCGAGGCCCGCCTCGCCGAAATACTTCGAACTGGTGAGTGCGCCTGCGCCATAGTGAGTCAGTTCCGGCAGCATCCGCCCGGAATTCCATTCGCCATCGACGCTGCTCGCATCCGTCATCATTGCCAACCGGGCAATTTTGTTGCCGAATCCCAAGGTGATGTAACGATACTGGTCGTGACCGTCGCGATTGAGCCACGAGGCGACAGTATCGACCTTGAAGTCTTCAGCATCCGCTGGTCGATAAGTCGCCCATCCCACAGCAATTGAACAACTAAGAGTTGCTGCCGTAGTCAAACCAACAACCGCCCACAGTCGATATCGATCGACGAGTTCCGCTGCCAGGAGTCCGACAAATGGAAGTGCGAGCAACGTTGCCCAATAGCTGAAACGCTCCATGGTCAGCACGTCGAAGGCGCGTCCCAAAAGAAGATGGCCC
>Ga0182012_10003877_pt1 | contig 15765 bp, 11 predicted proteins | sample 612S2SmetaG_FD_120486 | JGI IMG/M metagenome (GOLD analysis project Ga0182012, IMG submission 120486) | Permafrost microbial communities from Stordalen Mire, Sweden - 612S2S metaG | ecosystem: Environmental > Terrestrial > Soil > Wetlands > Permafrost | place: Sweden: Stordalen | collected...
AGGGCCTCGATGGCGGCGGCCAGTGCGTGCAGTTCGTCCTGATTGGCTGGCATGGTGACGGCGGTATCGAAGTCGCCGGCGTTGAGCCGGGCGATATCGATGCCGAGGGCGCGCAGCGGCAAGGCGAGGCGCCGGCGCATCAGCCAGGCGATCGTTGCCGCCAGGGCGACCGCGGCGGCAACGATCGCGATTGCCGAAACAAGATGCCGGACGGCGAGCGCCTGTTCGGCATCGGCCGCGGCGACTTCGTCATCGAGTGCCATGGTGACGACCTTGATCGACGGCGCGAACGGCGCGTCGCAGGTATGGGTCCAATCGGCCGGTGACAGAACGGGTTTGCCGCTGTCGTCGAGCCTGCCGATCACCTGATCGATGCCGCGGTTGGCGTCGGCCACGGCCGCGACGGCGCTGATCGCCTGGCTTGCGGGGCCGGGTTCCGTGGCGGGATTGGCGGCGAGCGCGGTCAGTCGTTCGGCGGCGGCTGAGGCTGCCCCGCGCAGGCGGCCGAGTTCCTGCATGGCCTTGCCGTCCATCCGGGCGCCGCGGGCAACGAGCGGGCGCAGCAACGAGCATTGCTGGCCGTAGGCAGAGCGCATCGCCCAGGCCTGGATGCGGAGTTCGACGAGGTCGGCAAGTTGAGAGCTGCCCATCCGCAGCCGGTTGCCGATCGCTGTGGAAGCGCGTTCGAACACCGCGCCGGCGGTGTGGCTGGCGTCGAGGTTCGGCTGCACCGCTTCGAGTCGCCGCGCGGCGACCGGCTTGCCCGCCTCGGCATCGACCAATGTGAAGCTTTGATCCACCTGGGCCACCGAGGCGGCCAGTTCAGGCGCGAGATTCATCGCTTCCGGAAACCCAAGGGCGGTGAGCTTCGCTTCGGCGGGACGAACCTGGCTGTCGATCTGCGCCCGCGCGGCGGCGATCTGCGGCCTTGGGTCGGCTTCCACCTGCAAGGCGGTCTGTACAGGCCCGCCCAGCGCGCGGAGCGCGATCAGTGCCTGCAACAGGGCGCGATCGACCTCGGCCACCGCGAGGACACCGTTGGCGGCGCGCAGCGTGTGGACAGAGTCCAGAGCCTGCATGCCGCCACCCGCCAGCAGGGCGAGCAGCGGCACAACGAGGAGGCCGGCGAACAGCCGGATGATGGAACTGCGTCGTCGCATGCGGTCCTCCTCGTGTCCGGAAGCTGCGGTCCACCGCATGCGGCGAACGTCGGGAGCCGGAAATAGGTCTTTAGTTTCAGGGCCTGCCCCGAAGTTCGCCGGATGTGGGGAACTTCGGGGGCAGGACACTGGCGCATGGGAAGAATAGGCAGACGCAGCTTAATGAAAGGTAAAGGGTCCTTCGTCCTGGGCCGGTGCGCGGGGCGCGGGGTTAGACGGTTTGCAGGATCATCTCGGTCCGCATTTCAGGTGTGACCTCCCGCCGCCAGTCGGCGCCGGCGGGAAGGACCTGTTCATGGGCATACAGGTCGTAATAGCTGGTGCCGGTTCCATCCGGCGTGCCGCCGGCCTGGACGGTTTTCACCGCCTGACGCAGCAGCTTGCGGGCCTGGATGATTGCCTTGTCGGCTGGCCCGAGGTGCTCCTTCGAACGATCGACGATGGGTCCCATGCTTTCCTGGATGGCGCGATCCTGCACGTTGATGCCGTCGATACCGGTGTAGCTCTCCTGGCGCTGGACGGTGCGGTCGAGGAGGTAGTTGTTGCTGCGGTTCGCGTGCGAGCGGAAGGTATTCGGGTCCACGTGCACGGGGCCGTTGCCGAGGCCGCGCTCCAGCCGGTCGGTTTCCGTCAGCGGGCCGGTTGGGCTGTAGGCCCAGTTGAAGACCATGGTCGATTGGTCATCGATCGGGACCCAGGAATGGCCGGCGATCAGCGGCAAACCGCTCTCGGCCCGTGACGGACGGATCTGATGGAACGGCAGGACGAAATGGTAGGTGCGGATGTGCATCTCGGCGTCACCAAGCGGGCGGATGCCGGCGTACTGGTAGCCGTAGTCGGTGATGTCGACGACGAGTTTGGGCGCCTTGCCGCGGACGAACGGGTTTGACGGCTTGAAGCCGCCGCGGGTGGAGTTTTCGGTCAGCAGGCGGTGCATGATCGGAGCGTGGGAGGTGTCGATGCCGCCCTCCAGGCCTTGGAGCCAGTTGCATTCCTGGATCACTTTGGTGACGTGGAGGTGCGATTCCAGTGCCGCGGTCCAGGCGAATTTCGGTGGCGGAGGAAGCTGATCGGCGGGGCCCAGATAGGCCCAGACGATGCCGCCGAGTTCGCAGGTCGGGTAGGCTGCGAGGTGCACCTTGTGCCTGAAGTCGTTCTCCTCGGGCTCGTTCATCATGTCGGTGCAGGCGCCGGAGACGTCGAATTTCCAGCCATGGTAAACGCAGCGCAGGCCGCACTCCTCATTTCGGCCGAAAAACAGCGAGGCGCGGCGATGCGGGCAGTATTCGTCCACCAGGCCGATGCGGCCGGCGGTGTCGCGAAACGCCAGCAGATCTTCCCCCAGCAGGCGCACGCGCACCGGCGCACTGTCGGGTTCGGCGATTTCGCTGGCCAGCAGCGCCGGCATCCAGTAGCGCCGCATGGTGTCGCCCATGGGGGTTCCGGGCGTGACCCGGGTGATCAGTTCGTTCTCCTCACGTGAAAGCATGGCTGTGTCTCCTGCTTTGTTATTTCGTTGCGCAGAGCGGCGGCCGTGGTTCGCCATCGCACAAACGGCGCGATGCAGGTACGGCCCCTGATATTGGCCAGGGACGATCCGGTTTCAGCCGGACGTCACGGCGGCGGAGGTCAGTCCTCGAGCTTGAAGCCGGCTTTGAGTGTCACCTGATAGGAGGCGACGTCGCCGCCCTTGATCTGGCCGCGGATCTGGGTGACTTCGAACCAGCCCAGATGCCGCAGCGTCGAGCCGGCTTTGGCGATCGCGGTCTTGATTGCTATGCTGATGCTCTCATCGGATGTTCCGACCAGTTCCACCACTTTGAATACGCCGTCAGACATGGTTACTCCTCCGATACATTGATTTTTGCTGTAGTGACCACCGGGCGTTGCAGGGTCGTGATGCGAGGCGTTGCGGTGGCAGGGTATGCTAAACGCAACCCGGTTGGTTTGACCAGCTTGCGCGATCCGAGCTGCGTGGCCGGGCACGCCTTGATCCCGCCGGGTTTCCGGCGATACTGCCGGCCGCAGCGAGAAGGACCGTCCCGATGACCGAACCCCTGCCGATCGCGAAACCCGAAGAAATCGGCCTCAGCCGGACGGGGCTTGACCGTCTGTCGGCGGCGCTGAACGAGCGCGTTGCCCGTGGCCACATTCCGGGTGCGGTGGCGCTGGTCGCCCGGCACGGCAAGGTCGGGTATTTCGAGAGCTTTGGCCGGCAGGACCCGACCCTCGACAAGCCGATGGGCACGGATGCGATCTTCCGCCTCTATTCGATGACAAAGGCGATCGTGTCGGTCGCGGTCATGATGCTGTGGGAGGACGGGCGGCTGTTGCTGGGCGACCCGATCGGAAAGTTCATCCCGGCGTTCAACGACACCATGGTCGGGGTGATCTCGGGCGGCTTCTACGGCTTAACCGATGCCGACAGGCCGATCACGATCCAGGACCTGCTGCGCCATACCTCTGGCCTGACTTATGAATTCCGCGGCGACACACCCATTCATGCAGCCTACGGCAAAGCCCGCGTGGCGCGGCTGAAGCAGAGCAATGCCGATCAGGCCGAGGAACTGGCCGCGCTGCCGCTGCTGCACCAACCAGGCACGACATGGGAATACAGTCGCTCGACCGACGTGCTGGGCCGCCTGGTCGAGGTGATTTCCGGCCAGACCCTCGGCCGCTTTCTGAACGAACGCATCCTGACGCCGCTCGGCATGACGGACAGCGGCTTTTCGGTTCCTGCCGCCGAACAGTCGCGCATCGCGGAACCCTTTGCCAAGGACCCGGAGGGGGGACTGGACGTGGCGCTGCTGGATATCCGCCGCACCGCGCTGTTCGAGTCGGGCGGCGGCGGCATGGTCGGCACCGCGATGGACTATGCCCGCTTCCTGGGGATGCTGCACGGCAACGGCCGGCTTGGTTCGACCCGGCTGCTTGGCCGCAAGACGGTCGAATTCATGACGTCGGATCATCTGGGCAGCATCACGGGTCCGGCGGACCTGCTGCCGCCGGGCCATGGCTTCGGGCTGGGCTTCGCGGTGCGCACCCAGGCCGGCCTGGCGCCGTTCCCGGGGTCTGTGGGCAGCTATTACTGGGGCGGCGCGGCGGGCACGACGTTCTGGGTGGATCCGGTGGAGCGGCTGTTTGCGGTGCTGATGCTTCAGGCGCCGCAGCAACGGGAGCACTACCGGGTGCTGTTCCGCGACATGGTGTATGCGGCCGTCGCCGATTGACGGCGCGCGTCTGGTTCGCGCAATCGTGACGCCGGCTGATCCGGGGTGATTGCTGCCGATCAGGCGGCTTGTCAGGGTTCGCCAAGGCGCGCCGGTTCGGGACTGCGGTATCGCGGTTCGCGCACGGGCTGTAGAAGGCCGTCGCGAATCGAGGCGGCCCGGCTAGAACCGCCGCCCGGAACCTGATTGGAGATGCTCCATGAAACATTGGACGATTGCCTGCCTTGCCGGCGTGGCGCTGCTTGCCGCCTGCTCGTCTTCCGACGATTCAAAGAATGCGAACGGTGCGGGCGGCGCGTCGGCCTACGGGGCGACTGGTGCGGGCGGCGGCGTGGGTGCGGGCGGGGCCGGTCCGGCGGCGCCCGGCAGCGAGGAAGACCTGGTTCAATCGGCCGGCGATCGCATATTTTTCGACACGGACCGCAACTCGCTCAGTCCGCAAGCGACGGCCACGCTGGACCGCCAGGCGGCGTGGCTCCAGCAATACCAACAGGTCAATGTCTGGGTTGCAGGCAATTGTGACGAACGCGGCACGGAAGAGTACAATCTGGCGCTGGGCCAGCGACGTGCCAACGCCGACCGCGACTATCTGGTTGCGCACGGCATCCAGAGAAGCCGCATCGAGACGATCAGCTATGGCAAATCACGCCCGATCGATGCGGCCTCGACACAAGAAGCCTGGGCACAGAATCGCAATGCGATCACGTCGGTGCGTTGACGGGATCATCCCGGCGGTCGGCGTTTTGCCGCCACAAGGCGTCGGGATTCCGGGTCTGTGTTAACCAAGTGATAACTGTTTGTCGTCCATGATCCCCGCACCACAGTTGGGGATCAAACATGCTCCGGGTCGTCGGACGCATCTTGCGGGATTACGACCTGGGGCTCGCCGCACTTGCATTATTGCTGTGCGCGCTGGCGGCGGCGACAAGCGTGCGGCTTTTGATCCCGCTGGACGAGGGCGGGCAGAGGCGCAGCGCGGTGCGCCTTGGTGCTGCCATTCTGGCCTTCGGCACCGGCGCCTGGGCGGCGGATTTCATCGGATTTATGGCGTTCCGGCCCGGCGTGCCGGTCGACTTCGACGTGGTGCTTTGCCTGCTGTCGCTCACCGTGTCGGTCGGCGCCACGGCTGCCGCGTTCACCGTCAGGACCCGCCATCGAGCAATCATGGCACGCGGGGTTATCCTCGCGGCGGGACTCGGCGCGATGCACGTCCTGGGGATGCGCTCGATGCGTATCGCGGGGACGGTCCAGTACGATCCCGGTCTGGTTGTCGCCTCGCTTGCCGGTGGCGCGGTCTGTGTGCTCGCCGGCGTGTGGATGCTGGAACGGCGCCGCGTGGTGTGGGCGGCGGGGTTGCTGACACTGGCGGTCGAATCTACGCACTTCATTGCAATGGGATCGCTAACGCTGACTGCGCACGGCGTGGGGGACGGCGGCGGCGCTCTGGTTCCAAGATCGGCGCTGTTCACCGCGACGGGCGGCGCGGGCTGCCTGATTCTGATGCTGAGCCTGATCGCATCGATTCTGGACCGGCATTTCACGCGCCGGGTGGCCGACGAAGCGCAGCGGTTTCGCGTGCTGGCCGACGCGACATTTGAAGGCCTGATCTTCGAGCGGCGCGGGCGCATTGTCGATACCAACCGTGCGATGGGTGAGTTGGCGGGCACCGCTGCCGCGGGGCTGATCGGGCGGACGCTGTCCGACCTGATCGCTGATATCGACCTGCAACCGGTGCTGGTCGGGATTCCGACCGAACATACGCTGCGTATGGCGGACGGGCGGACAACGCCGGTGGAAGTGCTTTGGCGCAGCGGGACCGACCGCGGCGAGCGCGTGCTGGCGGTCCGGGACCTTGCGCGGGAGAAAGCCGCCGAAGAGCCGGTCGAGCGGATGGCACGCCATGATCCGCTGACCGGCCTGGCGAACCGGGCACTGGTTGAACAGCAGTTGCATCGGGCGCTTGCCTTGTCGGATCGGACGACGGTGGGGGCGGCGCTGTTGTATATCGACCTGGACCGGTTCGAGACTGTCAGCGAATCCTTTGGGCCCCATGCGGGAGAGCAGATTCTGATCCAGACCGCGCGGCGGCTTTGCGGGACGGTGCGCGAGACAGATATCGTGGCCCGCGTCGGTCGGGATGAGTTTGTGATCATCCAGGCGCTGAATGAGCAACAGGCGGACACGACGTCTTTGGCGGACCGGATCGTCATCGAGATGGCCCTGCCGTTCTCGGTGGACGATCAGCCGGTCGCCATTTCCGCGAGTATTGGCGTCGCCTTGTATCCCAGTGACGGAGCGAGTGCGCAGGATCTGATCAAGAACGCCGCGCTGGCGATGCGTCAGGCGAAGACGGACGGTCGCGGACGCTGGCGCTATTTCGAGCCCGGGATGGACCTGCTGCTTCGCACCAGACGGTCACTGGAACAGGACCTGCGGATTGCGTTGAGGGAAAACGAGTTCACCCTGCACTATCAGCCATTCGTCGATGCGGCCACGCTGGAGGTGATCGGTTATGAGGCGTTGCTGCGATGGGATCACCCGGAGCGCGGACGCATTCCGCCGGGGGAATTCATTCCGCGCGCCGAGGCATGTGGCCTGATCGTGCCGATCGGCAACTGGGTGCTGGCCGCGGCGTGCGCCGAAGCCGTGTCGTGGGAGGAACCGTTCGTCATTTCGGTCAATTTGTCGCCGGCGCAGTTCATTCAACCTGGGATCGAGGCCACGGTGGCGGAGGTTTTGCGACAGACGGGCCTGCCGCCCAACCGGCTGGAGCTGGAGATTACCGAGGGCACGCTGATGGACGACGCACAGAACGCGCTGCGCGTCCTGACCGCGCTGAAGGCTCTCGGGGTGAAGCTCGCGATGGATGATTTTGGCACCGGGTATTCAAGCCTGAGCTATCTGCGGAAGTTCCCTTTCGACAAGATCAAGATCGATCGCAGCTTTATCAGCGATGTCGAGGACGACACGGAAGCCGAGACAATCGTGCAGGCGATCATTGCAATGAGCCGCAGCCTGCGACTGGATGTTACGGCGGAGGGCGTGGAGACGAAGCAACAGCTTTCGATGCTGCGGGCGCTGGGGTGCAACTTCGTCCAGGGCTATCTGCTGGGAAAGCCTCGGAGTGCGGCCCAGCTTGGCCTGCAGTCGAGCAAGCCGCGCTGGCACGCGGTTGAGAATGCCGGGCCTCGCCTGGTTGTTCCGCCGGCGGCGCGATCGGCCTGAATCCGCCTCGAGCGCGCCTGAGATCGGCTGTTACCGGCTACGCCAGTTTCCGTTTCCACAGGTCGAATATATCCGTCCAGGTCTGTTCGGCGGCTTCGGCGTTGTAAACTGCGCGTTCGGCGAAGCAGAAACCGTGATGCGTGCCGTCGAACACTTTGACGGTATTGGCCACGTCGGTTTTCGCCAGGCTGTCCTTGAGGTCCGGGATCACATGGGCGGGAACCGACTGGTCGTGTTCGGCGAAGGCATAATACAATTCTCCTGTTACCAGCGGTAACAGGAGATGGGATGAATCCGGCTTGTCGGTCACGATGTTGACGCCGTACAGAGATGCCGCCGCCTGTATGCGGTGAGGAAACCTGGCAGCAACGGTGGTGATATAGCAACCGCTCATGCAATGACCGACACATCCGAGCGGGCCGGAGCGCGCTTTGTCGTTGGCATCGAACCATGCGATCATTGCCGCGGTGTCGTCGGTGACCAGCGCGTTCGAAATGCTGTTCATGGAGGCGCGGATCACCGCGGACATGGCGTCGTCGCGGCGGGGGATATCGAAGCGGACCGTTCCCAATCTGTAATACATATCCGGGAGCAGGCAGAAATATCCGTTCCTGGCAATGCGCCGCGCCATATTGCGCAGTTCCTCGCGCGTGCCTGGGGCATCCATATAAAAGATGACTGGCGGGAACGGCCCGGCGCCGTCCGGACAGGCCGCGAAGGCCGGCATGCGGCCGTGTCTGGTCGTAACAATCACGTCCTGTTCGAACATCTTCGAGGCCCCCACAACCCTTTGCCCAGCCGCAGCACTGTCATTCGACTGGCATCGATTTGCAAGCCGCCGCCGGACAGTGGTAGGGTGAATGTCTTTTAGGGCGTTGAAACAATGAGAATCGCATGCGCAGCGTAGCGCTTATTGACAGCGTCCTGGCCGCTTCCGTCAGCGGCGAGAAGATCGCAGGCGTGGTGGCCGCGGCCGCCGACAAGGACGGTCCGATCTATGAAGCTGCGTTCGGCAGACGAAACGTGTCATTACCGCATCGAATGACCGTTGATTCGGTTTTCCGAATCGCGTCCATGACGAAGGCGATCACCGCCGCCGCAGCGATGCAACTGACTGAGCAGGGCAAGCTTTCGCTGGATCAGCCGGCGAAGGAAATCCTGCCGTTCCTCGCCGATACCAAGGTGCTGCTTGGATTCGACACCAAGGACATTCCGATCGTCCGCGCGCCGCGCACACAGATCACGCTGCGCAACCTGCTGACCCACACGGCCGGCTTTGTGTATGACACGTGGAATGAGGAGATGAGCCGGTTCGCCAAGATCGCCGATCTACCGGCTGCGCGCACCGGTAAACTGGCTGCCCTCACCGCCCCGCTCAATTTCGATCCGGGGGAGCGCTGGGAATACGGCATCAACATCGATGTCGCCGGCCGCATGGTGGAGGTTGTCAGCGGGCTGGACCTGGAGACCTATATGCGGCGGCATATCTTTGAACCGCTGGGTATGGCGGATACCAGCTTCATTCAGCGGCCGGAGTGGGACAGCCGGTTGCCGGCGATCCATGCCAGGCAGCCGGACGAATCGCTGGCGCCGCTGGAGCCGCCGCCGCCGGTGGTCACGGACCGGGAGTTCTTTCCCGGAGGCGGCGGGTTGTTCTCGACCGCGTCCGACTACCTGCGCTTTCTGCGGGCTTTGATGAACGACGGCGAACTGGATGGAAACCGCATCCTGAAGCCGGAAACCGTGGCGCTGATGGGCCAGAACCAAATGGGCGACCTGGAGGTTCAGCCGCTGCCGACGCAGAATCCGGCCATGTCCAACCGGGTTGACCTGTTTCCGGGGATGACGAAGAAGTGGGGGTTGAGTTTCCTGATCAACACTGAGCCGGGTCCTGCCGGCCGGAGTGCCGGGAGCCTGGCCTGGGCCGGGTTGAACAATACCTATTACTGGCTGGACCCGGTGAAAAAGGTCGCCGGCGTCTTCATGACCCAGACGCTGCCGTTCGCCGATCCGACCGTGCTGCAGGCGCTCGATGCGTTTGAGGGCGCGGTGTATCAGTCGATCGGTTAGGGGTTCTTCCTGCCACAGGGTGGCGTCGAGCTTCAGAGGTGGCGATCGGAAACCGATTGACAAGCGGGCACCCAGTCCCTACCCCGCCGCCTCTCCTGCAAATCGAGTGCCCTGACAATGTCCCGCCGCAATCCCCGCGGCCGTCCTCTTGACGGCTGGCTGATCATCGACAAACCGGCCGGGATGACCAGCACGGACGTGGTGAACCGCGTGAAGCGGCTGTTCGACGCGCAGAAGGCGGGCCATGGCGGCACGCTCGACCCGTTGGCCACCGGACTGCTGCCCGTCGCGTTTGGCGCGGCCACGAAAACCGTGCCCTATGTGATGGACGGCACGAAGCTGTATCGCTTCACCCTGAAATTCGGGGAGGCGCGGGATACCGACGACGCGGATGGGGCGATCATCGAGACGAACGATCATCGCCCGGATGATGCGACGATCGAGGCTGCCTTGCCGGCCTTCCGCGGGACGATCATGCAGGTTCCGCCGATCTTCTCTGCGGTAAAGGTCGCCGGTGAGCGGGCATATGACATGGCTCGCGAGGGGCGGGCGCCGGTGCTGGAACCACGGCCGGCGCGGGTGGACCGGTTCGTGCTGACCGAACGCGTGGACGCCTGCACCGCGGTGTTCGAAGTTGCATCCGGCAAGGGCGTGTATATGCGGAGTCTGGCACGCGACCTGGCGCGTGCGTGCGGGACGGTGGGGCATATTGCGGCACTGCGGCGGCTGCGCGTGGGTCCTTTCCTGGAGCATCATGCAATTAGGCTGGACAAACTGCGCGAACCGGACGATACCGCGCCGGCTTCCCCGGACCTGCTGCTTCCGGTCGCGACCGCGCTGGCCGACATCCCGGCGCTGGCCTTGACCGAACAGGAGGCCGCCGACCTGCGACACGGCCAGGCGATCAGCCTGGTGGCGTTGATGGGCCGGATTCCGGCGACGGCTGATCCGAATGGCGGATTGGCGCGTGCGATGGCGGGGGGCCGCGTGATTGGGTTGTGCCGCCTTGAAGACGGCTTGCTGAAGCCCGAACGGGTACTTTGAACTCGCACGCGTTGTCGCAAACTCTGGCCCAGGAGATGCCTGATGTCGATAACGGCGGAGCGTCGCACGACGCTCATTGGTGAATATGCGACCGGTGCGGCCGATACGGGCAGCCCGGAGGTTCAGGTGGCGCTGCTGTCGGAGCGCATTGGCAATCTGACGGAACATCTGAAGACGCACGCGAAGGATTTTCACTCGCGTCGCGGTCTTCTGATGCTGGTGGGACGGCGGCGACGCCTGCTGGATTACCTGAAGAAAAAGGACCAGGCGCGCTATCAGACCCTGATCGGGCGGCTTAGCCTCAGGCGGTGATCGCTGTCCAAACCGGCGGTTCGGACGGAGCGCGTCGAGCGATGGCGAGGGCATTGCTCAGCCAGGACGTCAGATAATGCTGGTCATCGGCTGGAATGATCACTATTTCCAGCTTGTTGATTGAAACGTTGACCTGAGCGGGGGCAGGCTAACCCCCGGCAACACTGCGACAGGCGGTGGGCAGAAAGATCGCCGATCCGGCACGCCCCGAAAGGCGCGGGACAAGCGACGGCGTTTCCGGCCACATGGCCGCGGCTGCGACCCCCTCCTTGGCGCGCAGCACGCGCTCCGTGTTACCCGAGACGCCGCCACCCCGCCCATACCAGGGAATTATCCGGGAACGCTGTCTGGTTGTCCGCCGATGCCGCGCATCTAAAAGGACGACTGAATGTTCAATTATTTCCGCAAGGAGCTTGAGTGGGGCGGGCGTAAGCTGGTCCTGGAAACCGGCAAGATCGCCCGTCAGGCCGACGGTGCCGTCATGGTCTCCTACGGCGAGACGATCGTGCTGTGCACGGTTGTGGGCGTGAAGTCCGCCAAACCCGGCCAGGATTTCTTCCCGCTGACGGTGAATTACCAGGAGAAGGCGTTTGCCGCCGGCAAGATTCCCGGCGGGTTCTTCAAGCGGGAGGGCCGGCCGAGCGAAGCCGAGGTGCTCAAGAGCCGGCTGATCGACCGTCCGATCCGGCCGTTGTTCCCGGAAGGGTTCCGGAATGAGGTGCAGATCGTCGCGACTGTGCTCAGCTATGACAACGAGAACGATCCGGATGTCGTGTCGATGGTTGGATGCTCTGCCGCGCTGACGCTGTCGGGTATCCCGTTCTTTGGTCCGATCGCCGCGGCGCGCGTCGGTTTCCAGGACGGCGCCTACATTTTGAACCCGACGCAGGACCAGATGAAGACCAGCGAGCTCGAGCTTGTGCTGGCAGGCACCGCCGAGGGCGTGCTGATGGTGGAGTCGGAAGCGCAGGAGCTTTCGGAAGAGGTCATGCTGGGTGCGGTGACGTTTGGGCACGCGGCGTTCCAGCCGGTGATCAATGCGATCATCGAACTGGCCGAACATGCGGCGAAGGAACCCTGGCCGCTCTCGGAAAAGACCGAGGAAGAGAAAGCGTTGGCTGGTCGGGTGGATACGGCTGGCCGCGCCCTGATCGCGGAAGCGTATCAGGAGAAGGTCAAGCAGGCCCGTTACGAGAAGGTGGCCGCGGCGAAGAAGCAAGCTGCAGCCGCGCTGGCGGCCGAGGGGCTTGATCCGGAGAGAGCCAAGGGTCTGTTCCACGACCTGGAAGCCGATGTCGTGCGGAACGCGATCCTGGATACCGGCATCCGCATTGACGGCCGTGACACGCGGACGGTGCGGCCGATCATCGCCGAGGTGGGTATTCTGCCGCGGGCGCACGGTTCGGCGTTGTTCACCCGCGGCGAGACCCAGGCGTTCTGCGTTGCCACGCTGGGCACCGGTCAGGACGAGCAGGTGGTGGACGCGCTACTGGGTGAGTACCGTGAGAATTTCATGCTGCACTACAATTTCCCGCCCTACTCGGTGGGTGAAGCAGGGCGGATGGGATCTCCCGGGCGGCGCGAGGTCGGGCATGGCAAGCTGGCATGGCGCGCGGTGCATCCGCTGCTGCCGTCGAAGGACAAGTTCCCGTACACGATGCGGGTGGTGTCCGAGATCACCGAGTCGAACGGGTCCTCATCCATGGCGACGGTCTGCGGGACGTCGCTGGCGCTGATGGATGCCGGCGTGCCGCTGAAGCGGCCGGTGGCGGGGATCGCCATGGGGCTGATCAAAGAAGACCGCGGCTTTGCGGTGCTGTCCGACATCCTGGGTGATGAGGATCATCTGGGCGACATGGACTTCAAGGTAGCCGGGACCGAGGCGGGCATCACCAGTCTGCAGATGGACATCAAGATCACCTCCATCACGTTCGACATCATGCGGACCGCGCTGGACCAGGCCAGGGAAGGCCGGCTGCACATCCTGGGCGAGATGGCGAAAGCGCTGACCGGTCATCGCGGGGATGTGGCGCAGACCGCGCCGCGCATCACCATCATAAACGTGCCGAAGGAGAAGATTCGCGAGGTCATCGGCACCGGCGGCAAGATCATTCGGGAGATCGTCGAGCAGACCAAGTGCAAGATCGACATCGACGACGACGGCACGATCAAGATCGCGGCGGTTGACCAGGATCAGGCGCAGAAGGCGATCGACTGGATCCGCGGGATCGTGGCGGAGCCGGAGATCGGCGTGATCTATAACGGCAAGGTGGTGAAGACTGCGGATTTCGGGGCGTTCGTGAACTTCCTCGGGTCGAAGGACGGGCTGGTTCACATCAGCGAATTGACCCAGGGCCGCGTCGGCAAGACCACGGATGTGGTCAACCAGGGCGATGCGGTGAAGGTCAAGGTCATCGGCTTCGATGAGCGTGGCAAGGTGAAGCTGTCGATGCGTGTGGTGGATCAGGCAACCGGCGCCGACATCACCGAACAGGTCGGCGCCAAGCCAAATCGCGGCGGCGAGCGCGGGGATCGCCCGGAGCGGGGCGACCGGCCGGAGCGCGGCGAACGACGGGACCGCTACGAGCGCTCCTCATCTGCCGAGGGCGAGCAACAGCCCGTGCTCGGAGACTGAGCCGAACGAGAATCTGGTCCATATCGACACGGAAAAGCTTGCATCCTTCAGCGGGCGGCTTATCGGTTCGCCGATCCGCCGCCGTTGAACGGGGCGCACTCATTCGAGGTCCTCACGTGATTTGAGACCTTGCGGGCTTTCCGAGGGACTGGCCATTCGAGGGACACACGGCCATGCGAGCGATTAACGCGATACGGATGGGCGGAGGCGACGTCCTTCCCCTGGTGGAGGGCGGCAAGGGTGTCTCCATCTCCAATGGACTGTCGGCCGGAAACTGGGCGCTGGCCGGCGGTGTCGGCACATTCAGCGCGGTCAACGCGGACAGCTTCGATGTGAACGGGCGCGCGATTCCGCAGGTTTATCATGGCCGGACGCGGCGTGAACGGCATGAGGAGCTGATCGCCTACGCGGTTCAGGGCGCTCTGACGCAGGCGCGCCGAGCCTGGGAGGTTACCGGCGGCAAGGGCCGGATCCATGCCAACATCCTGTGGGAGATGGGTGGCGCCGAACGGATTATCACGGACGTTCTGGAGCAGGCGAAGGGCATCATCAGCGGCATCACCTGCGGTGCCGGCATGCCGTACCGGCTGTCGGACATCGCCGCCCGGTTCAACGTCTATTACTACCCGATCATCTCATCGGCGCGCGCGTTCAATGCGCTGTGGAAGCGGGCGTATTCCAAAACCGCGGAGCTGCTGGGCGGCGTCGTGTACGAAGACCCCTGGCTTGCCGGCGGGCACAACGGCCTGTCGAACGGTGAGGATCCGCTGCGTCCGGAGGATCCGTTTCCGCGGGTGATGGCACTGCGCAAGGTCATGCGCGACTTCGGCCTGAATGAGACGCCGATCATCATGGCCGGCGGCGTCTGGTGCCTGGACGAGTGGGAACACTGGATCGATAATCCCGATCTGGGGCCGATCGCGTTTCAGTTCGGCACAAGGCCGTTGCTGACGAAAGAGAGCCCGATCGGCGAAGCGTGGAAGCAGCGGTTGCTGACGTTGAAGGAAGGGGATGTCTTCCTCAACCGCTTCAGCCCGACGGGTTTCTATTCCAGCGCGGTGAACAACGGGTTCATCCAGGAACTGCGTGAACGGAGCGAGCGGCAGGTGGCTTACACCACTGAAGCGATCGGCGAGCACGTCGCGGAGTATGGCGTGGGGCCGCGCAAGCGGACCGTTTATCTGACAACCGGCGACCGGGAGCGGGCGATCGCCTGGGAACGGCAGGGTTTCACCGAGGCGCTGCGGACGCCGGACTCGACTCTGGTCTTTGTCACGCCGGAAAAGGCCCAGGAGATTCTGGAGGATCAGGCCGACTGCATGGGATGCCTCAGCACCTGCCGATTCTCGAACTGGGCGCAGCACGAGCCGGATTATACCAATGGGAAAAAGGCTGATCCGCGCAGCTTCTGCATTCAGAAGACATTGCAGGATATCGCCCACCAGAGCGACGAACCGGCGGCGGTGGAGCGGAACCTGATGTTCAGCGGCCATAACGCTTATCGGTTTGGCAAGGATCCGTTCTACTCGAACGGCTTTATCCCGACGGTGAAGCAGTTGATGGAACGCTTGCTCACGGGGCGGTAGCGCCGGCCCAGGCAGGCGCGTTATCGGCTGATTGGTTTCTGAAAAGCTGCGCTGTGTGCTGCGCTTGGGCAAGCGCGGTCACTCCCGTGCGGGACATGTGCGGAAACGACCGCGCGTGGCTCGATCCTGCATTTAGTGTTTTACCTTCGCCGTTCCCACTATATATAGGAAGTCCTAGCGACGAGAGGGACTCCGATGGATGGATTCGCGGCCCACTTCACCCAGCAGCCTGCGGTTTTTGGCGACACTGCGATGCCCCCAAGGCTGCTCGACCCCGGCATGGGCGTGGCCGTCGCTCGCCGCACCGTTTTCCGTGATGAGGATGGAGAATGCTTCGGTCGCGTCGCGGATCGGGTGGCTGACGGCAACATGGCCCTGTTGGGACGTGCGCTGACCAAGGCGGAGCGCCTGGAACGGCTGCGATTGCGCAATGCCATTGCCACCGGAGCGCTGCTGACGTCGGGGCGGCATCTGCAACATGGCGACGCCAACCAGCCGGAACG
>Ga0182012_10003879_pt1 | contig 15763 bp, 10 predicted proteins | sample 612S2SmetaG_FD_120486 | JGI IMG/M metagenome (GOLD analysis project Ga0182012, IMG submission 120486) | Permafrost microbial communities from Stordalen Mire, Sweden - 612S2S metaG | ecosystem: Environmental > Terrestrial > Soil > Wetlands > Permafrost | place: Sweden: Stordalen | collected...
ACCGTTCGGTGCGCAGTTCCGGTGGAGCGGCTTTGAGCCATGCCAGAGTGTCCTGTAACCAATGGCGTTCTATCGCTTCCGATTGGCCAAGCGGCAAGAGGGCCAACGTCTGAACGGGGTCAGAGAAAGGAGCCGGCATCTTTTGATAATGGCGCAACGCAACGAAACAGCTGCTACCACTCTCTTACGGCAAGCTGTTCCGCTTACGTGCCCGAACTTCAGAAGTTATGCACTAAGCTAAGCGACGGCTGAGCTAACCGCCAATAACGAGGCGAGTGGGACACGCTTGGGATGAACCAGCTCCTGAACCTTCTTCCGCGCGCGAAAGAGCCGAATGCGGATGGCGGCTTCCGAGCAACCTTGCAGTTGCGCGATTTCCCGTACCCGGTATCCGTCGAGATAGTGCTCCTCCAGCACCGTCCGGTCGCACGGCCGGCATTCCTGCAGAATTCGTTCGACATCAAACGCCGCGACATTCAGATTTGTAACAGGCTCTGCTTGCAGAAAGGCCTCGCTTTGGCGTTCCCGCCGGAGCATCGTTCGATAGATGTTCAGCGCGATGCTATTCGTCCATGTGAGGAGAAGGGCTGGCTGGCGGAGTTGGTCGCGCCGTTCCCAGCCCCTGGTCCAAGCGGCTTGGGCGGTATCCAGTGCGCCTTCGTAGGAAAGGCCGCGCGACAGAAGAAAGCGCACCGTCAAATGGAAGCCTTTCTGATAGGCTTTGCCGAAGTATTCGTCAGTCATTCCTGATAAGCCCTCCGGCGCAGCGTGCTCAGCCTGATGGGCCGTGCTGGAATTCTCAGAATCTGAATGGAGCTGGTTTATTTTTGCCTTCACGAATGCCATGCAGGGCTGTAAGCATTTCGAGTGCCAGAGTTACGCCGATTGCTTTGTGCCGCTTTTGCTCAAGTGTTCGTGGCGAGTATCGGCATTCTGAAAGCCTCCCGCCCGGCAGCCGCCGTGGCCATATTGCTGCCTGCAGCCCATGCAGGGTGCCGGATCTTCGAGATTGCCTTCGGCGATTTGGTGGACCGATAGCTCATGGCCGCATTCGCAGTTTTCCATTTGTTTTCCCAAGCGAGCACGTGATGGGCCTTTCGCAAAAGCCCGTAGCATGGATCGGATAGGCTCACGAATGACCGTATTTGGTCAGCGAACGCTATAGTGTACGTTTTCTGGGGAGAAAAGTTTGGCCCGTGGATTGCCCATTACCGCCCTGCTCGCGTTTAAGAGCTCATACCGAAAGGGATTGTTGATGGCTGATGTGTGAAGAAAACGTTCCGTTGTCTGAACCTTGCTGTGAAGAAACTTCCGGATCTTGCGAAGCACGATTCTCAGAAAGAATCGCCCTGGGAACTAAAGATGGGATATTGCTCGAGCTGCTAAACCGGATCACCAGAAAAGATGAAGCCGCCATGGCTGAATTCTATGCCCGAACGCAACCGTTCCTGCAAGTTTATGTCGGTCGGAGGATCAGGGATTTTGGGAAGGCCGAAGAGGTAGTCCAGGATGTTTATTGGCACGTATGGTTGAACGTTCTTGACTTCCAGCCGCAGCGGGGCGGGCCATCGAATTGGCTTTACATGATCGCTCGCAGCCGTACGGTTGATGCGTTGCGCCGCGCTCAACGCGACGGATTGCTGCAGGCTCTTGACGACTCGCCGGCCCAACAAATAGGGCAGGATGCGGCCCTAGGAGAGACAAAACTTTGGAAGCAGCTTCACGTTGGCCGTTACGTTCAAGCCTTGCCGGCGTCTCACCGCGAGCTTATCCTTCTTGCTTACTTTGACGGTTACTACCACTCCGAAATAGCCAGTGAAAGGGGCTTGCCTCTGGGAACGGTAAAGAGCAGGCTTCGCCGCGCGCTGGAGATGATGCGCGAGGGCCTGAACAGCGCCGATCGGCAACCGGCGTCCGTGACCGTTGTTCAGCCGGCGGCAGTCTGAAGGGGGCCTATTCGTTCTAATTCGTAATTCGGTAATTCGGTGCTAATTCGTGCTCCGAACGCCGGAATGCCAGAATACTGGGCATGGTGACCAGCGGACTTGCTCTCTTATTAGTGGAGATGATTGCGATCAACGGGAAGATCTGGACGGAAAATCCCCAGCAGCCGGAAGCGCAGGCGCTAGCGGTTGCCGGCCAGCGCATCGTGGCGGTTGGCAGCAACGATGAAATCAAAAAGCTGGCGGGACCGGATACCAAAATCCTCGATCTGGCCGGCAGGAGAGTCGTGCCCGGTTTTAACGACGCCCATGTGCATTTCTTCTGGGGCGGCCAAGGGCTGGCGAGCGTACAGTTGCGCGATGTGACGAGCCGGCAACAGTTTACCCGGCGCGTCGCGGACTACGCGCGCACCCGGCCCAGCGGCGAATGGATCATGGTGGGCAGTTGGGACGAACAGAAGTGGAATCCGGTCGCGCTGCCGACGCATGAATGGATCGATGCGGTAACGCCGAACAATCCGGTTTGGGTGAACCGGTCCGACGGGCACATGTCGCTGGCCAATTCACTGGCGATGAAACTAGCCGCCGTCAATAAGAACACACCGGACGTTCCAGGCGGGGTGATTGTGCGCGACACTGAGGGCAATCCGACGGGCATTTTCAAAGACGCGGCGAAGGATCTGATTGAAAAGGTGGTGCCGCCGCCGACAGATGCCCAAGTGGATGCGGCACTGCTGGCGGCGCAGCAATATGCGATTGATAACGGCGTCACTAGCGTGCAGGACATGGGGTTCACTGGCGAGCACGGCGCCGATTTACAGGCGCTGGTGCTGCGCGGCTATCAACGGCTGATGACAGCGGGCAAATGGAAGGTGAGGGTGTCGGCGCGCTTTCCGTTGGATCATTACCGCCGCCTGGCGGATCTGGGCATAATGGCAAACTTCGGCAACGACACACTGGTGATGGGATCATTGAAGGCGTTTGCCGACGGCTCGCTAGGCTCGGGGACGGCGTGGTTTTTTCAGCCCTACGACGATGCGCCGGACACGTCAGGCACCCCGACGGAGCAGCTGGCGCACCAGGAAGCGTTTTACGCCGATCTGAAGGCGGCGGATCGGGCAGGGCTGCATATTGCCGTGCATGCGATTGGAGACCGGGCGAACAAGACGATTCTCGATCTGTATCAGCGGCTGGAGCAGGAGAATGGGCCCAGCGACCGGCGGCTCAGAATCGAGCATGCGCAACATTTGCGGCCGGAAGATATTCCGCGCTTTGCTCAGTTAAAGGTAATTGCGTCGATGCAGCCGTATCACTCTATTGACGATGGACGCTGGGCGGAGAAGCGGATTGGGCACAAGCGGTCGGAGACTACGTATGCCTTCCGGTCGCTGCTGGATGCAGGCGCGGTGCTGGCGTTTGGGTCGGACTGGTTTGTCGCGCCGATTAATCCGTTGGAAGGGATTTATGCCGCGGCGACGCGGCGCACGCTGGATGGAAAGAATCCGAACGGTTGGATTCCAGCACAGAAGATTTCGCTAAAAGAGGCACTTCATGCATATACGGCCGGCTCGGCGTATGCCGAGAGCCAGGAGGATAGCAAAGGATCGATCGAGCTGGGCAAATTGGCGGATTTTACGGTCTTATCGGACGATCTTTTTGCGATCGATCCTGCGAATATTGGGAGTGTGAAGGCGGTGATGACGGTGATTGGCGGCGAGGTTGTGAAGAAAGAATGACGGTGTGGGCTTGGATCGCGCACCACGCTGAAGCGCTAAGTGCGCTCGCTACCCTGCTGATTGCGTTGACAAGCTTACTGGCTCTGTTAGCTTCGTTGATCGCCGTGGTCATCGCCCTGCGGACCGCGCGTTGGTCGCATGAGCCTTGGCTGGAGCTGCAACCGGGCCAGCGGCAAGTGAATTTGGTTTGGGACATTGAGGGAAAAGATTGGATCGAATTCAAGGCGGAACCGCCGGGTGCCCTCCCGCGTGCCCCGAGTGAGCAGCGCGGGCCGCTTTGGACCGCTGTGCATGGACCTGATTGGACGTTGCTGAATCTGGGAAACGGACCAGCGCTAAACATTGAGGGCACTTGGCGGCTCGACCTGCTTACCATGCAGACCGCCTTGGCTCAATGCGCGCTCATTCTCAATAAGCGCTTGGAAAGCAACGGCAGCGCCATTTGCAACGCGGCCAGCAATATGCCGGTGGCGAGCGCCGGTTATGAGTCGCGCTCCCACTTTGGATTTCGGACGGTAGAACAGACCACGCCCGAGGCGGATGCGATTTTTCTGCCTGGCGAAATTCTAGGTTCGCTGGCGTTTCACGCGGTTTCCATCCTGGACAAAATGGAGGAAAGCGGCGAAATGGCACAGGGAAAGATTGATCTGGAACTGTCATACAGGGACAAATTCGGCCGGAATCACCGGCGGGATTTGCAGTTTGGCTATACGGGTTCGGCGTTCCGCGAGACGCGCGACGGTAAGACCGTCGTTGACATTCAAATTGAAATTGAGCCGAGTGCGACGCCCGAAAGGCGGGAGCTTCTGGAGCGCTGGCTGGGGAGAAAGATCAGCTATCAACTGCGAGTGATTTGGCTCCGGATTTCGGCGCGTTACGGACTCTGGAAAGCGACCCGCCGCCTGGCAAAGCTCGCGGAAGAGATGGAGGTTGCGGAAGAAATCGACAAAGAGTGACATCGCTTAGCTCCGGGATCGCAACTAGCAAAATGGGGACGTGCTCGTGTGTCCGAAAACGAAAATCGCCCACCTGTCAGATCCCCATCTCATGGACACACATGAATGTACCCATTTTGCGTTCCTCCCTCGCAGAAAAGCACCGCTGAGCGGCATGTTTTCATCGCCCTCAAGCTTTAGTTTCATGACAATTCTCAAAAACCCATTTTGAAGTTCGTTCCGAAAAAGCGAAGAACGAGAGAAACCACTCGCCAAGTTCGTTCCGCAAAAAAGGTCCTCGGCCCCCTAGGAACCACCGAAGTTCGTTCCGTAAGACGCCATTTCACGCCCCTAACGGAAAGATCCGCAGCTTCCCCCGCACACCCCTTAACCTAAATCGAAGCAGGACCTACCTACGTTTGCTCATGAAAAGCCTGAAGAAAAGAGATAAAAGGTCGATAAGTACTCGATGTGAGTTTCCAGGCCCGGCGATTGCCCTACTCGGGTTTTATCGAAGGCCGAGAGAGAAGATCCGCGCTTCTGCCTCTATTTAACATGGACCACTCAATATGGACCACCAGAGTACCCCTGCCGCAATCGATTTGACGGCGTGTGAACGCGAACCCATTTGCCATTTGGGTTTGATTCAGCCGCATGGCCACTTGCTGGCGGTAAAAGCTAACGGGGAGATCACACATGCCAGTGAAAATGTTGCCAGATACCTGGGGATGTCCGCCAGCGAGGTGTTGGGCCGTTCGCTCGGCCAAGTGCTAGGCGGCCAGGCCGACCGGCTGCTGCGCGATGTCACCGCGCATTTGCGTCCCGGACAGTTGCATCACGAAATCTGGCCGGGAGAACTGGAGCCCTACTCCCTTTGGGTGCATTCGCGAGGCGGCCGGTACATTTTCGAATGGGAACAGTTGCCTGGGATGGAAAGCCGCACTAACACGGTAGATGAGTTGCTCGCCGCGGGTTTGCCGCAGATTAGCCGAGCGACCAGCGTCCTCAGACAGACTAAGGCTGCGGCGGAACTAAGCCAGCAAGTAAGTGGCTTTGCCCGGGTCATGATTTACCAGTTTCAGCCGGATTGGTCGGGCGAGGTCATTGCCGAAGTGCGGCAACAGAGGGCTGAGCCTTTTCTGGGACTGCGCTATCCGGCGTCCGATATTCCGCCGCAAGCACGCAAACTCTATACTGAAACGCTGCTCCGTACGTTGGTAGACGTTTACGCGACACCGCTGGGTATTCTTTCGGCGGCGAGTGAAACGGAACCGCTTGATTTAGCGTTTAGTCAGCTACGGGCTCTTTCGCCCTACCATATCGAATACCTCAAGAACATGAAGGTGGGCGCCACGGCTTCGGCGTCCCTCATTTCGAACGGCGAGTTGTGGGGATTAATTGCCTGCCATCATGAACGGCGCAAGGGTTTAACGCATGCGCAAAAGCGCGCGTTGGAAGAAATTGCCAGGACTTTGAGCGGCACGATTGAGAACACCGGCATTCAGGCGAAGAGGCTCGCCGGCAAGCGGGTGGCGGTCAGGGAAAAAACGTTGCGGGCGAACATCAGCGGGCCGCGGACTGCGTTGAGCCAGATATTATTCGGGCCGGAACGGCTGCGCAATATGATCCACGGCAGTGGCACGGCGCTGTGGACGGCCAAAGGCGTGTTGCGCATGGGTGACAGCCCGGCACTGGGCGAGATTGCGCTTTTTGCGGAGCGCTTGCTGGCTGGCGGCGAAGACCAAGTCATTATCGAATCGCGGGATGAGATGGTTACGCGGCTGGGCTTCGCGCCAAAGAATACCGCCCTGGCGGGTATGATTGCGCTGATCGTCTCGCGCCATCCGGCTTTGCTGATATTCGGCTTCCGGCTGGAAGCGATTCGCGAGATTACCTGGGGCGGGGATATCAATGAACCCGTCCTGCGCAACGAAGAGACCGGCGCCGTGAGTCCACGGCGTTCCTTTGCGCAGTATAAACAAAGCATTGTGGGCAAAGCCGGCCCTTGGTCGGAGGAAGATTTAGCCAACGCGAGCTTGGTGCTGAAGGTGTTGCGAGCTATCGCCGCGGACCCAGCAACAATGGGAGATCTGATCGATGCGGGTCTGGCGGGCGTGCGGGCGCTGGCCACCGACGATTATCCGTTGCACAGTTCGCTGCTGGACGCGATCGGTAACGGCATTTCTTTGCTGTTTCGCGCCGATGCGGAAGATTGCACACTCCGTTATGCCAACCAGAGCCTGCTGGAACTGACGGAAAACTGCACCCAAAATGTCACGCAATTGCCCAGCATCTCCGAGCTTTTGGAAGCGCTGGGCCTGCCGGAAGATTTCGCCGCGCAGTGCGAAACGGAACCGCAGCTGGTGGCGGTCCCGACGTTGCGCGAGGGGTTTCGCCATTTCCTGGTCGAGAAGAAGCTGGCCTTTGAAATTGCCGATGCGCCAGGCGCGGTTAGCCTGAGCGCCATGTTGTTCACCGATACGACGCGCGCCGAACGCGCCCGCGAAGCCTTTGAAGCGGCGCAGGAGAAGTCCAGGCATCTGGCGTTCTTGAAGGCGTCGTTCCTGGCCAACATGAGCCACGAAATCCGCACCCCGATGAACGGCATTTTGGGGATGGTTCAATTGTTGCAAAATACCCGCAAAGACGCGCAGCAGCAGAAATATCTGGATGTGATTCAGCGCTCGGGCAGTAGCCTACTGAACATTATTAATGACATACTGGATCTTTCCAAAATTGAAGCCGGGCGGGTGGATGTGGAGAAAGCGCCGTTTGATCTAACGGCAGTCGTCGAGGGTGTGCTGGATCTGCTGCGCCCGCGCGCCGACGACAAAGGGCTCGTGCTGGCAACGGCTTACGATTCGCGGCCGCCGCGTCATTATGTCGGCGACGCGTTTCGGCTGCGTCAAGTGCTGCTAAACATTGTCGGCAATGCAATAAAATTCACCTCGGCCGGCCGGATTCTGGTTAGCGTGAGATGCCAGGAGCAATGGCAGAAATCGGGAGTGGTGGTGATCAGCGTGGCGGATACGGGCATTGGCATTCCGGCTGACCAGCTAGGGCAGGTGTTCGACAAATTTCACCAAGCCGATCAATCCAGTACCCGCAAACACGGCGGTACGGGGTTGGGGCTGGCGATATCGCGCGAGTTGGTGGAATTAATGGGTGGCACCATCAGCCTAAGCAGTACGGTGGGTGTCGGTTCCACTTTCACGCTGGCGCTCCCGCTGGCACGGGCAAGCGCTCAGCTGTCCGAAGCGCAGGCAACGGCGGATCTGCTGGCGGCCAGCGCTGCCCACCCCGGCCAGGAAAGCCCGGGAATCGGCCGGCGAATTTTGGTGGCCGAAGACGATTTGACGAACCAAATCGTGATCGAAGGGATGCTCGATTCGCAAGGCTATCAGGTTGATATTGCCGATTCGGGCCTGCGTGTGCTCGAGTTGCTCAGAACCCGGCAATATGACCTGATTTTGATGGATTGCCATATGCCGGACATGGATGGTTATGAGGCAACGGCCAGAATCCGATCCGGGCAGGAGCCGCAGCAAAATATTCCGATCGTCGCGTTGACGGCGAGCGCGCTTAAAGAAGACCGCCAGAAATGTCTGGATGCGGGGATGAACGATTATTTGTCGAAGCCAATTACCATGCCAACGCTATGGGAGATGTTGCGGAAGTGGAACTGTATGCCAGCGGAGCCGGCACGGGTAGGAATGCCTTAACTCCGCGATCGCCGCGCGCAAAACGGGGACGTGCTCCTGTGTCCAAAACAGCTAGCCCCGTGAGACCCACAAAGGCAAGTCAAGGACACAGGTGCATGTACCCGTTTTGCGCTCTTCCATTCCACGAAATGCACCGCTCAGCGGCCGGTTTTCATCGCCCCCTGTGGCGGCCGCTTTTGCGTCCGCCCCATCCAGTCACCAAGGATCGAAACCTTTATTTCTATTATTTTCAAGCGGTTAGGGACAACAAAAGCATCGCCCCGAACGGCGCCCTGGGAAAGTTTAGACAAACGAGGTCGCGCGTTTAGGCCTCGGAATTTAAGTCAAAAGGAACTATTCCGTCATGCAAAGCATTGAAACAGCTAACCTCCCGATGGTCGCCAACGACGGCGCGCCGAACGGCGAATTTCAACCGGCAAAAATGCCTTCCCGGACCCCTCTGCGGGAGGAGGGTTTTTGGCCTCTGCAATCCCTATTATTTATAGGCGCAAAAAACCCTCCCTCCGCAGGCCATTTTTTGAACCGGCAAAAACACCGGAAATCTAGCAGCTGGCGTAAGTCCGATAGCGAAAATGGGGACACTCCGGGCTGGTTTTCGCCAAATCCCCCTAGGCCCGATCCACAGGCGTGTCCCCGCTTTCGCCTTCATTGAAGCTGGGGTAAACGCAGATGCTGGCGAGTGAGTACGATTGGGGCCTCGTGACGCTATCGGTGGTGATAGCCATCTGTGCTTCGTACACCGCGCTGGACCTGGCGGCGCGGGTGGCAGGCGCCAAGGGCGGCAGCCGCCGCCTTTGGTTAATCTGCGGCGCCGTTGCCCTCGGACTTGGCATTTGGGCCATGCACTATATCGGCATGCTGGCCTTCCGGCTGCCGCTGGCGGTTTACTACAACGTGCCGATTGTGGCCTTCTCTTTGTTGACGGCGGTGGCGTCCTCCGGCGTCGCGCTTTGGGTGGCAAGCCAGGAGGATCTGGGAAGCCGCCGCTTACTGGCCGGCAGTCTCATTATGGGCGGTGGAATTGCTGCCATGCATTACTCCGGCATGATGGCCATGCAACTGGCCGCTCGGCCCATCTACAACCCGCTGCTAGTGATCTGTTCGATCGTGCTTGCGGTGGCTGTCTCCGGCGCGGCTCTTTGGCTGACGTTTCATTTGCGGCAAAACGAAACAAGTCCGGCTGGGATGCGAGTGGCAGCTGCCGTGGTGATGGGTCTGGCAATCGCCAGCATGCACTATACCGGCATGGCGGCGGTTTGCTTCCAACATGCCCACAGAACCGCGGCCGCCGGTGCTTCGGTCAGCGTCTCGAGCCTGGGTGTACTAGGAATTGCCGCGCTAACCTTTGCGGTTTTAGCGCTGAGCCTGGTGGGCGCGCTGGCCGATCGCGCGTTTGCCCAGCAGAAGCAAGCGTTGGACAGCGAGCAGGAACGCTGGCGCTTGCTGATTGATGCCAATTACGACGGTATCTTCGATTCCAACCGGCTGACGGGCGAAGTATTCTACTCACCGCGTTGGAAGGAAATCCTCGGTTACTCGCCGGGCGAGTTGGAGCCGCGCATCGAGACCTGGCGCGAGATGGTTCATCCCGAGGATAAGGACCGGGTTCTGGGGGCGCTCGAAGAACATTACCGCAGCCGCCAAGGGCCGGTGGAATTAGAGTACCGGCTGCGCCACAAGGACGGCAGCTGGCGCTGGGTAGCGGCCCGGGCGCATGCGAGCTGGGACGAAAAAGGCCGCGCGATCCGGCTGGTGGGTTCCCACTCCGATATCACGGCGCGCAAGGAGAGCGAAGAGAAGTTGCGCCGCTCTGAAAGCAGATACCGCGAGCTTTTTGAAAACAGCCCGGTTCCGAATTGGATCTACCGCACCAGCGATCTGCGGATCGTGGATGTCAACCAGGCTGCCGTTGAAAACTATGGGTGGACGCGCCAGGAATTCCTCGCCTTGAGCGTTGCCGATATCCGGCTGCCGGGCGAGGCGCAGGCAGTCGAGGCCGAACTGGCCGAATGCTTGGCTAGCCGCCGGCGCATGAAACCCGTCCGCCACCGAAGGAATGGCAAGAGCGAAATCTGGGTTGGACTATCCAGCTATCAAATAGATATCGGTGGTTCTCCAGCCCGCCTCATGCAGGCCAATGACATCACGGCGCGGATCGAAGCCGAAGAGCAGATTCAGCGGGCATACGACCAACTGGAAAACCTGGTACGGCAACGAACCGTCGAATTGGAAGAGAAGAAAGCGCAATGGCACGGTTTGGTGGAAGCTCTGCCGCAGTTTGTCTGGACCACCACCCCCGACGGTGCTTGCAACTACATCAGCAAGCAATGGGAAGAATACAGCGGCGTCCCGGTCGAGGAATTGCTGGATTATGGCTGGCTCAATACGGTGAATCCGGAGGACCATGCACGAATATACGCCTACTGGGAGGACGCCTCCAAAAGCGGAAGGCGCATTGACATGGAATACCGCATCAGGGCGAAAGACGGAACCTATCGCTGGTTCATGTCGCGCGGCAAGGCTGTCCGGGCGGTGGAAGGGGGCCCGATCATCGAATGGCTGGGCACATCCACCGATATCGACGATCAGAAACGCAGCGCCGAAAGACTGGAGGCAGCGGTCAGAGAACGCACCGCGGAGCTGGGCGAAGCGCTGGTAAAGGCGGAGCAGGCGGCACGCGCCAAGAGCGAGTTTCTGGCGGTGATGAGCCATGAGATTCGTACGCCCATGAATGGCGTCATCGGTATGGCGCATTTATTGGCAGACACCCCGCTGAACGGCGAACAACGCGAATATCTCAACACCATTCGCTCGAGCGGCACGGCGCTGCTCGCGATTATCAACGAAGTGCTCGATTTCTCCAAAATGGAAGCCGGCAAGCTGAAGCTGGAAAGCAGCGAGTTCGAGCTGCGGAATATTTTGAACGAGTCGCTTGGGTTAGTGTCCGCCAACGCTTCGGCTAAAGGCTTGCGCCTTTCAGTGGAAGTGGCTGAGGATGTGCCGCGAAATGTAGTGGGCGATGCGGGTCGTCTCCGGCAGATCCTGCTGAATCTGCTGTCTAACGCCGTCAAGTTTACCGCCCTCGGCGGGGTGAGCCTTGAAGTGTCGCGAGAAGCCGGGGATGGGGAATCGGTGCGCCTGCGTTTTCTGGTTCGCGACACGGGGATCGGCATTGCGGCGGAGCAACAGGGCGGGCTATTTGAAGCCTTTACGCAAGCCGATACTTCCACCACGCGGCGCTTTGGCGGCACTGGCCTGGGTTTGAGCATTGCCAAGCGATTGGTGGAGTTGATGGACGGCGCCATTGGCTTTACCAGCGAGTGGGGCGAAGGCAGCACGTTTTGGTTTCATGTCCGTCTGGCGCCTGGTACCGTGCGCGCCGATGACGCGCCGTGGCAAGCGCGCGTTCTGCAACCGGCCGCCGGCAGCGCCACGCTAAAGGATAGATTCGCCGGCTCGTCCGCGCGCATTCTCTTGGCTGATGACAACATCACCAATCAGCAGGTGGCGCTGGGCATTCTGAAAACCATGGGCCTGCGCGCCGATGCGGTAGCGGACGGCGGCGAGGTGTTGGCGGCGCTCGCGGGCATACCCTACGACTTGATTTTCATGGATGTGCGCATGCCCAATATGGACGGGCTGGAAGCGACACGGAGAATTCGCGCGGCCGAAGCCGCCGCGCAGAAAAATCGCATACCTATTATTGCCATGACGGCGGGTGCTATGCATGGCGATCGTGAGAAATGCTTGGAGGCAGGAATGGACGACTATGTTACGAAGCCAGTGGATCCGCGCGAAGTGGTCGAAAGCTTGCAAAAGTGGCTGCCGAAGAAGGAAGATGCGGCGGCTAGCGCTGCGGTATTCGACATGCCCGCGTTGTTGAGCCGTTTGATGGGCGACAAGAAACTGGCGAAGCGCGTGCTGGACGGCTTTCTGGGCGACATGCCCCGGCAGCTCGAAGCGCTCAGCAAACTTGTCGAGGCCGGCAGCGCGGCCGGCATTGAGGATCAGGCCCACCGGATCAAAGGCGCGGCGGCGAACGTCAGCGGCGAAGCCATGCGGGCCGTGGCGCTCGCCATGGAGCAGGCGGGCGAGGCGGGTGACGTGGCCGTGGCTCAACAGCGCCTGCCCGAGCTGGCCGCGCAATTCCTTAGCTTAAAGGAAGCTATTGCCCGCAGCAGTCATGCCGAAATGGAGATCGAGATCTCCTCACGGCAAAAGGGAAAACACCGTAAGAGAGTATTGCCCCCCTAAGAAGACCTAGTTTACGTGATAAACGACTTAACCCGCGACGACATTAACACGTTGCTCATTGAATCCCGGGAGAAAATTGACGCCGTGGAGGCTGACCTTATTGCCTTCGAAGACGGCAAAATGCAGGCGACGGCCGAATTCGTAAACCGCGTATTCCGCGGCTTCCACAGTGTGAAAGGCGCAGCGGACTACTTGGCTTACGGCTCGCTGGAGAAACTGAGCCATGCTGCCGAAAGCGTCCTCTCCGAAGCGCGCGATGGACGGCTGACACTTTCCACGGAGCATTCCGCGGTCTTGTTGGCGGTGTTAGACCGGATGCGGCAAATGCTGGTGGAGAGCGAACCGCTGCCGGACGTCCAGTTCAGCGCGGAATTGGAGAGTCTCAACGCCATTCTGGGCCAAACCGTGCAACCTCTTCCGGCGGAAGCGAAGCCGGCCCGTAAGCTGGACCCTTCGCTGGCGTCAGCCGATCCTCCGCACTTGCGGCGTCTTAGGGTACTAGTGGTGGAAGACGACTTTGTCTCGCGCGTGGTTTTGCAAGGATTGTTATCAAAATACGGCGAGTGCCATATCGCGGTCAATGGCAGGGAAGCGGTTGAGGCTTTTCGCGGCGCGCTCGAAGCGGGCAACGGCTATGACTTGATCTGCATGGATATCAAGATGCCCGAGATGGATGGTCCGGCGGCGCTGGAGCAAATTCGGGAAATAGAGGGGCAGCACAATATTTATATGGCGCGGGCGCGCATTTTCATGACCACCTCCGTACGCGACATGCGAACCATAGTGGGCGCTTTTAAGCTCATCTGCGACGCGTACTTGTTTAAGCCTATCGACGGCGCAAAGCTGGAAGACCACTTAAAAGCCTTCGGCCTGATTGCGCGCGAACCGGTAAGAGTCTGAAGCCCCACCGCCCGCCAGTTCCACCGTAGAACTCGGTTACAATTGTGGCATTTGGCACAATTGTGGACACCTTGCGAAATGGCGGCGAACCCCCTGGCAGCGAAGCAGATTCAATTGCCGAGCTGATAGAACGCTGCAACGCGGGCGATGGCCGCGCCAAAGATCTTTTGATAGAACGCTTTTACCGCGACTTGCGGCGGATAGCCGCCGGGCAGTTGCGCGCCGAGCGCCGCAATCATACGCTGCAACCGACCGCCTTGGTGCATGAAGTATATGCGCGCTTCATTCAACAGTCGGAATGGCAGGTGAAAAACCGGCTGCATTTCATTGCCATCGCGTCGCAGTTGATGCGCCAAGTGCTGGTGGATCATGCGCGCAAGCGGCTGGCCGGCAAGCGCGGCGGTGAGCAGCGGCAGGTGACGCTGGATGAGGCGCTGTTTGCGCAAACCTCTAATTCGCTGGATGTGCTGGCGCTCGACGAAGTGTTGACCCGGCTAGCCAAGCTGAACGCGCGCCACGGCAGGATTGTCGAGCTGCATTTCTTCGGCGGCTTGACTTTCGATGAGATTGGCGAAGTGTTGGGCGTGGCGGGCCGGACCGTGAAGCGGGATTGGCGAATGGCGCGCGCCTGGTTGAGAAACGAACTCTCGCGAGGCCAGTTGACAAGCGGCGCATGACACCGGAACAGGAACGCTACGAAAAGCTGCGGATCTTATTTGACCAGGTGCTGGAGCTTCCTTCGGAGGAGCGCGCGGCAGCGGCCCGGCGGCTGTGTGACGGAGATAGAGATTTAGAGACGGACCTATTGGCTTTGCTGCATTCAGCCGACAAGCCAACCGGCCCGCTGGATACACCAGTCGCGCGCTTTGACTCCGGCAGAGTCGAAGCCGCCTTCACGCCCAATGAAATGCTGCTGAACCGCTTTCGCATTGTGCGTTTTCTGGGGCGCGGCGGGATGGGCGAGGTGTACCAGGCGGACGATCTGGAGATGGGGCGGGTGGCGCTGAAGACGGTGCGCCCCGATATTGCCGAGCATCCCGAGATCCTGGCGAAGTTCCGCGACGAAGTGCAGTTAGCGAGAAAAGCGACCGGGACGAATGTCTGCCGGATTCATGAGATTTTTGCGCTGCCCCGCTCAGCCGAGCGGTCGGCGACCGTTTTCCTGACCATGGAGTTTCTGGAAGGAGTGACGCTCGCGGAACGCATTGAGACGGGCGGGCCGCTGGCGTTGGAGGAAGCAGAGCGCATCGCGTTGCAGGTTTGCCGGGGCCTCGAAACCATTCATGAGGCGGACGTGATTCATCGCGACCTCAAGAGCCGCAACATTATGCTGGCGCAGCGGAAGCGCGGGATTGAGGCGGTGGTGATGGATTTTGGCCTGGCGCGTGTAGCGCCTTCCCGTGCCGCGGCGACAGTGGGTTCGGACGCGAGCCTGCCCGGCGCGGTGGCCGGGACGCCGCAATTCATGGCGCCGGAACAGTTTCAGGGAGCGAAGGCTACGCCCGCGACGGATATCTACGCGCTGGGCGTGGTGCTGTATGAGTTGGTTACTGGCAAGCTGCCGTTTGCAGGACCGACGCCACTGGCAGCGGCGGTGGAACGAGGGAAGCCGTTAGCGAAAGTCTCGAAGATGCGGCCAGGCTTGCCGCCGCAGTGGGACTTGGTGATTGAGCGCTGCCTGCGCTACAAGCCGGAGGAACGTTTTCAGAGCGCGGCGGAAGTGGCGCAAGCTTTAACGGCGCGGCCACAAGCGGTGAGCCCCCGCCGAATGGCTGTGGCAGCGGCGCTGCTGCTGGCCGTTTTGGGCGCATCGGGGTTGGTTTGGTATTTGATGCATTCCGGTCGCGGCAGCGCAGCAGGGTCACCCGCTGCGCAGCGTTGGTATGTGCAAGGAACCGCGGCCTTACGGGAAGGCACATATCTAAAAGCCACCACGGCGCTGCAACAGGCGGTGGATTTGGATAAAAGCTTCGTGCTGGCGCATGTGCGCCTGGCCGACGCCTGGAATGAACTGGATTTTTCAGGCAAGGCGCAGGATGAAATGTTGCGGGCTTCGGCGTTGGAATTGAGCGGCGGGCTTTCGAGTCTGGATAAACAGTATGTGGAAGCGGTACGGCACACAATTGTGCGCGATTTTGCGGCGGCGATTCAGGATTACCGGAAGATCTTTGATTCGCTGCCAGGTGAGGACAAGGCCGACGGCTATGTGGATCTCGGACGCGCGTATGAAAAGGCGAACAAGGTGGATGAGGCGATTGCCAATTATTCAGCGG
>Ga0182012_10003880_pt1 | contig 15760 bp, 5 predicted proteins | sample 612S2SmetaG_FD_120486 | JGI IMG/M metagenome (GOLD analysis project Ga0182012, IMG submission 120486) | Permafrost microbial communities from Stordalen Mire, Sweden - 612S2S metaG | ecosystem: Environmental > Terrestrial > Soil > Wetlands > Permafrost | place: Sweden: Stordalen | collected...
GCGGCCGGTGGCGGTCAGTTATGGCACGCAGCCGTTCTTCGGCGTCAATGCATTCAAGTTCACCAATGCGCAAGGCAAGAGCCAATTCGGCCGCTACCGCATCGTGCCGGAGAGCGGCCCGGCCTTTGTGAGTGATGAGGAGGCCGCCAAACGGCCTCCGAATGCGCTGGCCGACAATCTTCGAACATCGCTGGAACAAGGACCGGTCAAGTTCCGCCTGCTGGTGCAGGTGGCCGCCGCCGATGATCCGACCAACGATGCCACCAAGGTGTGGCCGGACAGCCGGCCGACCGTGGAGCTCGGCGAAATCGCGGTGGTCAAGGCGCTGGACACCAAGAAAGTCGAGAACGAGTTGCTGTTCCTGCCGACCAACGTGACGACCGGCATTGATCCCTCGGATGACCCGATCATCAACACCCGCACCGAGGCCTACGCGGTTTCGTTCGGCCGCCGCACCAACTAGATCGCTGTGCCTGCACGGGACGCGAACCGCCCCACAGAGCCGATAACGAGCAAGGTTTCACTGTCGGTATGGCCGTTCAGGGAGTACGTGCGTCGCCCCACCTCCGATAGCGCACAGGTGGGCAAGGCCTTATCCACCCCAATCATCAATCGTGTAACCGAGACGATGAATGATCGGCTCCAGGATGGGAATCACCGGCGCCAGCTGTTCGCGGTAGACCCGGTAACGAAAGCGCGAACGATCGTAGAGTTGTTCCGTCACCTGGGCGTAGCTGGCGGTTCTGGCGTAGCGCCGGTTTTCATGAAAATCCAAGCAGCGCGGATCATAGGGGGCACCGATGAAGCCGAGCATTTCACGGACCATGGCTTCCTGCCGATCGATCACGTCCTCGTATTTCACCGACAGGTATCGTAGCGCCATTTCGCGGCGGTAGTGTTCGACTAGCTCCATCACCAGAACGTAGTGCTGGGCGATGCTGGTCAGATCGTAAGCGCAGTAGAAACCGTGCGTCAGGTGATTGGAGAAAGCTGACAGAACCACGTCCAGGGGATGGCGCAGCAGATGAATGATCGGCGCTCGCGGGAAGACAAGCCCGACAAGGCCCAGATGGGTCTCGTTGAGAGGCATCTTGTCGGTAAACCAGTCAGCGCTCTGGCGCAGCGCGCCGAGTTGCCGCGCACGCTGCAGATAATAGTCGCGCAGATTTTCGAGCCCCTCGGCCTGATCGCCGAACCAAAGCTCAGCCAGCGCGTCTGGATAGGACAACGGGCTATTGAGCAGACGCGGCAACAGTCCGGTCAGTTCGTTGATGACAGGCAGTTCGTCGCCGGCGCTGATGCGTGGATGCGCGCTCAGCATCTGTTCGATCATGGTGGTGCCGGAGCGGGGAAAGCCGACGATGAAGATCGGCTGGGCGACGTCGGACCGCACCCCGGCGCGCGGCAAAATTTGCAGGCGCGCGGCGACAAAGAAGCGCGTCAAGCGCCGGACCAGGGCTTTGGCCTCCTCTGCGAGATAGGTTCGGCCGGTGCGTGCGCGCAGCGTTCGCTTGGCTTCGCTGAAGGCCGCGAACGCATCGGTGTAGCGCCCCATCTTGTCGAGGAGACGTCCCTTCTCGCTCCATTCAATCGGCCCCAGGCCGCCACCATCGCGGCGTCGCTCGATTTCATCGAGCACGGCGAGCGCCTTGTCATAGTCCCGTACGCGGCCATGAAGAACCGCCCGCTGCAGCAGCACATTCGGATTGCCCGGCGATAGCCGCTCCGCGGCATCAAGCAGCTCGCCGGCACGGGCAAAATCCCGGTCGGTCTCCTCCATCTGCGCCCAGCCGTAGAGCGTCTGGAAGATCGTTGGATCGAGAGCCACCGAGTCCTGGTACAGCTCTCGCGCCTCCGCCATTCGTCCCTGGTTCTTCAGATTCCAGGCGAGATTGGCGAGCAGGATGGCGCTGGGTTCGCGGAGCAGGTCTTGCGCGCGGCGATAGTGATACTCGCCGACTTGGGGCCGCTGGGCTTCCGTCATGATCATGCCCATCAGATTGTGCGATTGCGCATCGTTTGGGGCGATCCGCACGGCGTTGCGGGCGTAATTTTCGGCTTGGGCCAAGAGGCCTTTGCCAAACAGAAGCAGGGCCAGCCTCTGGTTCGCGATCAGCTGGTTGGGATCGAGGCGCACGATCCGCGTCAACAGGGCCTCGGTCGCGGCGGTTCTGTTCTGCGCCGCGCAAATCCCGCAAAGCAGCATCAACCCGCCGATATGGTTGGGCTCACGCTCCAGAATCTCGACGACGAGCCGCTCGGCTTCAGCGCCACGCCCCAAAACCAGCGCGTCACGGGCGCCATCGAGGGCTAGCGGGGCCTGCGGCCACGATGCCGTCCAGTCGAGCGCGCAGCATCGATCGGCTTTGAGTCCGCTGCCACATGCGCAGTCCGCCCGCGCGTCAAGCTGCTTCGGTGAAACCATGATCAAAGAGCTCATAGCGCTTGGCGTTGCCGCCCCATAAGTTACTTCCGATTGAACCATGCAAGCCAGAGAAATTTACAACTGAAGAGCGCAAACCTCAGCTCAGGCACATTCAGCAACCAAAGATTGATTTCCTGCTTTCAATCCTCGTCATCCTGCAATAGCTTGAAAAATCCAACGGCTGGTCGGAGGTGTGTGGGTGCGGCTTGATGCCGGTGGCTCCGTCACCAACGATCCGGTGGAATTATCGGCGCCGAGGTCAGGAGCGCCGCCATTTTTGATAGCGTCGGCAACGTGACCAACGCCGGTATTCAAACCAACAGGCATCAACCTGCTTCATGCCGGCAAGGTGACTATTCAGTCTATTAGGACGAACCGCGGTTTTGACCGCAGCATTTGCAGCAGCGGCGACGATCCCAGCTTCATTGAGGACGAGTGACCGGAGCTAAGTCAAGGACTCGCGATGACAGACCAAGATGATCGTCTTATTGGATTGATCTACGAGGGTATCCGTGACGACGCCCATTGGGCTGGCGCAGTGACGCAAATTGCGGGCCTGTTATCCGTGGTCGGCGTCGGTCTCGGAATGCAGGACATGAAAACCCACCAATTTCGAGGCCTCACGGATCACGGCATAGACCCGGACCTGACCCCGACCTATCGACGCCTCGCGCCGACCAACAAGATATGGAAGGAGATTGGTCGAAGACGTCAGCCTTTGACGGATCAAATGGTGATGACGAAGGTTACCTTGAAACGAACCGAGCTTTATGCTGATTGGTTCATGCCGCAGGAGTTTGACGGCGTCATGGCGTTTCCGGCGCTGTTCAAAGAGAGTCTGTCTGCTGTCGTTGTCGCCTTTCGCAACAGGACGCGCATCGATTTTGAATCCACCGATTTGGCTCAGCTGGGCCGCTTCGCGCATCACTTCGGCCTGGCGCTAAGCATCCGCCTGGATCGAGAGCGAACCGCGGCGGATCTGGTTGCCGCGAATCTGATGCTGGACGGAATAAAGGATGCGATGCTGTTGGTGGACCGTGACCTCCGGCTACAGCATGCAAATCGAGCCGGGAGGGAAATGCTGGAGGAGAGCAAGGTCGTGCGGTTGCGCAGGGGTCGGCTGGAGATTCGGGATGCCAAAGCCGATGCCATCATTGCGAAGATGGTATCAGGCGCACGGGGCGGCGAGTTGCCTTTGTTTAGGCACGGGCCCGCGCAGTGGGTGATCCAAGTTCACCCTTGTCCTGACGGGATAGGTCATTGCGGTACCGGCCGCATGATGGTGAAGATCATAGCGCCGCATCAGCACAGCGAGCCACCAACCCCGGCCCGGCTGCGCGAGCGGCTGGGATTGACGCTCCGCCAGTGCGAAGTGATCGTCGAGCTGGCGCGGGGCGGCACGGAGGCTAGGGCGGCAAAAAATCTCGGAATTGGCGAACCAACCGTGCACGAACACATTCGTCGCGTCTATGACAGCCTTGAGCTGAGAAGCCGGGCAGAACTGTTTGCCCTGCTGGCCCGGCACGGTTTCGATACCAATTCACCGCAAAAAGATTTGTGAACAATGTCATCTGGGCAGATGACAGATCGAAGATTTGATTAGTGTCCAATTGCGCTGCGCCTCGATTGATCGCTTGGTTCAAGGCTCGCGGTGAGAGCAATTCCATGCTCTCCATGGGGCCCGCCATGTGCGAAATCGTCGTTCATCCTTTCGTTGCGGCAACGGTCGCCGATTTGAGGCTACCTCCGTCCGCAGAACTGTTCTCACTTTCTCGCGTTTGCAATCGGTCTCCTCTTTAGGAACTCTTCCGTATTGCTTGGACCATTTGTGCAGATTGCTTAGCACTGACGCCAGTCGGCTGGGCTACAATTGCCAGTGAATGCCGGCTTGAATTCGATCGGTCTTTGGGAGACGGCGATATGAGCGGAATCTTGCTTCCCGGCGGCGGTTCGGTGATCAATAGCGGCACGATCACCGGCTCTTATTACGGCGTCGAGATCTACGGCGGTCCGGGTTACGTTACCAACCTGAGTGGGGGAACGATCACCGCGATATCAACCAATGGTGTCGGCGTGTTGCTCGAAGCCGGAGGCACAGTCACCAACCAGACCGACGGTAAGATTAGCGGCGCCATCGGTGTATTAATCTACGGCGGGGTCGGCGAGGTGAGCAACGCGGGATGCATCATCGCGAGCAACGAAGGCAACGGGTCTCCCGCCGTGGAGATGCTTGGGGGCGGGAGTGTCGTCAATCAAGCGGGTGGGACAATCAGCGGCGAAGTCTTCCTCAATGGTGTTGGCACCGACGCGGTGTACAACCAAAGTGGGGGAACCATCAGCGGCGGCGTGGGCATTAGTGCAGGGGCGGCCTCCGTGACCAACGCTGGGACCATCACCAGCTTGAACATCGACGGTTGGGGCGTGGGAATAAACGTTTCTGGTGGCGGGACGGCCGGGGTGGACAACCTAAGCGGTGGATATATTGGGGGTGGTGTTAGTGCCTACGGCGGCAGCGGTTTCATAACCAACGCCGGGACCATCGCCGCCGCAGGGACGTACGGCGGCGGCGTGGTGCTGTGGAACGGCGGCAACGTAACTAATACGGGGATGATCAGGGGTACTCAATTCGGTGCCTGGATTTTCGGCGGTGTGGGCACGGTTGACAACGCTAACACCATCAATGCCACGGGGACGGCCGGCGTTGGAGTGGAACTTGGGGCCGGCGGCACGGTAACCAATGAAGACGGTGGCACGATCGCAGCGGCGGCAGCCTATGGGCTTGGCGTCTGGCTTGATGCGGGCGGCACGGTCAGCAACGATGCCAGCGGAACAATCAGCGGTGGTCGCGCTGGCGTCTACGCCTCGGGCGGGGTCGGCGCGGTGACCAACGCCGGCACGATCGATTCAAACCAGCAGAGCGTTAACCTGCGTGCCGGCGGCACGGTGACGAACCTGGCCGGTGGGAGGATCAGCGGTATAGACGGCAGCATATACATCACAGGCGGCACCGGCACGGTGACCAACGCGGGCGGCCTCGTCGGCGGAGTGTGGCTTCAAACCGGTGGCACGGTGACCAACCAGGCCAGCGGGACGATCAACGGTAATAACCCCAGCGGAGGCTACGGCGTCGGTCTCGCAGGCGCCGGCACTGTGACCAACGCAGGCAAGCTCAGCGGGATCCGTTTAGGCGTTGATTTGGCGAGTGGCGGCACGGTGACCAACCAGGCGGGTGCGACGATCAGTGGCGCCTATGCCGGTGTTTTCATGGCGAATGTTGTCAAGGGGGTTTTGAAAGCAGGTGGCGGCGGTAATGTAATCAATAATGCGAATGGTGAGATCAGCGGCGACAGCGGCGTTTTTTCCGCCGGCAACGCCACGACGGTGACTAACGCTGGCTCCATCAGCGGCACGACTGACCTTACGTTGAGCGCAGGTACTTTCACCCTGACGCTGGGCGATGGCGTGTCGCTGCTAGGCGGCGGCACGGTCGCCAACCAGACCGGCGGAGACATCACCGGCGCCAGATACGGCATCTACGCAACCGGTGGTGCGGGCACCGTGACCAACGCCGGCACCATCAGCGGAACGCAGGCCGCGGTCGAATTCGCCGGCCCTGGCCAAAACACGCTGACGCTGCAGACTGGCTCTGTGCTGATCGGCGACGCCATCGGCAGCACGGCAATCGGAGCGAGCGATGCACTGCTGTTGCAGGGTTCGGGCACGGCAAACAACAACTTCATCAATTTCGATACGCTCGCCGTGCAAGCCAGCGGCAGCTGGACGCTCGGCGGCAACTCGGCGATCGGCACGACGAGCGTGTCATCGGGAACGTTGGCGATCACCGGCGACCTGACAACCACCGTCGACCTCTCGGGCGGTACATTGGAGCTGCGGACCGGCGGCATCGTCGACGGAGGAGGGATCGTCTTTGTGAGCGGCGGGACGCTCCAGATCGACGGCAGCGCCATGCCGGCGAACGTGATCAGCGGATTTGCGCCCGGAGATACGATCGATCTCAGCAATGTGAACTACGATGTCAATGGCTGCGTTGCTCTCAGTGTCGTTCAAACCAATGTGCTGACAATCTATGAGAATGGCAGCAGTTACAACCTCACCTTGGATCCGTCGCAGTCATTCGCGGACGAGCAATTCGAACTGTCCCCCGACGCCGGCGGCCAAGGTACCGATATCACCGTTGAGGAGGTGACCCCACGAACGCTCCCGCCGGCGATCGCCGCGCCGGCCTCGGCCACGCTGGGCGTGAACCAAGTGACCCCGATCGGTGGCGTCAGTCTTTCGGAGGCTGGCAACACCGCCGCCTCCGGCGAGACCTTCCAGGTGACGCTAGCCGACACGTATAGCGACCTGTGGGCGAGCGGAAGCGGTGTCTCCGGCCAAGGGACGACGAGCCTTACCATCACCGGCTCGCTCAGCCAGGTGAACCGCGACCTCGCCACGCTCACCGACCAGGACGGCACGGCCGGGTCCGACACCATCACGCTCAATGCCAGCGACAGTTTTGGCAACACCGCGGCTCAGCGGACGATCGCGGTCACGGTCAACGGGCTGCCTGTGATTACGGCGCCATCCTCCACAATTGTGGGCGTGAACCAGATGGATCCGATCAACGGCGTCAGCCTGTCGGAGACCGGCAACACTGTCTCTTCCGGAGAGACTTTCACGGTGACGCTGACCGACATGTATGGCGACCTGTCGGCGACCGGAAGCGGCGTGTCCGGCCGAGGGACGACCAGCCTGACCATCACCGGCTCGCTGAGCCAAGTGAACAGCGATCTCGCCACGCTCACCGACCAGGACGGCACGGTGGGGTCCGACACCATCACGCTCAATGCCAGCGACAGTTTTGGCAACAACGCCGCTGAGCAGTCGATCGCGGTCACGGTCAACGGGCTGCCTGTGATTGCGGCAACGACGCCCACGACCATTCTGCAATTTACGGGAACAGGCTTTGACGCCACTCGAGTGTTCAATCCACAAGTTGTGCAGATCGGCAACGGTTATGTAATGCTATTTGGAGGCTTGCCGTTCGCGAACAATGAACAAATCGGTTTGGCTACCTCAACCGACGGAATAAATTGGACCGAAAGCTCTTCTAATCCGGTCATAAGTAATGCGGATAGCCCATCTTGGGCGTCCTTCCGCGAGGTTCCTGCGGCCTTGATGTATGAGGATGGTGTTTACGAGCTATGGTTTAATGCAGATAACACAAATCTTTCAAGCGATCCCGGCGCTACAAATGGCTTTGGCTATGCAACATCGACAGATGGGGTCCATTGGACCATCGACCCTAATCCCATTTTAGACGGACCTACCGGGAGCGGCTTCGATTTGCAGGCCGTAACAAAACTTAATGGACAGTATTTTGCCTACTACTCCAGCCAGTCTAATGGCATAGTGTATGAAGCGGTTTCAAAAGACGGTGTAAATTTCAGTAGTGGGGCCCCTGTTAATGCGCCAAGTGACTACACCTTGGAGGCGTTGACAACAAATACTGTCGGGGGCAACCAGGAAATTATTTCGATTTGGCGCGACTTGGCCGGTATTAGTTATCTTGGTTTATCTACAGATGGTACAAACTTTTCGATGACTGACACCATAAATCTTCCGGAGACTTTCGGTGTCAGCAATATCCTAGTTGCGAATGGCCAAATCCAAATCTATGGAGCGACGGGTGTCGGAAACGTCAATTGGCCTTTTGGAAACGAGGACATTCAATACGCTTCCGTGCCATTACCTGCAAGCGCGAACAATCCAATCGTAACAGGAGTGACTGCCACGACCGACAACGGCGCGACCGACCTCGATGCCGGTCACGTGGTGACCATTACAGTCGACACCACCGAACCGGTTTTCGTCAGCGGCACTCCGACCCTGCAGCTCAATGACAACGAAGCCGCGAGCTATGCTAGCGGCTCCGGCACCAGCGCATTGACCTTCAGCTACACGGTGCGGTCGGGCGACAACAGCAGCGATCTGCAGGTGACGGGACTAAATCTGCCGCCGGGCGCCAGCATCGTGAACGGTGCCGGCGACCAGCTCGCCGGCAGCTTCGCCGCCGATCTAATGCTGCGGGTTGACACTACGCCGCCCGTCGTCACCGCCAGCTTGGCAGATGACACCGGATCGTCATCGACCGACCGCGTCACCTCGGACGACGCGCTTGTAGGATCTGGCGACGCGAACGCCGTGGTGCATTTCACGGTTGACGGTGCCGCGACCACCGCCACTGCGATGGCCAACAGCAATGGTCAATGGGCGTTCACGCCATTGAGCCTCGCCGATGGCCAGCACACGATCATCGCCAGCCAAACCGACGCGGCTGGCAATACCGGGACGGCGACGCTGTCCTTCACGCTGGATACCCTTCCGCCGACGGTTTCGATCACCAGTCCCGGAACCCTCACCAACCAGGCGACCCAGATCATCAGCGGGACGGTCACCGCCGCAGAGGCCGCGTTCGGCGTGACGGTCACGCTCTACGATGACGGCAGCGACACGCCGATCGGGACGGCCACGGTTGGCGCTGGCGGTACCTGGAGCGCCAGCGCGATGCTGGTTGGTGACGGGGCACACAGCATCGTGGCGATCGATACCGACGCGGCTGGCAACACCGGAGTGAGCAGCGCCGTCGTTTATACTCTCGACACCATCCCACCCGAGGTCACGCTGACAAGCAGTGGTGGCCTGACCAATAGAGCAATGCAGATCATCAGTGGTACTGTCACCGCCGGTGAGGCCGCGGTTGGCGCGACCGTCACGCTCTACGATAATGGCAGCAACACGCTGATCGGGACGGCCACGGTTGGCACCGGCGGTGCCTGGAGCGCCAGCGTGACAATGGTTGGTGATGGCCCACATAGCATCGTGGCGAAAAACACCGACGCGGCCGGCAATACTGGGACGGCGACGCTGTCCTTTACGCTCGATACCGTTCCGCCGACCGTGTCGATCACCAGTTCCGCGACGGTCACCAGCCAGGCGACGCAGACCATCAGCGGGACGGTGACAACGAGTGAGGCGGCGCCCGGCGCCACTGTCACGCTGTACGACAACGGCATTAGGATCGGGACCGCGACGCTCGGCCCGGGCGGGGCGTGGAGCGCAAGCGTGACGCTTTCGGCCGGCGCGAACGCGATCTTGGCCGAAGACACCGATTTGGCCGGCAACACCGGTATCAGCAACACGGTTGTCGATACGCTACTGCCCACCATCTCATGGGCGGCGAACGTCAGCGGCAATTGGACCACTGCCGCGGATTGGAGCCCGGCCGGAGTGCCGAACTCGGCCGACAACGCGGCCATCGACATCGGCGGCTCCTATACGGTGACGAGCGCCGCGAACGCGACCGTCGGGAGCCTGAACATCGGCTACGCGGCCGTGACCCTCAACATCACCGGCGGCACCTTCACCATCGATGACGGCACCGCTAACGGCAGTAACGCCGGCACCATCAAGGTCGAAGGCGGAGCCGCGCTGCCGACGCTCGACCTGCTCGGCGTCATCACCAACACGGCGAGCGCGCTGGTGTCGGCGGCCCAATCGGGAGCGATCATCGACCTGCTCGGCGGCGGCCTGTCAGGCGGCGCGGTCAACATCGTCAGCGGCGCGGCGCTCGAGGCCACGGCTGGCAGCGCGAGCCCGAGCGCGATCGCCGGCGCGACCGTTACCGACAAGGGGACCCTGCAGGCGAGCAACGCAACGGTACTGACGCTGGCCAATGCCACGGTCGACGGCACCGGCGGCACCATCGAGGCGTCGGGCGCCGGCTCGGCCGTCGCGCTCGGCAATGCGGTCCTCAATGGCGGCACGCTGACGACCGCCAGCGGCGGCGCGATCGAAACCATCGCCGGCCAGGACGGCACGCTCGACGGCGTCACCATCAGCGGCGGCAGCACCGTCACGGTGGCGAATGGCAGCTCGCTGATCCTGCAGGGCACGATCGTCGATGACGGCACCATCGCGGTCAATGCGGCCGGCGGTGCAACCGATCTGGTCGCTGCGGCCTCGGGTGCGACCCTGAGCGGCGGCGGGTCGGTGACATTGGCGGACAGTGCATCGAGCGCCATCGTGGGCGCAGGCCCGGGCGCGGTGCTCACCAATTCGGGCGACACCATCGCCGGAGCTGGGTCGATCGGAACCGGGGACGGCAACCTCACGCTGGTGAACAAGGGCACCATCGACGCGACCGGGAACACCAACAGCCTTGTGCTCGACACCGGCAGCGTCGTGCTCACCAACACGGAGACGATCGAGTCGACCGGCGCCGCCGGCCTCGAGATCCTCAATACCGCCGTGTCCAACACCGGCACGATCGCGGCCGAAACCGGCGTCACGCTGCTCGACGGCGCCACGATCGCCAACACCGGCGGAACGATTCTGGCGGCGGCCGGCGAGAACGTCGACCTTTCGGGCAGCACGGTCAATGATGGCAAGCTGACCACGCAGCCGGGCGGCGCCATCATCGCTGATGGCGCCGATCTCAGCACCGTCAATGGTGCGACCGTGACCAACGACGGAACATTGGAGGCCGCGGCCGGCAGCACGCTGCTGCTCGCGGCCGCGACCGTCACCAGCGACGCGTCCGGCGTGATCGAGGGCACCGGCGCTGGCTCGCTGGTCGAACTCGATAATGCGACCGCAACCGACGGAACGCTGACGACCGCCAATGGCGGGGCGATCGAGACCGTCGCCGGCAGCAACAGTACGCTCAACGGCGTAACAGTCGGCAGCGGCAGCACCGTGACGGTGGTGGACGGCAGCACCCTGACCCTCAAGGGCACGGTCAGCGACGGCGGGACGATTGCGCTCAGCTCCACGGGGGACGCGACCGATCTGGCGATCTCCGGCAGCGTGACCCTCGGCGGTAGCGGCACCCTCACGCTCACCAACAATGTGGGGAACGCCATCGTCGCTTCAGCCGCCGGCGCAAAACTTACCAACAGCACCACGATCGCTGGCGCCGGCGCGATCGGCAATCTCGGCGACGGCAACCTGACGCTGACCAACAAGGGAACGATCGACGCCGGCGGCTCGAACGCCATCGTCATCGACACCGGAAAGACGGTCACCAATTCAGGCACGCTCGAAGCGACCGGCGGCGGACTGACGGTCGACGACGCGGTCGCCAACAGCGGCACCCTTGTGGCCGATGGCGGCAACATCACGATCGGCGGCAATCTGACCGGCGCCGGTCAGGCCGAGATTTTCGGCAATTCCACGATCGAATTCGGAGGCACCGCGAGCAACGGCGTCACGTTCGCAAGCGGCGGTACCGGCTCGCTGATCCTCGATCTCGCCCAGAGCTTTACCGGAACGGTGGCGGGGTTAGCGGCGGGCAATAGCATTGATCTGAAGAACTTCCTGTCCACCGACACGACCATCACCAAGGTCACCGGGACCGGCGTGGTCGGCACCGACACCAACGTGACCCTGGCGGATCCCTACGACAACGTCACCCTGACGCTGCATCTGCTCAACCAGTATGCCGGACAATTCGGCATCAGCGCCAGCGACTATGCTCTCACGCCTAATCAGATGCCGGGTAACGGCACGCTGTTCCAGCTTGCCGCGAGCCATGGATAGTGCCGACGAGACCGCGATGGCAGCAGATGCCCAGCGTGGCGATGCGATCGATCCGGGACTGTCCGTCCTGGTGACCCTGCTGCGTTTCCACGCCATCGGCGCCGATGTCCAGCATTTACGCCATCGGTTTGGCGCCAATGCGATCGCCGTCCCGGAGATGCTCCGCTGCGCCAAGGATTTCGGCCTCAGGGCGCGCGCCTATCGGACCAGTTGGGAACGCCTTGCGGCGACGCCGCTACCTGGAATCGCGGCACTGCGCGATGGCTCGTTTCTCTTGCTGGGAAAGGTCGCCGATGAGCAAGCGATCGTGCAGTCGCCGGCGGAACCGCGGCCCCGCCTGATGACGCGCGCCGAGCTCGAGTCGGTGTGGGACGGCGAACTCGTATTGATGACGCGCCGCACCGGGCTGCTCGATCTGTCGCGCCGCTTCGACATCGGCTGGTTCCTCGGCGCCGTTCACAAATACCGCCATGAGCTCGGCCGTGTGCTGGTCGCCTCGTTCTTCCTCCAGCTGTTCGCGCTGGTGTCGCCGCTGTTCTTCCAGGTTGTGATCGACAAGGTGCTGGTGCATCGCAGCCTCGGCACCCTCGACGTCCTTGTCATCGGCCTGCTGGCGATCTCCACGTTCGAGACGATTCTCGCGATCCTGCGCACCTATGTGTTCGCCCATACCACCAACCGCATCGACGTCGAGCTCGGCGCCCGCCTGTTCCGCCATCTGCTGGCATTGCCGATCGGATATTTCCAGGCCCGGCGCGTCGGCGATTCGGTCGCCCGGGTGCGCGAGTTGGAGAACATCCGCAATTTCCTCACCAGTTCCGCGCTCACGCTGGTCATCGACCTGTTCTTCACCTTCGTGTTCCTGGCGGTGATGTTCATCTACTCGCCGTTCCTGACCTTCATGGTGCTGGCTTCGTTCCCGCTCTATATCGGCATCTCGGCGCTGGCGACGCCGCTGTTCCGGCGCCGTCTCGATGAGAAATTCGAGCGCGGCGCCGAGAACCAGGCCTTCCTGGTGGAGAGCGTCACCGGCATCGAGACGCTCAAGTCGATGGCGGTCGAACCGCAGATGCAGCGGCGATGGGAGGAACTGCTGGCCGGCTACGTCACGGCGAGCTTCCGCGTGCTCCGCCTCGGCAACATTGCAAGCCAGCTAGTGCAGTACGTCAACAAGCTAATGACCGCCGGCGTGCTCTATTTCGGCGCCAGGCTTGTCATCGACGGGACGCTGACGGTCGGCGAGCTGGTCGCCTTCAACATCCTCGCTGGGCGGGTCAGCGCGCCGGTGCTGCGCCTCGCCCAGATCTGGCAGGACTTCCACCAGGCGCGGCTGTCGGTGGCGCGGTTGGGCGACATTCTGAACACGACGCCGGAGTCGATCTACAACCCGGGACAGTCCGCGCTGCCCGCGATCCGCGGCGACGTGGTGCTCGACCACGTCACGTTCCGATACCGGATCGATGGGCCGGAGGTGCTGCGCGACGTAAGCTTCGACGTCCCGGCCGGGCAGGTCGTCGGCATCGTCGGCCCCTCGGGCTCCGGCAAGAGCACGCTCGCCAAGTTGATCCAGCGGCTCTATGTCGCCGAGGGAGGGCGGGTGCTGGTCGACGGCATCGATCTCAACATGATCGATCCGGCCTGGCTACGGCGCCAGATCGGCGTCGTGCTTCAGGAGAACGTGCTGTTCAATCGCTCGGTGCGGGAAAATATCGCGCTGGCCGACCCGTCGATGCCGATCGAGCGGATCATCGCGGCAGCGCAACTCGCCGGCGCCCACGATTTCATCCTGGAGCTGCCAAGGGGCTACGACACCGTTCTGGGGGAGCGTGGCTCAAGCCTGTCGGGCGGCCAGCGCCAGCGCGTCGCCATCGCGCGCGCCGTAGTGATGGATCCCCGGATCCTGATCTTCGACGAGGCCACCAGCGCGCTCGACTACGAAAGCGAGCGGATCATCCATCAAAACATGCCGCGGATCGCGACGGGGCGGACCGTCTTCATCATTGCGCATCGGCTGTCGACGGTGAGGCGCGCCGATCGCATTATTACCATCGATCGCGGCCGTCTGGTTGAGGACGGCACCCATGACGAGTTGATCAGCACCGATGGGCGCTACGCGTCGCTGCATCGCCTGCAGGCCGGTATCCATGAAGTTCGCTGAGGTCGCCATGAGCTATTTCCAGGCACCGAAATCGCGCCGGAAGAACGAACTCGCTTTCCTGCCGGCCGCCCTGGAGATTGTCGAAACACCAGCGCCGCCGCTGGCCGGCGCGATCGGCGGCACCGTCATCGCGCTGTTCAGCCTGGCGCTCGTCTGGGTCTCGCTCGCCCATATCGACATCGTCGCCTCGGCGCCGGGAAAGATCATCCCGAGCGGTCGCACCAAAATCATCCAGCCGTTCGAAACCGGTGTCGTTCGCGCCATCCGGGTTCGCGACGGGGAGAGCGTCAAGGCCGGCGATGTCCTGGTCGAGCTCGATCCGACCATGAACGAGGCCGAACGCCAGCATTTCCAGAGCGACATGGTCGCCGCTGAACTCGACGTCGCGCGGCTCAAAGCGGCGCTTGATGGAGATCCCGACGCGCTCGCCGGCTTTCGTCCGCCGGAGGGAGCCGACCCGGCGCTGGTGGCGACGCAGCGACAGTTCCTGATCCAACAAGTCGACGAACAGCGGGCCAAGCTCGCCGCCCTCGACAGCCAGCAGAGCCAGAAGCAGGCCGAACTCGCAACGATTCGCGCAACGGTGAACAAGATCGAGACGGTACTTCCCGTGCTCCAGGAGCGGGTCGATATCCGGCAGCTCCTCTACTCCCGTGAGACCGGCTCGAAGGTGAATTACCTCGAGATTCTCCAGTCGCTGGTCGAGACCCGGCAGGAACTCGTCGTCCAGCAGAGCCGGTCGCGCGAGGCGGAGGCGGCGCTGGCAGCGGTCATCCAGGCGCGTGCGCAGGCCGCGGCGGAGTTCCGCCGTACCCTGTCGGGCGATATGGTGGAGGCGCAGCGCAAGGCCGCCGGGCTACGCGAGGATCTGGCCAAGGCAACTCAGCGAACAAGGCTTCAACTGCTTACAGCGCCAGTCGACGGCACCGTGCAACAGCTTGCGGTGCATACCGTCGGCGGGGTGGTGACGCTGGCGCAAGCGTTGCTGGTGCTGGTGCCGGCCGATAGCCACCTCGAGATCGAAGCCATGGTGTCGAATCGGGATATCGGCTTTATCCACGTCGGTCAGGACGCCGAGATCAAGATCGACACCTTCAACTTCACCCGCTATGGGCTGCTCAAGGGGCGAGTGTTGAGCGTGACGCAGGACGCTATTGTGCGCGACAAGCCGCAGCCGGATAAATCTGGTGACAAGGCACCGGGCGCCGATGCGAGCAGCAGCGAGCCTTCCGGTCAGGAATTGGTCTATGCCGCACGCATCTCGCTCGACCGCACCCGGATGCAGATCGACGAGAACCTGGTCAATCTCTCTGCCGGAATGGCCGTCACCGCGGAGATCAAGACCGGATCCCGGGCGGTCATCACCTATCTGCTTTCGCCGTTGTTGCGTTACAAGCAGGAGAGCTTGCGCGAGAGGTAATACGAGTTTGGCGACCGCGCTGAAACGCCATGAAGCCGATCGAGAAATTCCTGTCGGCTCATCCGGCCGCGCGCGCTTTTGTCACGACGCCGCGGCCGGTGGCGGTCAGTTATGGCACGCAGCCGTTCTTCGGCGTCAATGCATTCAAGTTCAC
>Ga0182012_10003882_pt1 | contig 15750 bp, 9 predicted proteins | sample 612S2SmetaG_FD_120486 | JGI IMG/M metagenome (GOLD analysis project Ga0182012, IMG submission 120486) | Permafrost microbial communities from Stordalen Mire, Sweden - 612S2S metaG | ecosystem: Environmental > Terrestrial > Soil > Wetlands > Permafrost | place: Sweden: Stordalen | collected...
CAGGAGACGCCAGATGCGCCAGCTTTTCCGTCTTAATCGGTTGTCCTCATTACCACAATTGTCCATGCTTTTGCGTTCGACACGTCTGCAAAGCGCGGCGATTGCATTGAGCTTTTTTGTAGCCACCGGACTCGTGGTCAACATAACACCGCCCTCAGCGTATGCCCAGGCCGACTATGGTTCAGCCCAGGGCACAGTTTCCGACGGCTCCGGCGCGGCGCTTGCCGCGGCAAAGGTCACCGTATTGAATACGGCCAACGGCCTGACCCACCAGGCGCAAACCAACTCCGCTGGCGAGTATCGGTTCACTGAGCTTCCGTCGGGTACCTACACGGTCACCATCGAGGCTGCCGGGTTCGGGGTTTTCAAACAAAATGTTGCCATCACCGTTGGCGGTCACCTTACCCTCGACGCCAAGCTCACAGTCGGTGCGCAGATTACCTCGGTGGAAGTGAGCGCGTCAGATGTCGGCGCGGAGGTCAACACCACCGACTCGGAGGTCTCGGAAGTCATCTCGCCCATGCAGATTTCGGAGCTTCCGAGCTTGACCCGAAATCCGTATGACTTCGTAAATTTGTCGGGCAGCGTCTCAGCCGACCCCAATGGTTCCACCGGGCGCGGCGTAGGCGTATCCTTCAGCGGGACGCGCGCCGCCAGTACCGAGATCCTGCTGGATGGCGTGGAGAACGTCGATCTGTTTTCGCAGAGCGTCGCCTCGACTGTCCCCCTCGACTCCGTCAGCGAGTACCGGATTGTCACCAATGGATTCGACGCACAGTATGGGCGCGCGTCCGGCGGCATCGTGAACCTGGTCACCAAGAGCGGAACGAATAAGTATCACGGCACGCTTTACGAGTTCAACCGCGTCTCGGCGTTGGCCGCAAACACGTTTGAAGAAGACGCGGAAGCGGCGCTGGGCAATCCCGGGCCACCTGACCACTTTACGCAGAATCAATTTGGCTATTCGGTTGGCGGCCCGGTCCTACCCAAGTTCCGCGACAAGCTTTTCTTCTTCTCGAATACCGAGTGGAACCGGGTTCGCAGCGCAGGCAGCCAGACTTACGTGGTGCCAACCTCGGCCTTTCTTGCCACCACAGCTCCCAACACCCAGGCCTATTTTGCACAAAACGGCAAGATAGCCCCGGGCGTAACGCTTGGCGCCACGATCCCGGTGCAGGACGACGCCGGCAACACCATCAACGCCTTCCAGAGTGCGACCATTTCCGCGCCGATCAATGCCGGCGCAGGTAATCCGATCAACTCATGGTTCAGCTTCAACCGCATCGATTATCAAGTGTCGGAAAAGACTAACATGTTTTTCCGCTACGACGCCTATAAAGACGACATCTTTCCGGGGACCAATTCGCTTAGCCCTTACGTGGGCTTCAATACAGGCTCCACGGATTTCGATCAAGCAGCGCTGGCTAGCATCAATCACGTCTTTACCCCCAACCTGATCCTTAGTTCAAAGTTCACCTACACCAGGACCAACGGCGGACAGCCTCTGGGATCGGCCGGTGTGGTTCCGGGGTTGTACCTGGATGCGACCAACGGAGCAAGCACTCTAGCCAGCGGCGGGACGGTCGTCCTGCCCGGCTATTTGCCCACCTCGCCGGGGAACTCAATTCCTTTTGAGGGTCCACAGAACTTCTACCAGATGATTCACGACATATCGTGGACCAAGGGTCCGCATACCTTCCACGCCGGCGGCAGTTTCATTCAGATCCGCGATAACCGGACTTTCGGGGCGTACTTGAACGCAACGGAGTCTCTGGGAAGCCCGGGCAGTGTGGCTGACGGTGTAACCGCACTTGAGAACGGAACCCTCTACTCCTACAACGTGGCAATCAATCCGGGTGGCGCTTACCCGTGCCCCATCAACTCAGCGCCGACACCCGCCTGCGAAATCACCCTCCCCGTGGGCCCGCCCGACTTCACCCACGAGAACACCTTTAACGACGGCAACTGGTACGTTGCGGACACCTACAAGGTCAAACCGCACCTCACCCTGGACTTCGGCCTCCGCTGGGAGTACTACGGCGTGCAGCACAACACCAAGCCGGGCCTCGACACCAACTTCTACCTCGGTTCCGGAGACAACCAATTTGAGCAAATCCGCAATGGTTCGGTCATGCCGGCCCCATCCAGCCCAATCCACGGGCTAATCGCCAAGGATCTGTCCAACTACGCACCCAGGGTTGGATTTGCATGGGATGTCTTTGGCGACGGAAAAACCGCGGTTCGCGGCGGATTTGGAATCGCTTATGAGCGCAACTTCGGCAACGTCACGTACAACACTCTGTTCAATCCTCCCTACTTCGGCGTCATCGATTTAGTTTCAAATACGGCCGGACAGGGGCAATTCACGATTTCAAACAACAACTACGCGCCGCTCCAGGGCGCTGCCGGAACCACCATGGGCCTGCCGCCGGTTGAATTGCGCGCTCTCGATCCGCACATGAAAACCGCCTACGATTACCAATACGACCTGTTGATCGAGCGGCAGGTTGCCCCCGGCACCTTGGTGTCTATCGCCTACACCGGCACGCGCGGCCTTCGTTTGTATTCGATCGCAAACATCAACAAGCTCTATTCGGGCAATGTGTACCTCGGGGATTCCATGTCAGGCGCCACTGCGGGCGACCCCCTGAACCTGCAATACGGAAGCATCAATGTCCGCGAATCCAACGCCGACAGCTATTACAACGGCGTTAACTTCAAGGTCGAAGACACAAACTTCCACAAGTATGGATTGCAGTTGACAGCAAACTACACCATTTCCCACGCGCTCGACGATTTGAGCACCACGTTCAGCGAGTCCAATAACAGCTTCAACCTGGGCTACACCAATCCCTTTAACCCCGGGCTTGACCGCGGTAACTCGGATTACGATGTCCGTAACCGTTTGGTTGTGGAAGAGATCTATGAGCCCAAGTTCCTGGAATTCAAGAGCCAGCCGTTATTACACTCGGTGCTGGGCGGAATCGAGTTTCCCGCGATCTTTAATTGGCGCACAGGAACGCCTTTCACCATCTACGATTGCACCAACTCACTCTACTCCTGCGATCGCATTCTTCCTGTTTCGGGTCTGAAATACAAGGGCGGTCCCGTCTCCTATGGGGGAATGCCTGGATCCGCAAATGTATACAACTATGTGGGGATTCCAGCCGCCAGCCACAACGCCTACGTGGATCCAATCGTGGGCGTAGACGACTTCCCGACCATCTCAAGCACAGGGAGTTACCAGGTCGTCGGCATGGGCAAGGATCAGTTCTACGATCCGGTCAACTGGAATGTCGACTTGGGCGCCTATAAGAACATCCGAATCGGCGAGCGTTACAACCTCCAACTCCGAAGCGAGTTCTACAACGTCCTCAACCATCACAACCTGTATGCCAACGCCTATGATTCCTACTACTATGGCACCGGCGACCAGGAGGTGATTGCACTCAAGGGAACGCCCAATGGCTACAGCGCATCGTCCGCCGACGAGCGGCGCAACGTTCAGCTCGCGCTGAAGCTCGTATTCTGAGAAGCCATTTCCTCAACAATGAAATCCAAAGGGCGTCCTCAACGGGACGCCCTTTGGATTTCCCTTCTATGATTTGTTGTCGTGTCACTCGGGCGACGAATTGCCTTGCCAGGCAATTCTACAAATACAGGAACTCATAGAAAGTTATGGAAATACGGATAACATATCGACCGCAGTTAGACGTGTCTCGGGCAAAATCGTTTACTGGAAACTGCCCCTATATTCAATGATTATTAATAGTTCACGCCGAGCGCGACGCACTCCTTCAGCTTTGGCATGAAAATTGCAACGCATCCGCCAATACCAGAAGTTCCCGCCTTTCAACTGCATTCACAACGTCCCATTAGTCTGCTTACTCAAATCAAGGAGATGGCTCATGCGCCAGCACACGCTAAGTTTACTCCGGCGTTTATTCCTTCCGGAATTGATTCTCACGATGCTTTTTCTTAGTTCCTTCGCGGCACTCTCAGCGAGGGGCCAGGGCATTACGACCGGCGGAATTAATGGCACCGTAGTTGATCCGGCAGGTGCGGTTCTATCTGGGGCGTCTATTGCCGCCGTGAATAAATCCACGGGCGAAAAATATACGCAAACCGCGCGGGCAAACGGCGAATTCAGCTTCCAGGCAATGCCCCTGGGCTCCTACACGGTAACCATCTCGGTGACGGGCTTTGACACGCTCACCGTCAACGACGTCAATGTCACAATTGGCACGCTGTCGCTAGGCAACGAGTCGATGAAGATCGGCAAAGGCATGGAAACGGTTGAGGCCAGCGCAGTCGCCCCCATGCTCAGCACGGAACAGTCCCAGCTGTCGGTGACACTCGAGTCTGAGGCGTTGGAGAATCTGCCCTTCGGCGGCGGCTTCGATACCGTGGCACTGCTACAGCCTGGTGTGTCCATTACCCACGACAACAGCTTTTCCAACTCCAACGGATCGTATGGCGGCTTCTCTTCCCAGGGTCAGCGCGGACGTTCCAACAACTTCGAACTCGACGGCCAGTCGAACAACGACAACTCGGTCGCCGGTCCCCAGGTCTTCTTCAGTAATCAGGATGCGCTGAGCGGAATTGAAGTCATCACCAACAACTTCAGCGCGCAATACGGGCGCAATGCGGGCTCTGTGGTCAACTACCTCACCAAGTCCGGCACCAACACCTACCACGGCTCGGGCTTCGAATTCTACGAAGGAAACTGGGGCGAGTCATTCGCCCAGGGCCAGAAGTCGCCCTACTTCGGCTTCTGCGCTGCCGGCGTTGCGGCTGGCACCAATGGCTGTGTCACCCCCACGCTGCCACGGTTCGTGCAGAACAAATTTGGATTCACCATTGGCGGGCCAGTTCCTTACTTCAAAGACAAGTTGTGGTTCTTTTCAAGTGGTTACTGGATTCGATTCCGCCAGGCCGGCGGCGAGTCCCTCAGCGGGCCGTCCACGGTCACTCCGGACGCCACCGGCTTAACCCAGCTCGCGGCCGCCTTCCCCGGTGATCCCGGCGTAGCGGCGCTCGTCAACGACGGCCCCTACTCCGTCAAAACCGGTAACCCGGAAGCCGTAGGCAATCCCGTCAGCCTGCCGGTCACGGTTGGGGCGACGAAAGCGAACATCGAGATGGCGGAGATCGGTCGCAGCGTGCCCTCGCTTTCGAACGACGAGGAGCTCTTGGAGCGCATGGATTGGGCGCCCACAACCAAGGACCATTTCTTCGTCCGCTACTTCTACCAGAACAACCCCTTTATCAATGCCGGCGGCAGCGTAGTCGCGGGTAGTTGGTATAACGTGCCAGACATCGCCCATTCGGTCGGTGGTGACTGGAGCCACACCCTCACCCCCTCGTTCGTGAACCAGGTTCGCTACTCCTTCCAACAGACCGCGATCTTGTTCCAGGGCGGCGCCAACCCCGAGTGCGTGTGGACAACACCCGACCAATGCAGTGCCTCCATAGGCATTGGCGGCAAGATCACCGACCCCGCCAGCGGCAAGCCGATGTCCATGCTGGGATTCGGCTATGCCACCAACATCCCCCAGGGCCGCACGGTGAAGGTAACCCAGGTGCAGGATAACGTCACCTGGAGCAAGGGCAAGCAGACCATCCTGTTTGGTGGAGAATGGGCCTACCAGAACTCGCCCAACCCCTTCCTGCCCGACTACAACGGGGCTTTCTCCTTTACCAGCTTCGGCAACTTCATGAGCGGCACCACCAACTCCCTCACCCTTGGCAACAGCAACGGCTTCACCACCAAATTCACTGAGCCGGACGCCGCCCTCTACTTCCAGGACGACTACAAGATCAAGCCGGATCTGACCCTGAACCTCGGCTTGCGCTGGGAGTTCTTCGGACAGGCAGTGAACCTGCTGCATAACGAAACCGTGGCGCGCGAATCCAATGCCACAACGGCTTTCTGGGATCAGTCGTTGCCCCTCTCGGTCCGCACCGTCGGCGAGACGCCGGACCATTGGAAACAATTCCAGCCTCGCCTTGGACTGGCATACAATCCTGCCTTCGACAAGAAGCTGGTCATCCGCAGCGGCTTCTCCGTCAACTTCGACCCGGCGTTTTATAACATGTTCCTCAATAGTGCTACCTCAGCCCCGGTCGTCAACCTTGGAACTGTCGGCGGCTGCGGACCGAGCAAAGTCTGCCTGCCCGCTTCCGGCGCGTCGGGTGCGGAGGTCCGTGCTCAGTCTTTGGGCTATTTGCCCACCGGCCCCGGGGTTAATCCTGGCGGCAGGAACACGACCACAGTGGCTTCAAACTTCCACAACCCCTATACCCTTTCGTGGATACTCGGCCTCTCCCATCAAATCGGCAATCACGCCGTGGGCGAAGTCACCTATGTGGGCAACCACCAAGTTGGCAACTTCCAATCGATCAACGCCAACCCGAACCTTGCCTTTGTGCAGAGCGCTTACCCGAGTGCGGTCCCCAACACCCTGTGCACCGATCCGACGCAGGTTGGATATGGACACATCGATTGCACGCACGCCAACGTCCGCGAGCGCACCAATACGGCTTACGGTGAATACGAAGCCTTGGAATCCAAGCTCACCAGCCAGAACTTTCATGGCCTCACCGGAACCGTCGCCTTCACCTGGGGCAAGACCATCGACAATACCTCTGAGGTCTTCAGCACCGAGGGGGGCGGCAACACGATTACCTTTGCCGAGAATCCACTGGATCTGAGCAAGGCCGAACGTGCCGTCAGCGGCGACTCAGAAAAGTTTGTCGCTTCTTCCGGATTCGGCTACAAGACACCGAAGATCAACTTCAGCAATGGGTTCCTGACGAAGATGGTGAATGGCTACCGCCTCGATACCATCTGGACTTTCAACACCGGAGCACCGGCCAGCTTCTTCCAGTACGGATTCTTCGGCGACGGCCCTGGGCTGCAAAGCTACAGCGACCAGGGCTTCGACAACTGGCAATTGGGCGGCGTAGATACCGCTCGTCCAGTGATCTCCAACCCCAAAGCTCCCATCACCACCGTTGGCGTTCTGGATGACGCAAACGGTGACGCTTGCGGGGTCGGGCCGGGCTACTACAACTGGGCCACCTGCGCCCCCACCACTCCGGACCAGGTTCACTTCCTGCGCAACACCCAGACTGTCGCTAACCTGGGCAGCAGTCCGTGGCCAGGCGTCGGCCGTAACTCGCTCCGCACCTACGCCTGGAACAACTTCGATGCCAGCATCCAGAAGCAAACCAAGCTCACTGAGCGCATTATGATGACCATCTCGGCAAACGGCTACAACGCGATGAATCGTCAATACCTCGGCACCCCCGATACGTTCGTAGACGATGTGGGCGCCACCTTCATGGACTACCGCAACAGCTCCGGCAGCAACCGCAACGTCGAACTGAAGGCCAACATCCAGTTCTAGGGAGTTGGGCAACACAAACAGCAGAAGGGCGCTCAATCCGGGCGCCCTTTTGCTTTCTATAATGATTCCTCTGTCAGATCGCTCCGTCGCGCCGCGCGGCACTCAGGCTTTCATAAAGTCCAAAGCGCGGCTCAAATAGCCCTTCAAATCGCGCCGATGCACAACAGCATCAAGGAAACCCTTCTCAAGCAGCAGCTCCGCGCGCTGGAATCCCTCCGGTAGCTTTTGCCGGATCGTCTGCTCAATCACCCGCGGTCCCGCGAAGCCGATCAGCGCGCCCGGCTCCGCGATGTTCAGATCGCCCAGCATCGCAAAGCTGGCGGTGACGCCGCCATACGTGGGGTCGGTGAGGACGCAGATGTAAGGTACCTTTGCGTCGTCTAACTGCCCAAGCGCGGTGGACACCTTCGCCATCTGCAACAGGCTCACCACGCCTTCCATCATGCGCGCACCACCCGATGCGGTCACGACGATCAGCGGCTTGCGCTCAAGGCGCGCACGGTCGACGGCGCGGGCTATGGTTTCCCCGACGACAGCGCCCATGGAACCGCCGATAAAGGCATATTCCATCGCGCTGAGCACAACCGAATGGGGTCCAAGCTGACCCACTGCGTTCAGTACCGCGTCGCTTAACCCGGTTTGCTCCTCCGCCTTCCGCAGGCGCTGCTTATAGGGCTTGACGTCAGTAAAATTGAGCGGGTCGGTGGAGCGAAGGCCGGTGTCGACCAGCTCGTACCCCGGCTCAAGCAGCAGATCAATCCGCTGCTGTGCGCCGATTTTGAAATGATGCTGGCACTTGGGGCATACGTAGAGGTTCGATTCCAATTCCGCCTTGTAGAGCACCGCCCGGCAGCCCAGGCACTTGGTCCATAAGCCCTCCGTGCGCACATTCTTGCCCGCGGGATCCAATGGGGCATTGCCGCCGGGATCGGACTCGTAGTCGCCGCTTTCACGCTTGAACCAGGACATTCAATCTCTCTCTCGGGTCCGCACACAGCAGTTTGCTTCCCGCAGCTCGCTCTCAGTATTCTATGCCGCGCTGGGCCAGAATGCCTTTCTGATAGGCGTGCTTGACCTCGCGCATCTCAGTGACGGTATCGGCCAGCTCCACTAAAAGCGGGTGGGCATTGCGGCCCGTGAGAATCACGTGGACCATCTCCGGCCGGCCGCGCAACGCCTCGGCGACCATGGCCGGGTCCAGCATTCCATAGCCGATGGCGTAGTTGATTTCGTCCAGGACCACCATGTCCCAGTCGCCGGAGTAGATGGCTTCGCGAGCCTCCGCCCAGGCAGCCTCAACAAGGCGAACGTCCTCAGGATCGGTTTCCGCTCCTCCGACCTTCACAAAGCCGCGCCCCATTTGCTTCATCACGAAATCAGATCCGAAGGCCTTCACCGCATCCAGTTCTCCGTAGTGCCAGGAGCCCTTGATGAACTGCAGCATCAGGACCCTCATGCCGCAGCCCACTGCACGCAGGGCGGTGCCCATGGCAGCGGTAGTCTTGCCCTTGCCTGGGCCGGTGTTGATCAGGATCAAGCCTTTGCGGGTGTCGGTCATCGCAGAAATAGATTACAGGTTACAGAGGTCAGATGACAGCAAACTGCTAAGTCCTGCGTCCGGTTCTTAATTGTCATCTGAAATCTGTAACCTGTAATCTCCGTTCAGTGTCCACCGTGGTAGGGATGGCCGGTAAGGATCGTATACGCGCGGTAAAGCTGTTCCGCCATAACCAGACGCGCCAGCGAGTGCGCCATTGTCATCGGTCCAAGGGAGAGTAGAAGTTGTGCTTTGGCGCGCGATGCGTCCGACCAGCCGTCGGCCGGACCCACAGCGAAGACCATGTGCTGCGCTCCCTCGTCCCGGCGGGCAGCGAGCCATGCGGCAAAGGACTCAGATGCCATTTGCTTCCCGCGGCTATCCAGCAGAACGAGAATCGCCTTGGTGCGTCCCTGCTGCCGAAGCAGCCACTCGAGCAGCGCGTCCTCGGTCCGGAATGCCTCGCAGCCGCAGCGGGCCCACGGCGAACAACGCTCGAGATACATCCGGCAGAGAGCGTCAGTGCCGTCGCGGGAAACAGCGCGGGCGCCGATGTGGGCAAGCGTGAGGTTCATGGGGGCAGCATACGCCAAAAGCAGCGCAACCAAAGGAATTAGAGCGGTTTCCATTCACATGATGCCATTTGAAGATAATGCGAGGCGGCATTCTCTTGGGAAAAATGCCACTTGACCTCAAGCTTCCTGTAAAGAGCAGAATCGAAACCGCTGTAGCCGGATTCCCCAAAAACGAGATAGGGAACCCATTTTTGGAATATCGCGACCACTTTCTCCACATTTCCATATAGGGGGCAAACCGAGAGGACAGAGTCTGAGCCAGCAAGTTATGTTGTTTCAATGATATGCAAATAATTTCTGCAATCGTGGAGAATGGCAACCCTCATGCACTATTCATTCGGGCAGGCAATCCCCGGAATTTTGGGTATCTTTGAATATCTGCGATCCGCAGGGATGGAGCCAAGCCTCCTATCTTCTTCTTCACGCTTTAAGACTTGTTGCATTTTCACTTGCGGACCGGGCTCGTTCTACACCGAGACGCTAAAGCACAATACACGGATCGAGAAGTACATGCTGAATTTCGGTCCTCACTAATTCCTGGAGGAGTTTCGATGCGATTCTTACGGTTGCAGAATGCGGCGCTCGCGTTGAGCCTAATGGCCGTTGTCGGCCTTATGCTCAATACCACGGCCCCCGTTGCTTACGCGCAAACGGCGGTGACTGGTGGTTTGAGCGGCACAGTTTCCGACGGCACGGGCGCAGTGGTTCCCGGCGCCACAGTGGTTGTGGTCGATACCGGAACGGACTCCAAGCAGACGGTGAAGTCCAACGCCGAAGGCCGCTACACGGTTTCTTCTCTGAAGCCGGGCCTTTATAAGGTGACCGCCTCGGCCGAGAGCCTTAAGTCGGATACCGTCGAAGTATCCGTGATCATCGGTACTACCGTCCCCGCGGACATCAAGGTGACGCCGACCGGCAGCAACACGGTTGTCGAAGTCACCTCGACCAGCCTTCCGTTGGTGGATACGCAGAACGTGGCTCTGGCCACGACCTTCAACGAAGAGCAGATTCAGGATCTGCCGACTCCCGGCGGCGACGTAACGACGGTGGCTTTCACGGCTCCTGGCGTGGTTGTGAATGCCGGCGGCGCCTACGGCAACTTCAGCTCCGACGGTCTGCCCGGCATTTCGAACCTCTTCGTGCTGAATGGCTTTGACAACCAGGATCCATTCCTCAACCTGAACAACTCCGGTAGCTCCAACCTGACCCTGGGCCAGGGCGAATTGGCCGAAGCGACGGTCGTGCAGAACGGCTACAACTCGCAGTATGGCCGCGCAGCCGGCGCCGTCATCAACTACACCACCAAGTCGGGCGGTAACAAGTTCCACGGCATGGCCGATTACAACTACAACGGCACCGTGCTGAACTCCAACGGCTGGTTCAACGGCTTCTACGGTCTGAGCAGGCCGCACGCGGTTTCAAACGAGTGGGCGCTCAATGCCGGCGGACCGATCATCAAGGACAAGCTCTTCTTCTTCTCTGACTACGAGGGTCTGCACTATGTGCTCCCCGGCGCGGCTGGACTGGTGAACTATCCCTCCGCTGCGTTCCAGTCGTGGACGTTGGCTAATGTAAATGCAAGCTACGGCAGCACCGTGCAACAGTCGTATGCGCAGACCTTCAACGCCTACAAGACCGGTCCCACCTATGCTTCTTCAACGCCGCTCACCACGGGCGATGGCACCATCAATGGTGGATGCGGCGACTTTGCCGGAACGCCGGCTCCGGGCGGCGGATACTTCGGCGCATATCCCGGCGCAGGCGCCACCGGCACACTGGTTCCTTGCATGACGCAGGCAGCAGAGTCCGTCAACAACATCAACATCGAATGGCTCTTCACCCAGCGCGTCGACTGGAACATCAGCGACAAGCACAAGATCTACGCCCGCTACAAGATGGATCGTGGTTCGCAGCCCACAGGCACCAGCTTCATCAACCCGCTGTTCAGCACGGTTTCCATCCAGCCCGAGTACGAAGGTCAGTTCAACGACAGCTACGTCATCAGCCCCACCAAGACCAACGTCTTTGTGGCCGCGGCAAACTGGTACACCGCTTACTTTGGCCCGGCGAACGTCGCGGCATCGCAGGCACTGTACCCCTGGTACGGAATCACCGATGCCGGCTTTGACGGCAGCGGAACGCCCGATTCCCCCGGACTGGCCTCACTCGGCGTTCCCTACTACTTCCCGCAGGGACGCAACGTAACCCAATACCAGATTGAAGATGATTTCAGCTGGATCAAGGGCAAGAACACCATGAAGTACGGCTTCAACTTCCGCCGTGACCTCGTGGAAGATTACGACGCGCAGGTCCTCACGCAATTCCCGCTCCTCGAAGTATTCGACCTCGGGACTTTCTCGTCCGGTGCTGAAGGAGTCGGCGGAGTGGACGGCATCTACCTCCAGAACTTCTCGTCCCAATCCGATGCGCACTTGGCGCTCTACAACATAGGCATCTATTTCCAGGATGAGCTCCAGGCGACGCCCAAGCTGAAGCTGACCCTCGGTGTGCGTCTCGATCGCACCGGCAACCCTCTCTGCCACGGCGGCTGCTTCTCCCTATATAAGGGCGCGTTCCCGAATGCGAATGCATCCGTGAACTACCAATACAACTGGGAAGTTCAAAGCGAGAACTGGCACCCGTTCGACAAGGTTCAATTTGGCAATATTCAGCCCCGCTTCGGCTTCAACTACAGCGTCGACGACAAGACTGAAGTTCGCGGTGGCGTAGGTCTCTTCGCTGACCTATATCCAGCCGGCTTCCTGGACGGCGTCATCCAGAACTTCCCCAACGTCAATTCACTTGAGCTTTTGTCGGGAACCATTTCGTCAACGGATCCCGCAGGTTTGACCGCGAACGCAGCTGCTGGTAACGCCGCTTTCACGCAGGGCTACAAGAACGGCCAGAATGTCTCGCAGATCTTCACCAACCTCAATAACCAGGGCATTCCCTTCACGCCTCCCAGCATCGGCGCCTATTTCCCAGGCACGTTCAAAACGCCGATCTACACCGAATACAGCCTGCAGATTCAGCGGCAGTTGAACAGAAGCAGCGCAGTCATCCTCACCTACGCCGGCAACTTCGGTTTTGACGGCGTGCTCATCAACCCCGATCTGAATCCCTCCAACGGAGAATATGGACTTGGGCCGTCTCTGGCCAATCCCTGGGGACCGGTTGGCAGCATCGGCGGCCTCGGCTCCACGCCGCCTGATCCAAGCTTTTCCAAAGTCACCGCCTACACCAACAACGGCCACTCCAACTACAACGGCCTGATGATGAGCTACAAGCACAGCGGACATGGCCTTACCGGCCAGGTGAGCTACACCTACAGCCACTCGCTCGACATGGTCTCCAACGGCGGCGAGGGTGAATACTTCAACGGCGGCTCCGTAACCACCCAGCTCACTCCCACAATCGGAGCGGGCAACCTGAACTACTCAAACTCCGATTACGACATTCGCAATAACCTGGTGGGCGATGTGGTGTACCAGGAGCCGTTCAAGTCCGGCAGCCGGATTCTGAACGAATTCGCAGCCGGTTGGACGATCGGCGCCAAGACCTACTATCGTGGCGGCGAGCCGTTCACTATCTCCGACGCAAATGCGGCAAATTCCGGATATACCAACCTGGGCAGCGAATTCATGGTTCAAAACAACGTTTCCCGCTCAGCCTTGACAAACACCTCTGCCAGCAACCCGCATAGCGCCACTATGAATCCGGCGCTGGACGCAACACAATATTCGGATCCGTCCGCGACCAACTTCGGTACCCTGCGCAGAAACTCCCTTTACGGCCCGCACTATGCGGACACGGATCTCAGCGTTGTGAAGAAGGTTGTCACGGCGGAAGGGTTCACCTTCTCCATCGGCGCCAACGCCTACAACGCTTTCAACAACGTAAACTTCTCAGCACCAGGTGCGACCTTGGGGACGGGTAACTTCGGCCTGATCACCGGAACCAACGCACCCCCCACCAGCCCATACGGATCGTTCCAGGGCGCAGCCGTTACCCAGCGTGTTCTTCAGGTTCACGGGAAGATCACCTTCTAAGCTTCCGGCACAAGACAGGAAGAAATCACCAAGGGCGTCCGATTCGGACGCCCTTGGTGCGTTTGGATGTTGAGCATTTAGGCCACTTGACGCGGCGTGGCCGCACAGCGGCGAGAGAACTAGCACCCGTTGGCATTGAAATCTGTGCTTTGAAAGGGCACGATTTTAATCGTGCCATCAACGCCAGTAAGAGAGCACCGGCTTTAGCCGCCGAGGCATGTCTCTCGCAAAATTCGACCTTCGGAAGCAAGCGCTTTTGCCGATTTATTCCATGCAAAGGCGCACAATCGGAATTGTGATCACGATGTTCAATTCCGGCTGCAAAAACACGCTCGGGAGGCTTACCAGTTCAACGTGTCAGGGGTGTGGCCGGCCCGTATCAAAAATAAATACCCCACCCCCCTCCCCCAAAAACCACCCCCGGGAGGTGAGGATACGGAACAACTATCACAGAATCAACAACCTGACAATCAGCCCCCATGTACTAATCAGGAAACAAGCCCCCCAAAATCGCACCTTTTTAACCAAAAATGGCACGAAATAGGGCCAAAACCGCCACAAATGGGCCGTTTTCAGGCCAGTTCTAAAGGCTTTGGGATCGGAACAACAGTTGCTGCAAGCTAGGCTCCGCTTGAAATCTTGACCTTGCGGATCGGCTTCTTCGCAGCAGCCTTTCGCGGCACAGCTTTCCGCGCCACCGCCTTCTTTGCAGCCTTCTTCGGCTTGGGCGCGGCACCATCTTTCGTCGCGGCGGGAACGGCCTTGGCAGACACCTTCGTCCGAACCGCACGGGTCTTCGCGCTGAGCTCGGCTTTCAGCTCAGCATCGAACTCAGCCGGTGTCAGCGGCCGAGCCGATTTGCGAAGTCTCTCAATGTCGTAGAAAGCCCGGCGCTCCGACAGAAACACGTGCACCACAAAATCGACATAATCCAGCAGGATCCAATTGCCCGCACGTCTGCCTTCCACCGAGTTGGGCGTCACGCCAAACTCTTTCTTCAGGCGGTGCTCAATTTCATCCGCAATGGCGACGGCCTGGCGATCATTGGTGGCCGATGTGACGAGGAAGAAGTCCGACAAGCCTGCGTCGATGGGATCGAGCTCAAGAATGCGTGTATCTTCGCCTTTCTTGTCTTCACAGGCCTTCACTGCGGCCTGAACGAGAATGCGAGTCTGCGTTTTTGTCGATGTCATTCGGTAGACAAGTGCTCCAATCCTCATCGTAGACCCTTGACGGGGCAGCGGCAAGTCAGAGGCAACGGTAAGTTACGCTCGTCTAGCGATAAAGACCGTGCGAGCGGACATAGTCAAACACCGCCTGGGGCAGAAAGGTGCGTCCGTCTGTCGTCCCGGAACATCCCGCCTGCACCTGGTCTCGAATCTGCGAAGCGCTGATGTCCACATACAATCCAGGAAGCAAATAAAACGAAGCGCTCCCTCCATGCGGGCCGTGAATCCTGTAGGTCCGCATCTCAACCCCGGCGGAGTGTACGCCACCTGGACCTTCGGGCTCAATTCGCAAGCCGGCAGGTATTGCTTCCCTCAGGCCTGAAAGCCAATGTTCGGGCTTCTGCCCGGGTCTCGATGCAACGATCAGTGGGGCAATAAAGGGAATCTCGGACGACCGGTGCCAGCGGCGTAACCCGAAGAACGAGTCAGCGCCCATCAAGCAAAAAAGGGCACCGTGCTGCCCCAACCCGGCACGCAGATCCGCCAGAGTGTCGACCGTAAAGTTGGGGGCGCCCGAAGGCTTGGGCGCATCCGCCATCGAAAGCTCGAATCCAGGTTCACCCGCAATAGCCAGCTCCGTCATCGCCAGGCGATCTTCGAAGCTGGCTGTCGATCCTTGCGGCTTCAAGGGCTGAGCACCCACAGGCGCAAATAAAACCGCATCCAGCGCGAGAGCCGCGCGGGCAGCACGCGCAACAGCCAGATGGCCCAGATGAGGCGGGTCGAAGCTTCCGCCAAAAAAGGCGATGCGGCGACCGTTCGGCGTGGACGTTGGCTCCATCTGCCTATCGTATCGCGCACGCTCGTCGCAGAGCGCTCTGATAGCATCAGACTCACTGAGATGCGCTATTTGATTGCACTTCTTGCCCTGGCTGGCGTTGTGGCTTCCTCCCTCGCCCTGCGCGTTCATTACGACACCGGGACTGAGCCCTGCTCCATCAACGAGAA
>Ga0182012_10003884_pt1 | contig 15747 bp, 11 predicted proteins | sample 612S2SmetaG_FD_120486 | JGI IMG/M metagenome (GOLD analysis project Ga0182012, IMG submission 120486) | Permafrost microbial communities from Stordalen Mire, Sweden - 612S2S metaG | ecosystem: Environmental > Terrestrial > Soil > Wetlands > Permafrost | place: Sweden: Stordalen | collected...
AAGCCGATGCCGAATACGCTGAGGACGAGTCCGACGATGAGCATGGTGGATCACTCCGTGACAAAACGGCCAAGGGTCGCGCCTTCCACCACCACCACGGCGCAGGGCAGAGTATAGCGGAAGGTGATGGAGGGCGGCAGCGGAAAATCGATGGTGAATTCCCGCTGCCGGCGGATGTGATCGACGCCCCTTCAGGGTTGAAAGGGGTCGAATTCGTGGATGATCGTGGCGGGGTCGCCGTCATATTCGGCCGATGGCATGACGCCATATTCGCCGTTCCCCGCGTGAAAAACAGTGATGCAGACCATCAGGGTGGTGGCGAGGTTCCAGCCACGGGCGTGAGCGATCGAGAGGGCTTGCGACATCGTTCCGGCTCCTGTCTCGGAGGCGGGGACCATCCCCGCGCGACAGGCGCCCGATGTGTCCGGCCCAGGGCCGCAATCACCGCGCAGGCGAAGCCGGAGAGGCCGCACGCGCGCGTAGCGGACCCTTCGCGGGTTGATGGCGTCAGGCCCTGGGCCGGATCAAGGATCAGCGCCAATGGGAGCGGGGTGGTGCCCGGTTATCCGGACCAAGGCGCGGACGTTCAGAATATGTCCGTCTCGCAGATGGCCGCCCGATCCGCATCCACGCTTGGTGGCCGAACGCTCAATCGAGATGGGTAGTGCAAGCCTGGTCGGCGCCATTGCCCGATTGTTGAGCACCGCTCAATGGTGCATCATTGGAGTGACCGGAAGTCGCGCCCGGCCTGGCTGATGCTGTTTCAGGGAAGGAGGTGGCATCCGGTGGAGTTTCGTCGATCAGACTTTGCGGACCTGTCGTACTTCCTTGAGATCGCCAGGCACCGTAATTTCCGGCGTGCCGGGCTCGTGCTGGGGATCAGTGCCTCCGCTCTTAGCCATGCGCTCCGCGGCCTTGAGGAGCGCGTCGGGGTGCGGCTACTCAATCGCACGAGCCGCAGCGTAACCCTGACGGCCGCCGGCGAGGAGCTTCGCGCCGCGATCCTAGAGCCGTTCGAGACGATCGGCCGGGCTGTGGACGACCTGCACCGGTTCCGCGACGCTCCGCGCGGCCGGATCCGGTTGAGCGTACCTACCGAGGCCGCCGACTTCATTGTCGCCCCTGTTTTGCCAGCCTTCCTGGAGCGTTATCCGGACGTGGAGATCGAAATCTCCGTCAGCAATCGCATGATCGACGTGACCGAAAGCGGTTTCGACGGCGGCATCAGGTATGGTGGAACCGTGCCGGAAGACATGATCGCGCAGCGCCTCGCTCCGGATTTTCGTTGGGTCGTCGTTGCCACACCCGCCTATCTCGAACGCTTCGGCACGCCGTCACACCCAAGCGAGCTACAGAAGCACCGGGGGGTGAAAATCCGGATCGGTGACGACCGCGTCTATCGGTGGGAGTTCGAACGCGGCGACGAACAGGTCGCCGTCGATGTTCCGGGCGCATTGCTTGTCGATCAGGGCCACGTTGCTTTGCCGGCAGTCAAAGGGAGCGCGGCGCTCATGTATGCGCCATACTTCTTTGTTGCGCAGTCCATCAAGGATGGTGTTCTGACAACTGTGCTCGATGACTGGGCAGCGGCGGGCGCCGGTTTTCACATTTATTATTCGAGCCGCCGCCAAGTGCCGGCGGGGCTGAGGCTTTTCGTAGAGCTGGTGCGGGAGATGCGGCCGCTCGGATGAACCCGCAGGATCGATGAATTCTGCTCATCGCCTCATGTCGTATAGACCGGCTCCCCGTCGTACGATCTGAACGCCATCTTCCCGCTCATAGCACCCGGGTCTGCACCGGATAGCCTTCAGTGGAAGAGAGTTCCCAATGAGCCAGAGGGCTGCGACAGAAGGAGATATTCCGTCTTCGCGCGCGCCAGCGTGGGGTGCGGTGTTCGCCCTGACACTTTGCGTCGGAACGCTGATCGCGTCCGAGTTCATGCCGGTCAGTCTGCTGACCCCGATCGCAACAGGCCTTCATATAAGTGAGGGAGAGGCTGGGCAGGCCATCACTGTGTCGGGCCTGTTCGCCGTCCTGACGAGCCTCACGATCTCGCCGGCGACCCGCGCGATCGATCGCCGCATCGTCTTGCTGACGCTGACTCTCATGATGATGGCGTCTGGTTTGATCGTGGCGTTTGCGCCAAACGCCGCTGTGTTCATGGCAGGGCGCGCGCTCATTGGCGTCGTCATCGGCGGCTTTTGGTCAATGTCCGCCGCCACGGTGATGCGCCTGGTTCCTGAACATCAAGTTGCGCGGGCTTTGGGAATTCTGAATGGCGGAAACGCGCTGGCCACGATGATTGCCGCACCTCTGGGCAGCTTTCTAGGCCAATTCATCGGCTGGCGGGGTGCTTTTCTTTGCGTGGTCCCGGTGGCCGTCATGGCCTTCGCTTGGCAACATGTCACTCTCCCATCGATGCCGTCTCAAAGCGGGTCTGGCGCAGGCAGTGTCTTCCGAGTTCTTCGCAGGCGGCAGATACCCATTGGAATGTGCGCGGTTGCCGCCTTTTTCATGGGCCAGTTCGCACACCATACGCACTTTAACGTGCTGAAAGGAGAAAAAAGCACAGGAAATTCAATGATCAGCGCATCCGAAAACCCCCTGGAACTCCCGCCTCCCGATGGCTATTTGCTCCCACGCCCGCGCCAGCCTGAACGGCATTCGTTACTGGATGGCAACCTGATCCGCCGGGGTCTCACGCCGGAGACGGACGAGTACACGCTCTGGGACACCGCGTTGCCCGGCTTCGGCCTGCGGGTCCGTCCGAGCGGGCGAGGCTTCTGGTTCGTCCGGGTCCGCCAGCGCGGCAAACAGCGCCGCTTCACCCTCGGCGAAACGACCGACCTCGACGCCGCCACCGCCCGGCGCAAAGCCCGCGAGATCCTCGCCGCCGTCGCGCTCGACGGTTTGCCCAAGCCGCTGGCCACCCCCGAGGCGCCCACCATGGCGGATTTCGTCACCGCCAACTGGCCCGACCTCGCCCGCCTGTGGAAGCCCTCGACCCAGGTCCGCAATCTCGGCGTCTGGACAAAATTCCTTGCCCCCCGATTCGGCGAGCTGCGCGTCGGCGACCTCCGCCGTGCCGATGTCGTCCGCTGGCGCGACGACTGCGCGGGCCGCAGCGAGGCCACCTTCAACCGCTCCCTGCCGGTGCTCGGCGGCCTGCTGAAATACGCCGAAGCCCTGCGCCTGCGCCCCAAGGGATCAAATCCCTGCCGCGGCCTGCCGCGCTACAAGCGGCATCTCCCGGAACGTTATCTGTCGCCGCAGGAATACCGGCGCCTCGACGCCGCCCTCCGCGCGGCCGAGGCGCGTCATGCGGATTACGTCGCTGTTGTTCGCCTGTTGCTCTATACGGGCGCCCGTCTCGGCGAAATCCGGGGTTTGCAATGGGCCTGGGTCCGGCCGCCGCATCTGTGCCTGCCGGACAGCAAGACCGGTCCCAAAACGATCTGGCTCAACCGCCAGGCCATCGCAATCCTTAACGCTATCCCCCGAAAGCCGCTCTGCCCTTACGTCTTCCCGAACGAGGCCGGCACCGCGCCGATCAGGCTGAGTTCCTGGTGGGAGTGCTTCCGCCGCGGCTGCGCCGTGCCCGATCTGCGCCTGCACGATCTGCGTCACAGCTTCGCCTCGACCGCGATCATGGACAACGTGCCGCTGGCGGCAATCGGCAAACTGCTCGGCCACGCCCTGCCGGAAACCACCGCGCGCTACGCCCATCTCTCGGACGCCACCATCGCGGACGCGGCGCAGCGGGTGTCCGGCTTCCTCGCTCAGGCTTTGGGATTACGTCCATGACCGCGATCTGTCTGGAAAAGATCGTTGCCGAAGAGCTCGCCACGATCGGCGCCGAACCGGCGGACGCAGGCGCGGCGGCGGACCGGCCGCGCCGCACCACCTGGTTTGACAACCCGCATGGCTTCGGGCTTCGCCAGTATGCCACCGGGCGGAAAATCTATGTCATCCAGACCCGCATGGGTGGGCGGCCGCGCACCGTCACGATCGGCCCGGCATCGGTGGTCACCGAGCACCAGGCGCGGGCGATCGCCCTGCGGGTCGCCGCCGCCGCTCTGGTCGGGAGCGACCCGGCCAGCGAGCGCGCGCGCCTCCGTGCCGCGCCCCGCTTCGATGATTTCCTTGAAGAATACTGGACGCGCTGTTCGCCGAAGTGGAAGCCGGGGACGCTGCGAACTCAGACTATCTACCGGGGGGTGTATCTCGATAAGGCTTTCCAGGGCGTCTTCATCGACGAACTCGACGAGAGCCACGTCACCAGGTGGTTCGCCGACGTCACTGCCGATGCCGGCCCCGGTGGGGCCAACCGTACGATGTGCATCCTCAACAACATGCTGAACAAGGCCGAGGCCTGGGGCTACCGGCAGGAAAACACCAACCCCTGCCGCGCGGTCCGGCGCAACCCCCGGCGCAAATGCGAGCGCTTCCTCAGCGAGGCGGAGATGCGGCGTCTTGGCCAGGTACTGGCGGAGGAGCGCGCCGGCGGTGGCGTTTTCCGTCCCCTGATCGCCGACGCGGTGACCCTGGTCCTGCTGACCGGCTGCCGGGTGAACGAAATCCTCGGGTTGCAGAGGCAGGATGTGCGGGGCCACCGCGTCAAGCTGCGCGACAGCAAGACCGGTCCCCGGACCGTCTGGCTTGGCGATGACGCCCGCGCGGTGATCGACCGGCTGCCCCGACGGCGCAATGTCCCCTGGCTCTTCGGCAACCCGCGGACCGGCAAGGCGCTGGCACGCATCACTGAACATTGGTACGACATCCGGGAGCGGGCCGGGCTCGATGGCCTGCGGCTGCACGATCTGCGGCATACCTTCGCCAGCCATGCCGTGCGCAACAAGGAGACGCTGACCATGGTCGGGCAGTTGCTCGGCCACCGCTATCCACAGTCAACCGCGCGGTATGCGCATTGGGCCGATGAAGATGTGCTGCGTGCGGCGCAGCAGATTGGAGACGCCATCGAGAGAATGATGGCGCAGTAAAAATGTATTCCCGGCAAAGCCGGGGCACTAATATGTTGGCCGAGTCAGCGTCTGCGCCACGATCATGCCGCTGGCAGCATCGACCGCCAAATTTAGCTTGCGCCATTTGCGACGCGACTTCGCGCCGTGTTTCGCCTCCAGCCATTGACCCGCCCTGCAGACCTGCAGGCCGGTGCTATCGATCGGTATGTGCAACGGCCCTAGCGGCACCGGCACTTCGCCACGGCGGCTGACCGTGGTATGGTCAGGCGCTGAAATCGTCAGGCCCGTCAACGTCAGGACCGATGTCAGCAGGCCCTCGGCCTGCCATAACGGCAGTTTGAAAGCGGCGCGCAGCATCAAGCTGGTCTGGATCGCCGCGTCCGAGTAGCGAGCTTGCCCGCCCGGCCCGCAGCTCTGCCAGCCTCCAAGCGCCGCGTCCTCAATCCAAAACGTCAGGCTGCCGCGCCGCCGCAACCCCGCCTGTAGGCCGACCAGTTCTGCATCTTGAACGACACTTTCGGAATATGGCGGCGGCGATCAGCGTTGTGCTTGTGTGGCATCGGGCGGTTAGAACCGCAAAGTGAAAGAGCATCCCATCACCCCGCGCCCGCCCAAGTAGTGAGGCGCGAACATCCTGCTGACCCCCAACCGCCGCTCACGAAAACGTGATATGCGGGCCGACTGCGGCGGATCACGAAAATCAGAAAAAGCATCGAAATTTCGACCCCGAAATCGTAACCAATACTTAACTTCATGGACAGAGTATCTCCTTTTTGCCGCCGCCATGGCAAAGCTTTCATTTCGCGATTTGATTTCCAATGATTCCAGCATTGTCCTTCAGCATGAGGGGGAAGCCAAGCGTGACATCAGTAGCAACCTATACGTGCTCGGGGCCGGCGGTACCGTCAGATTTCTACCGCCAGTCAAAACGACAGATGGAAAAGGCGGCTTGACGGTTCGGGCGGGAATAGGCAATTGCTCAGATGCAAGTCAGATCAAAAATAGTCTAGTCAGTCCAAAGTGGGGCCTCCAAATTGTCATAAAGACCAGAACAACTCACCCAATCAATAAAATTCCTATATAGCACGGCCTCGTAAGAGACGTATGTTTGGGGTCACGATCCATTATTATGCCCAGATTCACGGCGACCCATCAATTGCCGCAGCCGAACCTGTCTGTAGATCATCTCGCACAGTCAACCGCCGCCGAAGGCATCATCGGTGCTCTCGTTGCTTTGTTGCGGTTTCATCAATTAGTGGCGGAGCCGGCACAGGTTAGGCACGCTTTCAGCGGCGGGATGCCATCCATCAATGAAATGGTCCGCCATCTACGGGGGGCCGGACTGCGGTCCCGCGCAATCAAAAGCAGCGTACACCAAATCGTTGCGACGCCGTTGCCCGCAATAGCGCTGATGGACGGCGGCGCTTGCGTCCTGCTCGCCAAGGCGACCGCCGACCGGGTGCTGATCCTCGATCCGGCCACACAACAACCACGCATCCTGCCGATGGCGGACTTTGCCGCGACCTGGACTGGCCAACTCATCCTCGCTACCAAACGTGCCAGCCTATCCGACCTTGGCCGACGTTTCGACATCGGCTGGTTCCTCGGCGCCATCCACAAATATCGAGCGATTCTGAGTGAAGTTTTGATCGCGAGCCTTTTCCTGCAGATTTTCGCGCTGCTGTCACCGCTGTTCTTCCAGGTGGTGATCGACAAGGTGTTGGTGCACCGCGGCCTGTCCACACTCGACGTCATCATCGTCGGCCTCGTCACCATCGCCTGTTTCGAGGCGATGCTAGGTTTTCTGCGGACTTATATATTTGCGCACACCACGAACCGCATCGATGTCGAACTGGGCGCGCGCCTCTTCCGCCATCTGCTGGCCCTGCCGTTGCCGTATTTCCAGGCGCGCCGCGTCGGCGATTCCGTGGCGCGGGTGCGCGAACTGGAGAATATCCGCAACTTCCTCACCAGCTCCGCCCTGACCCTTGTCATCGACCTGGCCTTCACCGCCGTCTTCCTCGGCGTGATGGCGGTCTATTCCCTGCAACTAACGGGAATCGTTGTTGCGTCGCTGCCGCTTTACGCCGGCCTCAGCCTGGCCGTCACGCCGCTGTTCCGCCGCCGGCTGGACGAGAAATTCCGCCGCGGCGCCGAAAACCAGGCCTTCCTGGTGGAGGCCGTCGGCGGCGTCGAAACCCTGAAGTCGATGGCCGTGGAACCGCAGATGCAGCAGCGGTGGGAGGAACAACTCGCCGCCTATGTCGCCTCGGCCATGAAGGTGGCCACCCTGGGCAACGGTGCCAGCCAGGCCATCCAGTTGATCTCCAAGCTGGTCACCGCGCTGTTGCTATATTTCGGCGCCAAGGCGGTGATCGGCGGCGACATGACGGTGGGCGAACTGGTCGCCTTCAACATGCTGTCCCAGCGCGTCGCCCAGCCCGTGCTGCGCCTCGCTCAGCTCTGGCAGGATTTCCACCAGGCCCGCCTGTCGGTCGAGAGGCTGGGCGATATCCTCAACACCCCGCCCGAGGCGGCCGGCGCCGCCCGCACCGCGCTGCCCGCCATTAAGGGGGCGGTGCGGTTCGAGCATGTCCGCTTCCGCCATCGCCTCGATGGGCCGGTGGTGCTGGAAGACGTCTCCCTAGATGTCCGCGCCGGCGAGGTGATCGGCATCGTCGGCCCTTCGGGTTCGGGCAAGAGCACACTGACGAAATTGTTGCAGCGGCTCTATGTGCCGGAGATCGGCCGGGTGCTAGTGGACGGGGTCGATACCGCCGTCATCGACCCCGCATGGTTGCGCCGCCAGATCGGTGTGGTGCTGCAGGAGAACGTTCTGCTCAATGCCACCGTGCGCGACAACATCGCCCTGGCGGACCCTGGCATGACGACCGAGCGCGTGTTCGAAGCGGCGATGATCTCGGGTGCGCACGAATTCATCCTGGCGCTGCCGGAAGGCTACGACACCATGGTGGGCGAGCGTGGCAGCACGCTCTCGGGCGGGCAGCGCCAGCGAATCGCGATCGCCCGTGCGCTGGTGTCCAACCCGCGCATCTTGATCCTCGATGAGGCGACCAGCGCGCTGGACTATGAAAGCGAGCGCATCGTGCAGCAGAATCTGCATCGAATCTGCGCCGGGCGGACGGTGTTCATCATCGCCCATCGGCTGAGCGCGGTGCGGCGCGCGAACCGGATCATCACGTTGGAGGTCGGGCGGCTGGTGGAACAGGGCACCCACGACGAGCTACTGCACGCCGGCGGCCGCTACGCCAAGCTGTACAGCATGCAAGCGGGGGCAGCATGAGAGCCATGCAACCTGTCAGGCCAGGCGGGCAAGGCTCAAGCTCGCTGCCCCACTCTGTCATCGCGAGGCGCGCGGCGCAGCGGCAATCCCCTCGTCGTTGCGCAGCATCCGCGAAACCCCCCCGTCCCAACGCCTTTCCTAATGCCGGAGGCCGGCAGGACGGGGCGGTGCGCCCATGACCACCGCCCTGACCCGGACCACCCAACACCTCGAATTCCTGCCCGCGGCGCTGGAGATTCTCGACACCCCGGCCAGCCCGGTGGGGCGGGCGGTGATGGGGACGATCTGCCTGGCCCTGGTGGTCGCGGTCATCGGCGCCACGCTGGGCAAGATCGACATCGTCGCCACCGCGCCGGGCAGCGTGATCCCCGCCGGCAAGTCCAAGGTGGTGCAGCCGCTGGAAGCCGGGGTGGTGCGCGCCATTCGGGTGGAGGACGGCGACCACGTCTCCGCCGGTCAGGTGCTGTTCGAACTCGACCAGACCGTCGCCGCCGCCGACCGCGACCGTCTCGCCACCGACTGGCGCAAGGCTCGGCTGGATGCCGCTGGGCTGCGGGCGCTGTCGGCCGATCTGTCCGGCGCCAGCTTCGACCCCGCCCGCTTCGTTGCGCCGGACGGCATCCCGCCGGCCGAAATCGCCGTCGCGCGCGCCGGCATCGAGGCCAGGGCGCGCGAGCAGGCGCAGAAATGCCAGTCGCTGGAACAGCAGATCGCGCAGAAGACGGCCGAGGCGGCGGAGAACGCGGCGATGGTCGACAAGCTGGCCTCCAGCCTGCCGATCCTGCAACAGAAGCGGGACCTGTATCGCTCGCTGCTGAACGTCGCCTTCACCAACAAGATCGCCTGGCTGGACGCCGAACAGGCTTACACCGACCAGCTTCACCAGTTGGCGGTGCAGCAGGCGCATGGCGCGGAGACCCTAGCGGCCAGGGCGGCGCTGGCGGCGCAGTTGGACCAGACCCGGGCGGGTTACGCGCACGATGTGCTGAAGGACCTGGCGGAGGCCGAGCAGAAGGCGGGGGAACTGGCGCAGCAATATGCCGCGGCGGCGCACAAGGCAGGCGACACGGTGCTGACCGCGCCGATTGACGGCACCGTGCAGGCGCTGGCGGTGCATACGCTGGGCGGCGTGGTAACCCCGGCGCAGGCGCTGCTGACGGTGGTGCCGGACGACGGCCCGGTGCTGGTCGAGGCGACGGTGGACAATTCCGACATCGGCTTTGTCCATGCCGGCCAGGACGTGGAGGTGAAGGTCCGGACGTTCGAGTTCACGCGGTATGGGCTGCTGCACGGGCATGTGGTCGATGTCAGCCGCGATCGGGTGGCGGAGGCAGCACCGGCCAAGGCGGATGGGAAGAGAGACACGGACCCGAAGACGGACGACGGCAAACCGAACGAGCCGGGGTATGTGGCGCATGTCACGTTGGACAGCCCTCGGATGGAGGTGGATGGGCGCGAGGAGGCGTTGTCGCCGGGGATGGCCGTGACGGCGGAGATCAAGACTGGGCGGCGGAGTGTGATGTCGTATCTGCTGTCACCGCTCCGGCGGTATGCGCATGAGGGATGGAGGGAGCGATGAGGTCGTCAAAACCCCGTCTATTGCATGCATCGCGCCGCATGATTGTTACGCGATTATATCCTTTCGCGGCCAATGGGGATGATCTCACGGTCCGTGGAAAGCGCGAGCTCCAGAACGCCGTCGAATCACTTCGACCACGCTGGCGCCACGCGAGGCCTGACATCGCCGGGCTGGAGCAGCCGATCGCGCGGAAGACTGCGGAGGCGAACGAGAATGACGCGATGGCCGCCAGGCTGGCGTCCGGGTTGCCCATACCGCGACAGAAGCGGGATTTGTCTCGGTCGTCGCTGAACGTCGCGTTCAGCAACAAGGTGGCCTGGCGGGACAGCGAGCAGGCCGACAGCAGCCAGTTGCGTCAGTTGGCGGTGGAGGCGCCGCCACGGCGGCGTACCCGGCCGGTCGGCGCGTGCGGCGGGATTTAGCGATGGAGTCCGATACGCTGCATCAGCGGGCTATCTGGATCGCGTCGTTTCCGAAATCCGGCAACACGTGGATCCGCGTGTTCCTGCATAATCTCATGCACCAGCTTCATGGTGACGAAGGTCATTGTCAGGACATCAATCTTCTACATGAACTGACGGACAGGGAGCCTGTCATCGGTCGCTTTGAACGCGCGCTGGGCAAGCCCGCGGCGGAGGCCACGCCGGCGCAGATCGCCGCCGTGCGGTGCGCGGTGCAAGCCGAATTGGTGCGCGGGCAGGACGGGCCGGTTTTCATCAAGACCCATAACGCCGTGGCAATGGTCGAAGGCGCCCCCACGATCAACTTCGACATCACCCGGGCCGCGGTCTACGTGCTGCGCAATCCGCTGGATATCGCGGTGTCCTACGCGCATTTCTCCGGGGTCGGGTTGGATGCGGCGATCGCGTGGATGGGGGATGCCGACGCGTATCTCGGGTCGGGTGAGCGGCGGGTTTACGAGTTCCTCGGCTCCTGGAGCTTTCATGTCGCCAGTTGGCTGTCCATTCCGCACCGGCCGGTGCTGATCCTGCGTTACGAGGACATGCTGAGCGATCCGGTGCGCGGCTTTGGCCGGCTGGCCGCGTTCCTTCGACTGCGCCCGAGTGCCGAGCAGCTGCGCCGCGCTGTCGAGATGTCCAGCTTCGAGGAATTGGCCGGGCAGGAACAGCGGGCGGGCTTCGTGGAACGGCCGGAGACGGCGGAGCGGTTTTTCCGGGCCGGCCGCGCCGGGCAGTGGCGCGAGGCACTGAGCGCGGATCAGGTGAAGGCTGTCATTGCCGCGCACGCGCCGATGATGATGCGGTTTGGCTATCTGGAGGCCGTGTGTTGATCGGCATGCGACAGATGGAAAGACATGCAACCTTGTGGAAAGACATGCAACCTTGGAACCGGCAGAAATCGAGCGAATGCGAAACCGCGATCAACTGTTCGGAGGGGTACAGCTTTTTGCTCGCCATTCGGTGTTGCCTTTAAGCCGAAGGTGTCCCCTGAACTTGATCGTAAGCTTTCCGCGGATAAGCACACGTCGGCCATGCTGGCGCCAGATGGGTGGCAATCCGGAGATGGTCTGTGGATTATCGATGCGGTCTGAGACCCCTGCATCCTCGCAACGTTGGGATCCCCGATAGCACAATGGAGAAGACGATGCCGAATCCAGCTGCTGCCGTTCTGCTCGATCGGCCGATCAGAATCGATATTGCCAAACTCGTACAGGCACTCATCGAGCGTCACCCTGATATTTCGCCGGACCAATCGCCTGTTCCTCTGAGCGATGCGATCGCCGTGCCGGACAGCACTGTTCTATTGAAATTCTCCGGGCAGATCATTGCGTTGATCAAGTTCAACGCACCGCTCCCGGCCAGTAACTGGCAGCCAGCAGCGCGCCGCGCGTTGTATTGGCCGGAGGCGGCGTCCGTCTGTCAGCACCACCGCGCCTATATCGTGGTGTCCGCGATGGGCGAGGGCGACAACACGTTGGCGGTCGCGCAGGCGATGACCGCGGTCGCCGGGGCACTGGCCGCGACCCATCCGGCTTGCAGCGCGGTGCTTTGGAGTACGACGGCGGTCAATTCCGCCAAGGTCTGGGCCGAGTACGCGCGCCGCGCTTTCGCATCCTATCCCGAGTATCCGATGGTGCTGTGGGTGAGCGTGCAAGGCTTGCGTGATAAAGCGAGAAGCCGAACGGGCATGATCACGCAGGGCCTGCAAGCGTTCGCAGGCTGCGAAGTGCAGATCGAGGCTGATCAATCAAGGGCAGGCGAGTTGTTGGACAACGTCTACGGTCTTGTCGCCTATCTACTGCAACCGGGTGCCACCATCGGCGACGGAGACACGTTTGGCGGCTCCGCGGCCGAACGGATCACCATCCGCCATGCCGAGTCGCTGTACGTCCCCGGCGTGCCGGTTTACGCGGCGACACTGGAAGCAACACAACCGTGAGCGCGGCCCAGTCAGTGCCAGTCGAAAAGGACAAGATCATGATTGATAGCAATGCCTCGCGGCCCCTCGGGCTGGTGGCCGCCGCGCCGTCCCAACATAGTTCCTTGGCCAAGGCGCCAGGGACCCGGCGTTCGGCCAAGAAGCGTAAGTTCTACGAGATGGCTTACACGAATGTGTCAACGCCCGGCGGGTACGAACTGATGAACAAGCCGGCGCTGTTTCCCGCGGGCGCCAGGATGTTTCTGACTCGAAAGGACCGGCGCGGCTTCCGTGAGTATACGGAGATGCCGCTCTTCCGTTTCGATACTCGACTGGGTCGGGCGATAACAGATATGGAACCGATTCACGGGTTCTGGCTGGTATCTGATCGGGCCAAGACGGTACTTGAACGAGTCGATCCGGATGCATTCGCCTTTCTCGAGTGTCGCGTGGAGTTGCGGGATGGGTCGGAAGGACCACGCTATTGGCTCTGCGATGTGGTGCGTGTGCTTGATGCACTTAGCGAGTCGGAATCCGAAATAACTACCGAGAAGAACGACAGAGGTGAAAAAATTTATACCAGGATCGGGGCGGAGATACTGCTTTTCAAAGAAGACGTCGTTGGGCCACGCCACATATTTCGAATGCAGTATCGTGAATCGACCGTGATCTGTGATGACACGATGAAGGACGCCTGTAAGGCCGCTGGTCTTAAAGGGTGGCGCTTTCGGGATACGTCCCGCCACTCATTTTAATCAATGCCACAGGAGAAATTGCCATGGCACTTTTCCAGATTCATCACATCATTTCCCAAGCTCTGGCGAAGACCGATCGGCTTCTCCAGGCTCTGCAGGAGGCCACCGGTGGCAGCCAGTTTGACGTAAACGCGCAGGAGAACCTGATTGAATTGCCGGCCGCGCGGGAGCTAGCGAAGGAGACGGGACAGTCACCACATAACGGTCGCCCGCTAGACTCGTATGAAAACCCCATCGCCGAGTTTCTGCAAAATTTGGTTGCTCGCAATAAAGATCAATTCGATTTTCTGACGGGGGCAGACCCACTGGCGGCGAAAGCGGCGGCGGATTTCTTTAATTCGCAAATCGCCCCGGTCCAGGCGGCGATCAAGGCCGCTCTCAACGTTGGCACGCTGTTTACGAATAGACTTACAACGCGAGCAGCTGCGAACGAATTGAACAACCAAACATACAACAATATACTTGGAACAAACAACGCGCCGGGGCAGTCTCCATTCACCGCGCTGAACCCGGACGAGGCCGCTGGGCTGACGACCGTGCCGGGCTTTAGCCCACCGGTGCAACTACCCATCATCCTGGCCGATCCCACGTCCGCGCCAGCTGGGCCTGATATTGTATCGACTCCGGCCCAGGAATTCGGACCCTTTATCCTTCCCGGCCCCTCCACTGAGCCCATCACTGTTCCGCCCGAGTATTATCCGGCGCAACCCGAGGTGCCTCAGATTTCCACATTCGACCCTTTTTCCGCATCGCCGACGTCCGCTACAGCGCCATTTTTCTTTGTCCCCGATCCCGCATCGGTTACCTCTGCCGACAATTCCGCACCGGCAAGTGCGTTGTCGGTGCAGCTTCCTGTAGGAACGCTTCCACTCCCATCGTCGCCCAGTGTGACGACCGACGGGATTTTTCCGCCGGCGCCCGAACAATCCAGCTCCGGCGGCAGCGAGACAACCTCCGATCCGGGTCCTTACCTAGGCGCGCCGGATCTGCCGATCCAGCCATTCTATGGGTTCGAGATTGGGGCAGGGGCCGCGCTCCTGGCCCCGCTCGTAGGGTCAGGGGCCGCCGCCCTTGAAGGTCTTGGTGGCTTGTTGTTCGGCGAGTCTTCTGGCGCTGCTGCCGGTGTCAGCGCTTTGGGCATAGTCGGCGCCAGTGCTGGCGCGTCTGCCAGCCCGGCGCAAAGCGCATCCGCGCCATCAACTGTTCCGCCTTCGTTATCAGATCCCGCGTTTCCCAACGTCCTGGTCGGGCCCGAGCCCTTCTCCACGCCGCTCGATCTGACCCCACCGCCAGTGAGCCAACCGCCCAATAACTCTGACACCAGCCAACCGACAGATGAGAGCACGGGCGGGAATGGGGGCACCTACAGCCCCGTCGTCCTCGACCTGACCGGCCAGGGCATCAAGATCACCCCGCTGTCGTCGTCGAACATGTTCTTCGACATGGCCAATGACGGCTACGAACAGCAAACCGCCTGGGCCGGCGCCGGCAACGGCGTGCTGGTCTACGACCCCAGCGGCGGCGCCGTCACCCAGGCCAACCAGGTCGACTTCACCCTGTGGGACCCGGCCGCCAAGACCGACATGCAGGCGCTACAGGACGTGTTCGACACCAACCACGACGGCGTTCTGAATGCCTCGGACACCAGTTGGAGCAGCTTCCGCATCCTGGTCACCAACGCGAACGGCACCACCACGCTGGAGACATTGGCGCAGGCCGGGGTCACCTCCATCAACCTGCAGGCCAATGCCTACCAGCAATCGCTGCCGGACGGGTCCTCGATCGATGGGGAGACCACCTTCACGCGCAGCAACGGCACCACCGGCACCGCCGCCACCGTCAGCTTCGCCGCATCCGGCGATTATGTGGTGCAGCAGAGCGTGACACTGAACGCGGCCGGCGCCACCGTGCTGGAGAACAGCGCCTACACGCCCGATGGGCAGCTCGCCGAGCAGATCACGACCACGACCTCGGCCAACGGGCTGGACCGCACCATCACCTATGAGTGGAACGGCGACGGCATCGTCAACCAGACCGAGACGGACGACACCGTCGACAACAGCGGCGGCTCGACCACCGAGACGGTGACCGACACCAACGGGTCTGGGGTGGTGCTGGACAGCACGACGACGACGACCAGCGCCAACGGCCTGGTGGTGACCATCGACCGCGACCCGACCGGCGCGGGCTACACCGCCGAGCAGGAGGTCGTTACGACTGTCAGCGGCGGCGGCAGCTCGGATTCCGTCTCCGATCTTACGCGCAACGGCAGCCTGATCGACCAGACCGTCTCGACGGTGTCGGCCAACGGTCTGACAAACACGACCCAGGTGGACAGCACCGGGAACGGCACGTTCGACCTGACGGAAACCGATCAGACCGTTGTGGCCGGCACAGGCGTCCGTACCGAGACGGTGACCGACAGCAACGCCGATAATTCCATGCGTAGCCAGACCATCGCCGTCACCAGCGCCAACGGCCTGACCACCACCACGTCCGACGACGGGGCCGGCAACGGTGTCATCAATCTGGTGACGGTGGACAGCGTGGTCGATCCCAGCGGCGGCGGCGCGGTGACCACGCAGACGGGCCAGACCGCCAGCGGCACCATGCTGGACCAGACGGTGACCACGGTCAGCGCCAACGGCCTTACCACCACAACCCAGACGGACAGCGCGGGCAACGGTGTCTTCAACCTCACTGAGGTGGACGCGACGACAGTTGATAGTGCCGGCGACCGCACCGAGA
>Ga0182012_10003886_pt1 | contig 15745 bp, 12 predicted proteins | sample 612S2SmetaG_FD_120486 | JGI IMG/M metagenome (GOLD analysis project Ga0182012, IMG submission 120486) | Permafrost microbial communities from Stordalen Mire, Sweden - 612S2S metaG | ecosystem: Environmental > Terrestrial > Soil > Wetlands > Permafrost | place: Sweden: Stordalen | collected...
AACAAAAGCTCCTGAAAAGTAAGCGGGACGCGTTTCGCTGCGAAAACTACCCCGGAGGACGATGCGGTGGATGAAGGCACGTGAACTCTCTCTCGACGGAACTCCAGTGATTTTATCAGCCCTCTCGGCAAAATCCTGTGCCCCATTCATCGCGTACTTTGCGATGATTGGGAATCCATGCCGCTAAATCCGCCCCAACGCCTCGGCTGATCTCAGTTTTCGCTCCAGATGCCGCTCCAATCCCTGCAATGTGAACCGCCGCAGATCCTGCCCACGCCGCCGGGGCCACGGTTCGCCGGCAAATGCCGCAACTGGCGCCCTGAGCATCCGCTGTGCCAACAGCAGCGATTCGCCCGAGAGCCCATTTGCGTTCCCGTTTCGATGAAGCGCACAAAACAAGCCATCTCCCAGGCTGTTGAAACTCGTCTCGCCCGCCACAAGTTCCGCCCCGCACGCCGTGCAATGCCCCATTTCAGGCAACAGGCCCAACAGCCTCGTCATCCAAAGCGAAAAGTAAGTCAAAGGCATCCATGGCTGTTCCACCGTGGTCTGCTCCAAAACCGCCAGCAGCAAGCGGAAGACGGTCTCCTGCGGGTCGTGTTCCGGCAACGCCTCGTCCAGCAATTCCGCAAAGAAACTTAGAACCGCCATGCGCACATGATCCACCGGCTCCGAAAGCGGGGAGGAAATAATCTCCAATTGATCCAGCCGGACCAGTTCCTGTCCGGGGCGTTCCGCAAACCATGCACGCGTGACCGTCATCGGCTCGAGCGCCCCGCCAAACCGCTTCCGGCTCTTCAGCGCCGATTTCGCAACACCTTTCAAACGCCCGTAATCGCGCGTGAAAAAGCTGACAATCAGGTCGGCCTCCTGCACAGGCCAGGTGCGCAAAACCACGGCTTCTGAGGTCAGAATGCTCATGCGTTTACTATCTTCGCACTCCCACGCATGTAAGGCGTAGTTCAATCGGAAGGGTGGGAAGGCCGGAATCAGGGGTCAGGGGTCAGGGATCAGTTGTGCCGCCAAAGGTTTGCTCGGAGGGGTGCGCTACATAGGGTAAAAGGCTGCCTGGAGGGTTGCGAACAGGGGCAAATGGCTGCTCAAAAGGTTGCGATTCTTTGAGACATGGACCTTGCGGGCAGCCTTTCAAGATTTTTGATTGCTGAGAATTGAACTAATCGAGCATTTGGGTTGCAGAGAATTAGCCGCTTTTTTGGAACAGGCGGTGATATTACCAGATTTGTTGGCTTAACTTATTTATAATGAGCTGTTTATTGTGTTTTCTTTTCTCTGCAGATGCGTGTGGCTTCCGAGCCGCAGCGGTTATGGATCGCGGCTGCCCTACGGGGCGCCTTGGCTTTGTGCGGATGCTGACCCAGGGTTTCACCCTGGGCTATTCTCGTCCCCTCCCTCCGGGAGGGAATGATTTGCGTGCAGCATAAAGGCGCACATCCTCATGGGAGGAAGTGCGCCTTCGGTCTTCAGGTGAATCAAAAGACTAGCGGCCGAAGTGGGCAGCGTTTTTCTCGGTAAAGTGAGCCCATTTCTCCGGAAGGTCATCCTGGGCGAAAATGGCCGAGACAGGGCAGGCCGGAACGCAGGCGCCACAGTCGATGCATTCAACTGGGTCGATGAAGAGCTGGTCCGCTTCGGCGTGACCGTCTTCGTCCTTCTTGGGGTGGATGCAATCGACGGGACAGGCGTCCACACAGGCGGTGTCCTTGGTGCCGATACAGGGTTCTGCGATGATGTATGCCATCTTTGATTTCTCCGTGGAGACGAACTCTCGACGCTGATAGTAGCACACGACCCCAGCGGATGACTCACCCCTATGCATCAGAGTTTTGCGATGCGGGAATCGGGAGGTCATCCCTTTTCCATTCTGGAAAGCGGCATCGCCACGAGAAACGAACTTACCCCACAATCGCCGCCCGCGCGGCCCGGAGTTCCGCAAACTCCTTTGCACTGGGGATCGGCGTCAATTCACGGCCGGCAAACATGTTCTTGAACAAGCCCACCAGCTCGTCGTGGATCAGTCCATTCGACGCCAGAATCTCATTGCTGTTGAGCTGGAAATGCCCTGCGGAGAAGTCCGTCACCCGTCCTCCGGCTTCTTCCACCAGCAGAATTCCCGCCGCCGTGTCCCACGGATTCAGGTTGAACTCCCAGAACGCCTCAAGCCGCCCCGCGGCCACGTAGGCCAGGTCCAGCGCAGCCGACCCGGCTCGCCGAACCCCGTGCGATCGCAAGGTGAATTCCTGATAGAAGTGAATGTTCGGGCTCGCGTGACGCTTTCTGCTAGGAAAGCCTGTGGCGATCAGCGACTCCGCCAGATCCGGCGTTCGCGAAACCCGCATGGGCTTGCCGTTCAACCACGCGCCGTGCCCCCGCTCCGCTGTATACAGCTCATCGCGCATGGGGTCGTAGATGACCGCGGCCACCAGCGTCCCATCGTGCCCTGACTGCAGCTCCGCCGGGCGCTGTTCAAGTCCGAGTGAGACGCAAAACTGCGGAAAACCATGGGCAAAGTTGGTTGTGCCGTCCAGGGGATCCACGTACCAGCGAAAGTCACCTTCCATCCGGTCGCGCGTGCCTTCTTCGCCGTAGACGCCATGCTCCGGAAAGGCTTCCGCCAGCCGTCCGCGAATCAGCTTCTCCACCGTCCGGTCAGCGACTGTGACAATATCCACGTCGCCCTTATATTCCGTCTCCACGCCCTGGGTAAAGAACTCGCGCAGCCTCGCTCCCGCCTCCCTGGCGATGGAGGATGCCTTGGGAACCCACTGCAAATTGCTTGCCCAAGAGTCGCTCAAGAGGCTGCCCCGGAACCGAGAGTGCGGACCGTAGTGGTCGCGCTTTCAGACGGCGAAACCCGCTTTCGCCCAGCTTCGGAGATGGAGCGAATCTGGTGCTTGTAGATAAACAGGTTGGGATGTCCCTCGCGCGTCAGCCGCAACATGGCGTCGTCGAAATACTCAATCCAGCCCCGCACGGTTTCTCCATCCCGCAACTTGATGGTGACGGTCACCTGGCGATCGCTGAGCGAACGCAGGTACAGCGCCTCCTGGCCGGTCTCGCCGGGCGGAGGTGTCTTGGAACGACGTCGCGTGGATACTGGGGGTGTCATGATGCAATGTTAGATGCAAAAAGGCTGAAACAGGGAATGCGACGCGAAAAACTGGGGCCATCTGCAGTGGGGCAGATGCTCGCGGGAGGCTCGCACGGGCTTTGTTGCTTTCCGCCCAGGTTCTGTGGCTAAAAAAACAGGATGGTAGATTGAAAAACCGAAGGCCGACGGTTGGGCTTTTTGCTCTCCCGCCCTTGCGACAGAAAAAAGTCCGACCCAGAGGGTACCCCGACGGGGCACGAAGCATTTGTGGAGTACCCAAAGTTTCATCCATCGGGGTCGGCTTTGCCGGTGGACGACTGATACAGAGCATGTTTAGGAAATACGCTCTAGTTTGCCGCGGGCGCGGCGTTTACGTAGTAGCCGGTTTTGTGGCGCACGTTGAAGTCCTGCGTCGAGGCTCTGGGCACTGTCACCAGCACGCGGTGAAACACTCTCCCCGGCTCCTGGTGCTGCGGATAATAGCCAATTAAATACTGCGTCCTCAGATCGCTGTTCACATGCGCAAACGCCTTATCCAGTCCCTCTTCGCTCACGTAGTAGCTTTTGCCGCCTGTCTGCTCAGCCAGGGTGATGAGCGCGTGCTCGCCGCCCAGGTCGCGCCCGGCGCTGGCTTCAATCGGCACGTCGATGATGGAGTAGATCATGACCTCGTTGCGCAGCGCCGCCTCAAGCGCCTCGGGGTAGGTGCTGCTCTTGGCCGTGTCCCCGCCATCGGAAACCAGCACCAGCACTTTGCGTCCCTGCCTGGGGCCAAGCTTGTCCGAGCCCAACACAATCGCGTCGTAAAGCGCCGTTGCATAGTCGCCCCGCAACTGAGCCAGCCCGCGATCGATCTGGCTCAGCTTGTTGGTGAACGGCGTCAACTCCCTCACATCCGTGGCAAACTGCAGCAGGCTCATCTGGTCCTGCTGGGTGCGCAGTAGCGCGTGCGCGAATCGTTTGGCTGCGTCCGCTTCTTCCGCCATATCTTTGTGCACGCTGCCGCTGGTGTCGATCGCCAGCGTCACATTCAGCGGCAGCTCCGACTGCCGTTCGAAAACTTGAATCTGCTGGGGCCTTCCATCCTCAGTGACCGCGAAATCGTCCTTTGTCAGGTCTCCTATTACAGCGCCGTTCCGGTCCGTCACATTCACGAAAATGTTGACCAGTTTCACGTCCACATGCAGCGTCACATCTTGCGCTGCGAGCACCGGAGCAAAAAGCAGCATAAGCGCGAGCAAAAATCCGGATGCCCTATCGTCTCTACTTCTCATCGGCGGACTCCGGAGGCATCACAGCCAATTCAACAGGAAACGGCTCGCCCGCCGCCCACACGGCTCCATCGACAAATGTCTCTTTCTTCCAGATGGGCACCTGCTTCTTCAGCGTGTCGATCAGCCACCGGCACGCTTCAAATGCTGCCGCACGGTGCGCTGACGCCACCACGATGAGCACACTGGTTTCACCCACCTGCAGCCGCCCCAGCCGATGCACCATGGTCACATGGCGAATACCGAATTGTGTGCGGGCCTCGGTGGCGAGTTCTTGCATCTGCTTTTCTGCCATCTCTTCATACGCTTCGTAATCCAGGTGCAGCGTCTGCCGGCCGCGGGTGTGATTGCGCACAATACCGTCGAAGACCACGACTGCTCCGTCCTCGCCGCGTTTGGCTGCTTCAACCAGGCTGTCCGCTTGGATTGGCTCGCGGGTGAGCGCAGGGACAACTGCATTTTGTTGTGAACCACCGGAGACGGGCGGCAGCAGGCCCACCTCGTCTCCTTCGCGCAGCACCTGGGTTGCAATGGCGTATTCGGCATTCACGCTGACGGCTATTCCCTGCCAGACCTGCGGCGGAAACTGCTTGCTCCGCAGGCGGCGCAACAATTCGGCAACCGTGCTGCCATCCGGCAGTTCCACCGTGGCTTCCGCCGAACCAAGCCAGTCTTTCAACACGCCGAAGGGGAGAACTTTAACTTGCATCACGTTAAGAAGAATACCGCCTGGTGGTTAGACGCAGTAGAGCAGGGAACAGGGAACAGTTCGGAGTTCGGAGTTGAGAGTTCAGAGTTCGGAGTTCAGAGTTTGGAGCGGGGCGGCATCGGGTTCTTCTATTCCCTGTTCCCTATTCCCTGTTCCCTGTTTTCTTCACACCAGCTTGTAGAGGAAAGCTGTTGGCGTACCCCAGAGATTGCGGGCCCGGTCGTCATAGAAGATACTGAGCTCAACGCCGGACATGTCGTAGTCGAACAGAGGAACGCGGTCGAACGTGTAATCGCCTCGGACCGAGTATTCGTCTCCGCTGCAGTCGATCATGAGGGTATCGGCATGGGAGAGCCTCTCCGGATGCATCAACAACATGCTCCCGAAGGTAAACAGGCCCAATCCGTACTCGTTGCCGGCCATGGCCACCCGTGTTCGCCGAGCCGAAGATCCGCGATGAAGCATCCCCGCCTGCGCGGCAACCACCAGAATGTCGCTCCCTTCCTGCTGCTCCGCCAGGATCTTTTCCGCCAGCTTCGACCGCTCGCTCTGCCGCAGGTATTTTTCCCCCAATTTGCCGATAATCCGGTTGGAGAACCGGCGCTTGGTTCCCAAAACACCAATCAGAATCTCCACCGCTTCGTTGTAGGAGGGCGCCAGCGCCTGCCAGCGCGGAATGGCAAACCATGCCTCGGCGCCCTCGGGAAGCGGCCGTCGCGCAAGCTTCTCGTTGCAGGCTCCCAGGCTGGGGAAAAGCTTCCTCAGATCAGTCACCTGGGCCTCCACCGGACGAACCCGATAGGTGGGAGGATACACGCGATTGGAGCCTACTTCCTCGTCCTTGAACTTGTCGCTGATCGTGTGGCGATGGATAATCTCCACCACGCGCTCTGTTACCTCGGTCTTGAACTTCTTGTCCATGTCCAGAACAGCTTCCGCGCTCTGCCGGTCAAGATGTTCAATCGCAGTCCGATAGGCGTCCTGCAGCGCCGCGCCGAGGAACTCCTGCAGCATTCGGTTCTGCTGCTCTGTCGTGTTTCCTGACAGATGTAACGGAACCATTACATGTGTGCCCGCTTGAGTGGTTGCCATGGTCCCCGCTTTTCGAGCGCTTGCGCCCATTGGATTCTGTCTAATTCATCGGCAATTCCCCGGCTTTCAACAGAGACACAGTTTGAAAGTTGCGTTTTTTTGAAGCACTCAAAGTTCTCGGCAATAGGGGGTCACACCCTCCGGAGAACCTCCATCCATAAAGAAAAGGGCCGGCAGGTTCGCCGGCCCCATCCACTTCGATCGACTGGTTTCAGGCTGCAGCGCTCACCCGAATCTCCGCGTCGATTGGCTGGACATCCGAATGCGCTTTCAGCATCGGTAATGCCACCGAAAGCACATCTTCAATCCGGCTGGCGTAGTGGATGTCTACGCCCGCCGTCAATTCCGGCGTCAGGTCCTCTTCCACATCCTGGCGATTCTCGGCGGGCAGAATGATGGTTGTCACTCCGGCCCGGCGAGCCGCAAGGAATTTCTCCTTGATGCCGCCCACCGGCAGCACATTCCCGCTGAGGGTTATTTCGCCAGTCATTGCCGTCAGCGGACGAACTGGTTTGTCCGTCAGCAGTGAGACCAGGACCGCCGTCATCGTAACTCCGGCCGATGGGCCATCCTTGGGAATCGCACCGGCAGGAACATGAATGTGCAGGTCGATATCCTTGGTGAAGTCCTCCGGCAACCCCAGGCTCGCGGCGTTGGACCGCACCCAGGTGAGCGCGGCCTGCATGGATTCCTGCATCACCTCGCCGATCTGACCGGTCATCGTGAATCCGCCCTTGCCCTTCATCTTGTTGGCCTCGATGAACAGGATGTCGCCTCCTGCCGGTGTCCAGGCTAGCCCAACAGCCACACCGGGCCGCTTGACGCGCTCCGCCACTTCGGTCTCAACCCGCACCTGAATGCCGCCAAGGAAATCCTTGAGGACCTCACGAGTCACCACCAGCTTCTCCGTGTTCCCTTCCACCACGCGCCGGGCCTGTTTACGGCAAACCGTACCCAATACCTGCTCCAGCTTCCTTACACCCGCTTCCCGCGTGTAGTGGCGAACCACCCAGCGCACGCCGTCCTCGGGAAACTCAATCTGCTCCGCCGTGATCCCGTTTTCCTTGATCTGCCGTGGAATCAGGTATTTGAAGGCGATGTGCACTTTCTCCTCTTCGCTGTAGCCTTGCAGGAAGATCAGCTCCATCCTGTCCAGCAGCGGTGGCGGCACCGGATCGAGCACATTCGCTGTGCAGATGAACAGCACCTTGGAGAGATCGAATGGCACGTCGAGGTAGTTGTCCCGGAACGTATTGTTCTGCTCCGGATCCAGCGTCTCCAGAAGAGCCGATGCAGGATCGCCGCGGAAATCGCGACCCAGCTTGTCAACCTCGTCGAGCATGATGACCGGGTCATTGACTTCCGCCCGCCTTATGCTCTGGATGATCTGGCCGGGAAGCGCGCCAATGTAGGTCCGGCGATGGCCGCGAATCTCCGCCTCGTCGTGCATGCCGCCCAGCGAAATGCGCTGGAATTTGCGTCCCAGGGCGCGGGCGATGGACCGGCCAAGGCTGGTTTTACCCACCCCCGGAGGCCCGACAAAGCACAGAATCGGCCCTTTCATGTCGGGCTTCAATTCCAGCACGCTCAGGTAGTCCAGGACCCGGTCCTTCACCTTCTTCAGCTCGTAGTGATCCTCGTCCAGAATCTGCTTGGCCACGTTGATGTCGATCTTCGAGCCAGAGCTCTTGGACCACGGCAGCACGGCGAGCCACTCAATGTAATTCCGGGTCAGCGAATAATCGGCAGCCATGGGAGACATCCGCGAAAGCCGGGAGAGTTCCTTGAGCGCCTCTTTCTTCACGTCCTCTGGCATGCCCGCGGCCTCGATCTTCTGTTTCAGGTCCTCGGTCTCGCGCTGCCCGTCGTCCTGGTCGCCCAGTTCCTTCTGGATGGCCTTGAGCTGTTCCCGCAGATAATAGTCGCGTTGGGATTGCTGTACCTGGTCCTGGACTTCGGTCTGGATCTTGGTGCGCAACTGCTGCACTTCGATCTCCTTCGCCAGGTGCTTGTTCAGCAGTTCCAGACGGTCCACGATGCTGCCTGTCTCAAGCAACTGCTGCTTGTCGTCGGTGGTCAGAAACGGCAGCGAAGAGGCCACAAAGTCCACCAGCCTGATCGGCTCGTCGATGTTGGCGGCAATTGTCCTCAGCTCGTCCGAGAGTGTCTGAGACTCGGAAACGATCTGCTGGAACTGCTCGATGACATTCCGCACCAGGGCTTCAACGCCGGAGGAGGTCGTAGTCTTCGCTTCCTCAAGCGCTTCCACTTCGGCGACCATGAACGGCTCAGTCTGCGTGTAGCGGACCAGGCGAACCCGCTCCACACCCTCGGTAAAGACAAAGCGGCTCTGGTTGGGCATACGCACAACCTTGTGCACTGTCGCCAGTGTCCCTACGGCGTGCAGATCGGAGGGCTTGGGTGCGTCGAGCCGCGCGTCCAACTGGGCGGTTACGACGATCATCCGCTCCTCACCCAGGGATTCGATCAGCTGGATGGAGCTCTCGCGCCCCACGGTCAAAGGCAGCACAGCGTGGGGGAACAGCACAGTGTCCCGCACCGGGAGAACAGGAATCCGGCGCAGAACGGGCGAACCGCTTCCAGCGGGATTTTTCGGTAACGGGGAATTCGAAGATTGGTTTTGCATTGAGTGCCCTCTTATCAACTTTTCTTCATTAGACAGCGCAGGAAATGAAAAGTTTCAGGAATCTCGTCATCCCTCATCCGATCCATGAGTACTTCTCCTCATACGAACAGGCCCAGCGACAGGTTCCCGACCCGGAAATGAGAAGGAAGTCGCACGTGTGTCCTGTGCCGATGGTCTCAGCGGCGCAGGCGCCGGATCCGCTGTCGGCTTAGATGCACCGAGGATCGAAGAGTTTATCGGCCAAGGCCGAATGAATGTGAGGTAGCGGAAATGGCGGGAGAGAATTACCCGGCCACGGGACGGCGCAGGCTGCGCGAAAGGTCCTTTGGGAACCCCGGAATGGCTTGGAGCCCCAGATGGAGGCCCTTATCTATTTGTTCTTTTCGTGCTCGGCGGCGTCAACACCGCTGTCTTCTTCCTTAATCGCCGATTCGATATGCTTCCAGAGATCGTCCGGAGGCTCGACAACTGGAAACAACTGGCGGGCGGCCTCGGCAATTGTCTCAAGGTCGGCCAGAAGCGCGCTGCAAAGTTCGCAGTTCTGCAGATGCGGATTCGCCGCGACGCTTTTTCCGCTTCCAATCAGTTCCGGCAACTGTGCCTGAAACTCTGCGCAACTCATTTTGTTGCGATCGTCGGTCATCGCTTTGTCTCCTGCCCGGGGTTCCTTCGCAGAGCATCTCGAAGCTTCAGTCGCGCCTTGTGCAACTGGGATTTGCTGTTGCCAATCGAGCAGTCGAGCATCGCAGCAATTTCATTATGCTCGTACCCCTCTATATCGTGCAGCACAAAGATGAGCCGGTAGCCTGCCGGCAATTCGGTAACGGCGCGCTCCAGCGCCATCCGGTCGATGGCCCCTGTGAGGTTCAGATCGGGACTGCCGAAGCTCCGTCCAGGGCCTTCCTCGGGAGTGGGGTCCATTGCTTCGTCCAGCGAAATCAGCGCCAGACCCTTCCTTCGCAAGTGCATCAAAACTACATTGATCGCCAGCCGATGCATCCAGGTGGAAAACGCCGAGTCGCCGCGAAAAGTGGCAATCTTGCGGTGCAACTGCAAAAAGGCTTCCTGCGTTAAGTCTTCGGCCTCCGCAGTATTCCCCACCATGCGCAAACACAGCGAGTAGATTCGTCTCTTGTGCAGGGAGTAGAGTTGTGCGAAAGCATGGTGATCGCCGCTTTGGGCGCGTGCGAGGACATCGTCGGAAGAAGCCGGAGAAGCCGCCGGCACGGCCGATCCGGTCGGCGCACTGGGCGGTATCTTCCTTTCCGGCGTTTTGGAAGCGGGATCCGAGGGTTGAGTCGGGAGGCTCGAGTGAGGCATTCACATCCTTGGGGAGACCGACTTACGTTGCGAGGACTGCTACACCCGCCTTGGTTCCTCGTTAGTATAAGGGGAAGCAGTTCTTTTTGCGAACCCCTGAAGAACTACCCGCCGCAGGAAGTGTTTAGATTCTTGTGGTCAGGGTAGTCCAAGCGCGCGACAACGTGTTCCTCCCTGGAACGATTTGGAGAAAAGGTGTTGAACAGAATGCCTATAGGGCAAAGAAGCGAACGATCAAGTCATGGCTTCTTGCTCATCTCCATGGTCGTCCTGGGAATGGCTGTGCAAGGGGGCGGTTGGTGCCAGACCGGTGCATTCCCGGTAAACACCGCCGCGGCGGCGAAACCGGTGTTGCCCGGCACGAAACTTGGGAATGGACCGTTGGTCTCCGAAGCCACAGAACCTCCTGAACAATTCGAAGGGATGCCGGTCCGGAAAATATCCTTCGCTGGAGTTGACCCCGCCAGGCTTGCCCCCCTGCCAGGGGACCTTCCCCAGAAAGAGGGCGCTCCACTCAGTCCGGAGAAGCTGAAGAGTAGTCTGCGTCAGTTGTTTGCCACCGGGCTCTATGAGGACATTGCGGTGGAAGGCTTGCCCGATGGGGACGGGGTCGATTTGGTCTTTCGTGGGGCTCCGCGCGCCTTTATCGGTACGGTCAGCGTCGAGGGTGCGAAAGGCGCAACCTTGAATACCCAGCTGCAGCATGCCAGCCAATTGGTGCCCGGCACGCGCTACACCGCAGCCAAACTGAGCCAGGCACTGGACTTGATGCGCCATGCTCTCGCTGAAAATGGCTTCAATGAGCCGAAGATCGCAGAGACCCTGACGCCGCACCCTGAAGATCAACTCGTCGACCTTGCATTTCAAGTGGTGAGTGGACCGCAGGCGCGGGTGGGAGCGGTTCAGGCTACAGGCGACCCCGGGATGACCGGGGAGGAGTTTCGCCGCCATGCCCATCTCAGAGCCGGCTCCCATGTGGATCACGACACTCCCAGCAAGGCTCTCGCGGGAGTTCTCAAGCACTACCAGGGCGACCAGCGTCTGGAAGCCGAGATCAAGCTTGAGGCACAGCAGTATGTTCCGGCCACCAGGAAAGACGACTTCCGGTTTTCCGCAAATCCTGGTCCGATTGTGAAGGTCATGGTGGCAGGGACCAGCATGAGCCAGGAACGCATCAAGCGTGTTATTCCCATCTATGAAGAGGGCACCGTCGATGACGATCTTCTCAACGAAGGCAACCGCCGCCTGCGGGATTACTACCAACGCCTTGGCTACTTTGACATCAAAGTCGATCACGAGCAGCAAACCACGTCCGCAAGCCAAGTTCTGATTCTCTACAAGGTACAGTTGGGGCCGCGCCGTCGCGTGGAAAGCGTGTCCATCACCGGAAACCATTACTTCGATTCCGCCACCCTGAAAGAACTCCTGAGCGTCCATCCAGCGGATGTGCTGGACCGCCACGGCGCGTTTAGTCAGGCGCTGGTCTCGGCCGACATCGGCGCATTGGAAGCGGTCTACCATAACAATGGGTTTTCCAAGGTGAAAGTCACTGAAGAGACCGGCGCGCTGGCGGCCAAGTCCCCGGCCCCGGGAGGAAAAACTCCGGCGATCGCGCCACTCACCGTGCTCTACAGGATTGACGAAGGTCAACAACTGCGCGTAGGTTCGGTCCGCCTGGAAGGGAACGACCATGTCGATGCCGGCACGCTGACGTCTCTGCTGAACACGGCCAAGGAACAGTTGCTTTCTCCACAGAATCTGGCCGGAGATCGGGATGCCTTGTTCACCGAATATCTGAGCCGCGGTTTCCGCCAGGTGCAGGTGGACATCTCGGAGCAGGTGGAAGCAGCCGACCCGGACAAAGTGGACGTCGTCTTCCATATTACGGAGGGATCACAGATTTTTGTGCGCAAAGTCCTGGTGACCGGCCTGGAGTACACGCGCCCGGAGACTGTAGAACGCGCCATCACGCTGCATCCGGGCGACCCTCTCAATCAGAGCGCTGTCATCAATACGCAGCGAAACCTATACGAACTGGCCCTGTTTAACGAAGTGAACACCGCGGTGGAGAACCCAAACGGGGGCGACACGCAGAAGACAGTCCTGCTGCAACTCACTGAAGCGCGGCGCTGGTCCCTCACCTATGGCTTCGGATTCGAGGCCCAGACAGGAAACCCGCAGTACAACTGCGGCGGCATTATTGCCAGCGGAGCCCCATGCAATCCCAATGGCAAAACCGGCGTCAGTCCCCGCGTCCTGGGCGACATCACGCGCAATGGGTTGTTCGGGCGGGAACTCTCGGCGTCGCTGCAAGGCACCTATGGCTTGCTTGAGCAGAAGATCAACCTGCTGTTTCAGGACCCGCACTTCCGCACCAGCCGCAACATCGGACTCGATTTCTCTGGGGGCTACGCCAACAGCCTGGATGTGACTACATACGTGGCCTCCAAGCTGGAAGGTAGTTTCCGTATGAGCGAACACTTCGACACTCCAGGCGGATTTCTTTCCAAAGCGAACACGTTCATCTATCAACTGAACTTCCGCCGCGTGAAAGTGCAGGCCAACAGCCTTCAAGTCGCTCCGGGCGAGATCGCGCAGGAATCCACCGCGGTACGCGTCGCGGGTCCCGCGATCACCTGGATTCGCGATACGCGCGACTCGCCCCTTGATGCGCATCGCGGCACGTACACCAGCGCCCAGGAATTCCTCTCACAAAAAGACTTTGGAGCCCAGGCCCAGTTCAACCGCCTTGACCTCTCCAACTCCAGCTACTACAGCTTTGATAAGGGCCGTCTTGTGCTAGCCCGCAACACCCGCTACGGTCAGGAAAGAGCCTTCGGCACCTCCGATCTGGAGCTGATTCCTCTGCCGGAACGGCTTTTTGCCGGTGGTCCCACGGCACTGCGCGGATTTTCCGTGAACGCGGCCGGGCCCCGCGACCCTGAGACCGGGTATCCGATCGGCGGCGCCGGTGCTTTGGCCAATAGCACCGAATTGCGTCTGCCGCCCCCCACCCTGCCGTGGTTAGGGAACGAAGTAAGCCTGGTCCTTTTTCATGACATGGGCAACATATTCACGAACGCTTCTGACGTATGGGCCAGCGCGATACGTACACGTCAGCCGAACCGCGATAGCTGCAAGAACCTGGACATCGTCAATCCCCAGGACCCCAATGCCCCTCCGTCCGGCCCCGTGACCTCAACGGGCTGGCAGGGACAGTGCAGCTTCAACTACTTCTCTCACGCGCCGGGAGTCGGTGTGCGCTACCATACCCCCGTCGGTCCCATTCGTGTTGACTTCAGCTACAACCTGAATCCGCCGATTTATCCGGTGATTTATAACTACTCGCTCCAACACGCAAATTCCGACCCGCATGTGGGCGAAGCCGGCCACTTCAACTTCTTCTTCAGCCTGGGACAGACGTTCTGATGCGCACCTCGCTCCCAATCCGCGCCACGACAATCGCCGGACATGCGATCGGATTCGCCTGCCTTATTATCTTGCCGATGTGTGCGGCTCTCCTGCAGCTTGTTTCGTTGGCCCAGGATGCGCCTCCCGCATCAAGCCCCGTGATTCTTGACCGCGTGGTGGCAGTAGTGAATAACCATGCCATTCTCTCCAGCGATCTGGACGACGAGATCCGGCTTTCTATTCTTGATCCCGGCAGAGGCGGCCTTGGCACACTCACGCGCAGCGTGGCCATGGAGCAGCTAATCTCCCGTGCCCTCATCCAGCAACAGATTCGCGAGGAGGACGAGCAAGCCTCGGACCCGCCGGAGTCTGAAGTTGACACCCGGCTTGCCGAGATTCGCCACGAAATCCCCGCCTGCGTCCGTCAAAACTGCGCTTCCGATGCCGGCTGGAACGCATTCCTGAGCGCGCATCACCTGACTCCTGAACGGGTGGAGAGCTATCTGCGCTACAGGCTCGAAATTCTGCGATTCATCGAGCGGCGATTCCGGCAAGGCATCCACATCTCTCCGCAGGAGATTGAGACCTACTACCACGACACCTTGCTTCCCCAATACACGCCGGGCGAGGCGATCCCCACCCTGGACAAGGTTTCACCCCGTATTGAGGAAATTCTGCTGCAACAGAAGGTCAACGTTCTCTTCGACGACTGGCTGCAGAACCTGCGCAAGCAAGGCGATGTGGAGGTGCTGGATCCCTCGCTTGAGCCTGCACCAACGCAAACGGCGCCGGGAACAGGAGGAGGCCAATGACCGAACCCGAGTCCGCGCTGCCTCTTGCTCCGGAAAGGCCACGGCATCCGAGCCGCCTGCGACGCTTTTTCCTGCGCCATCTTCCTCTTTCCATCGCAGTGCTGGTGCTGGGCGTGGTTGTGCTCACGATCGGTCTTTACTTCGTGGCCAGTTCCGCAAGCTTCGAGGGTTTCGTGCGCCAGGGCCTGATTGCTCAGATCCAGCAATCGGTCGGCGGCCGGGTTGAAATCAAATCCTTCCACTGGAGTCTTCTCGACCTTGAAGCCGATGCGGGCGGATTGGTCATTCATGGCCTGGAAGCGCCCGGCGAAGCGCCCTACGCGCAAGTCGAACATCTGCGCGTGCGCTTCAGTGTGCTGGGCGTAGTGAGCCCCCGCGTTCTGCTGCGCGACCTGGATATATCGCAGCCGGCATTTCACCTGATCCTTTACCCCGACGGCACCACGAACCAGCCCCACCCGCGCCGACCGGGAAAAACCCGTGATCTCAGCATGGATACCCTGCTCAATCTCCAGGCCGGGCATGTTGCGGTGGAGCGAGGCGCCATCGACATTGAGAATCGCGCCTCCTCTTTTGATTATCAGAATCGATTCGCACTGCTCGACTTTCAAGCCAATGACATTGCCCTGCTTCTGCGTTATCTGCCGGCTTCCGCGAGTTGGCCCGAGAGTTACCACATCGAGGCGGGCGCATCCGATCTGAATCTGTCGCGCGAAGGGTATGAGCCCGCGAGCGGACGGTTGCAGGCAACCGTTGACCTGACCCGCGCCGCAGCCTACTTGCGCTCTTTTCAAATCACCACCGGGCCGCAAGACGCCAACGCCGCTCGTTCCACGGACCATGTATTGCTTGTTACCGGCACGCTCAAGAACTTCGCCCATCCCCAGTGGCAGGGAAAAGTCAAAGGCGATCTGGATATGGAGTTGCTGGACCCTGTATTCGGATATCCGTTCGCACCCAAAGGCATCGCCCATTTCGACCTCGACAGTGCGGGCGAGGGCACTGAATTTCGCGCAGACGGAAGCATCCACGTCGATGGGGGCTCATACACTGGACCCGGCGTGGTTGCCACAGGCATCACCCTGGACGCGCATGTTCATGCGGATCCAAGAGAGTTGCTAATTACTTCCGTTATTGCGCGCCTTCGCCAGGGAGGCCAACTGGAAGGCGAAGTCGCGCTGAACCCCTGGCTTCCCGACATGCCCACGGCCGCAGCCATGCACAGTCCAGGCATCGTTGTCCCCCGCGCCGCCGCGGACCGGAACCCGTCCACTTTGCAGCGCCAGGGACCTGTCGAGATTCCCGTGAACGGCAAGGTCACAGCCAACTTCAAAGGCGTTTCGCTTGACACCCTCCTCGATATGGTCAGCCAGA
>Ga0182012_10003888_pt1 | contig 15741 bp, 9 predicted proteins | sample 612S2SmetaG_FD_120486 | JGI IMG/M metagenome (GOLD analysis project Ga0182012, IMG submission 120486) | Permafrost microbial communities from Stordalen Mire, Sweden - 612S2S metaG | ecosystem: Environmental > Terrestrial > Soil > Wetlands > Permafrost | place: Sweden: Stordalen | collected...
ATAGATTAAGAGGAAGTATTGCAATAGAATATAAATAATGTATTTAGCTATAATTACTTTACCTTTATTAGGATCAATAGTTTCCGGTTTTTTTGGTAGAAAAGTCGGTGTTAGCGGAGCACAGTTAATTACATGTACAAGTGTAATTGTAACAACTTTATTAGCAATCGTAGCCTTTTTTGAGGTAGGTTTAAACAATATACCAGTATCAATAAGCCTTTTTAGATGAATAGATAGTGAATCACTTAACGTCTTATGAGGTTTCCATTTTGATAGTTTAACAGTATCTATGCTGATACCTGTTTTAATAGTTAGTTCTTTGGTTCATATATACTCTATAGGGTATATGAGCCATGACCCACACAATCAAAGATTTTTTAGTTATTTAAGTTTATTCACCTTTATGATGATTATACTTGTTACAGCTAATAATTTCTTATTAATGTTTGTAGGTTGAGAGGGTGTAGGAATTTGTTCATATCTTTTAGTAAGTTTCTGATTTACTAGAATAGCTGCAAATCAAAGTTCTATGTCAGCTTTCTTAACAAACAGAGTGGGTGATTGTTTTTTAACTATTGGTATGTTTGCTATACTATGATCGTTTGGTAATATCGATTATAGTACAGTATTCTCATTAGCACCTTTTGTTAATGAAAATATAGTTACAATTATAGGTATATGCTTATTAATAGGTGCTATGGCTAAAAGTTCTCAAGTTGGGTTACACGTTTGATTACCTATGGCTATGGAAGGTCCTACACCAGTTAGTGCTTTAATACACGCGGCTACTATGGTTACTGCGGGTGTGTATTTACTAATGCGTACAAGCCCTTTAATAGAATATAGTTCAACTGTGTTAATTTTATGCTTATGACTAGGTGCTATAACTACTGTTTTCAGTAGTCTTATAGGATTATTTCAACAAGATATTAAAAAAGTTATTGCTTATTCTACTATGAGTCAATTAGGTATGATGGTAATAGCCGTGGGTTTATCATCATATAATATTGCTTTATTCCATCTAGTTAATCATGCTTTTTATAAAGGGCTATTATTTTTAGGTGCTGGTGCTGTAATTCATGCAGTAGCAGATAATCAAGATTTTAGAAAATATGGTGGATTAAGACCATTTTTACCTTTAACTTATTCTGTGATGTTAATAGCTAGTCTTAGTTTAGTAGCTTTCCCTTTTATGACAGGATTTTATAGTAAAGATTTTATTTTAGAATCTGCTTATGGACAATTTTACTTTAGTGGTACAGTTGTTTATTTTATAGCTACTATAGGTGCTATGTTTACTACTTTATATTCGGTTAAAGTATTATATTTAACCTTCTTAACTAACCCTAATGGACCAGTTGTTAATTATAAACATGCCCACGAAGGTGATATGTTTATGAGTTTACCTTTAATAATACTAGCTGTTTTTTCTATATTTTTTGGTTATATAACTAAAGATATCTTTATAGGATTAGGCTCAGGGTTTTTTGCGGATAACAGTTTATTTATTCATCCTACACATGAAATCATGTTAGATACTGAATTCGCTGTACCAACTTTATTTAAATTATTACCTTTAGTATTTACTATATCTCTCAGTGTGTTAGCTATAGTTCTTTCAGAATTCTTAGGTAAAATTCTAATCAGCTTTAAATTTTCTAGATTGGGTTATAATATATTTGGGTTCTTTAATCAACGTTTTTTAATAGAATTATTTTATAATAAGTACATAACAGGGCTAGTATTAAAGTTAGGTGGTCAAACTACTAAAGTTATAGATAAAGGTAGTGTAGAATTATTAGGACCTTTTGGTTTAGAAAAAGGTTTAATTAACTTAAGTAAAAACATAGCTAGCTTAGATACAGGAGTAATTACAAGCTATGCCTTATATATTTTAATAGGTCTTATTTTCTATATATTAATACCTTATTTATCATTGTTTGATAATAGTTTACTTTTATTAACATTGCTGTCACTTTTTAGTATTGTAAGAAACGATTAACAGGATATAAATTCTTTAAATACTAAATGTAAAAAGTCATTATTCTAGTAAAGTGTATATATCTATTCTAATTTTTATTCTTATAAAACATGATAATCTTGTTAGTTTAGTGGTAAACTAAATATATGTAGATGTATTTAATCTAGGTTCGATCCCTAGACAAGGTAAAATAATTTATATTTTTCTTCATAGTTTATTTAGTGTATAATAGTGATTAAAAAAAATGTATTAGTACAACTAGGATATTTATTATACCTTTTTAACTCCTAGAAACAATAAAATATTTTAATAAAAAAAAAAATGAGAATTTTTAAAAGTCATCCTTTATTAAAGTTGGTTAATTCATATATAATCGACTCTCCACAACCAAGTAACTTAAGTTATTTATGAAACTTTGGTTCTTTATTAGCTCTTTGTCTAATTATACAAATTATAACTGGTGTAACATTAGCTATGCATTATAATCCTAGTGTATCAGAAGCGTTTAATTCAATAGAACACATTATGCGTGATGTTAATAATGGATGATTAATTCGTTACTTACATAGTAATACAGCTTCGGCCTTCTTTTTCTTAGTGTACCTACACATAGGTAGAGGATTATACTACGGATCATACAGGGCACCTAGAACGCTAGTATGAACTATAGGTACAGTAATATTTATATTAATGATGGCTACTGCTTTCTTGGGTTATGTTTTACCATATGGTCAAATGAGTTTATGAGGAGCTACAGTTATTACTAACCTAATGAGTGCTATACCTTGGGTAGGACAAGATATAGTTGAATTCCTATGAGGTGGTTTTTCTGTTAATAATGCTACTTTAAACAGATTTTTTGCCTTACATTTTGTATTACCTTTTGTATTAGCTGCATTAGCTTTAATGCACTTAATTCAATTACACGATAGTGCTGGTTCAGGTAACCCTTTAGGTGTTTCAGGTAACTATGATAGATTACCATTTGCACCTTATTTTTTGTTTAAAGATTTAATCACTATATTTATCTTTATGCTAATGTTAAGTGTATTTGTATTCTTTATGCCTAATGTGTTAGGTGATAGTGAAAACTATGTTATGGCTAATCCTATGCAAACACCTCCAGCTATAGTACCTGAATGATATCTTTTACCATTTTATGCTATATTAAGATCTATACCTAACAAACTATTAGGTGTTATAGCTATGTTTAGTGCTATACTAATATTGTTAGCTATGCCGTATACTGACTTAAGTAGAAGCAGAGGTATACAATTTAGACCTTTAAGTAAAATAGCTTTTTATATATTTATAGGTAATTTCTTAATATTAATGCAACTAGGTGCAAAACACGTTGAGTCACCTTTTATAGAATTTGGACAAATAAGTACCGTTATTTATTTTGCTCATTTCTTAATAATAGTACCACTTGTAAGTTTAATTGAAAATAGTTTAATTGATCTTGAGCTAAATAAGTAATTTTTGAATTGATTTTTGATTTATACATATCTTTAGAATATATCCCTTTAAAGGAAATATGGGAGAAGAATTATATAACATAAATATAATATAAAGCCCAGAATAAAAAAAATTATATAAATTATATAAGTATAGGTTTATACAACTTAAAAGTAATATTTACCATTAGATGTTACTTTTAACATAATTTAATTTATTGGAATATTATTTCTATAGACTACTAGATATTAGCTTAGCTATAATATACTTAAGTAATCTACATATAATTATTCCTGTTTTATTGTTAATTTAGTTTATTTATAGGTTGATTAACACCTCAAAGTTATACTGGTCTATAACTTATTAATATATTTAATCTGTATTTTATTGGGATATTAAAAAAGCATATCTGGAATATGTTTCATTAGTTTAGAGTAAGGTAAACCTAATAAAAATTTTATTATGGGTTCGAATCCCTAATTAGACTAAAACTATATTTTCAATTTCTATAATTTATCTTCGATGTGAAAATATTACATTTTTATGTGCCGAATAAATAACTTGAAACTCTATGATATATAGTACTATATTTATATTTTATATTATATCTTAGTATATTAGCAATAGTGTTTAGTAATACTATTTATTAGGGTACTATAGTAATAGTTTTACTATTACTAAAACCCTATCTTAATGTAAAAGATTTAATATAAATCTTACCATATAACTTAAATAAATTCAACCTGTTTTCTTTTAGTAATTCGTATATATATATATTATATGTGTAAAAGATCAGTGTTATGGAGAAGCAAGTTGTCTGCATCTGCTTCCCATAGAAGAACTAATATATCATTTAATGGGTATATATCAGGTGAGCAATCTGAAGAGGCTAATAGGTCTAATCTTTCTATTTTAAGATCATCTATATCTTTATGAACAGAAAGATGATTTTTATCTTCAAATGCGAAGGATATAGGTACACTATATCTGATATTTGCTTTATTTTCTGGATTATTAGGTACTGCTTTTTCTGTCTTAATTAGATTAGAATTAAGTGGACCTGGTGTTCAATATATTGCAGATAATCAACTATATAATAGTATCATTACAGCTCATGCTATTTTAATGATATTCTTTATGGTTATGCCTGCCTTAATTGGAGGTTTTGGTAATTTTCTATTACCATTATTAGTAGGTGGGCCTGATATGGCCTTTCCTAGATTAAATAACATTAGTTTTTGATTATTACCACCTAGTTTATTATTATTTTTATTTGCTAGTGGTATAGAAAACGGAGCAGGTACTGGTTGAACATTGTACCCTCCATTAAGTGGAGTACAAAGTCACAGTGGACCTAGTGTTGATTTAGCTATATTCGGACTACATTTATCTGGTATAAGTAGTTTATTAGGTGCTATAAACTTTATTACTACAATACTTAATATGAGAAGTCCTGGTATAAGACTACATAAGTTAGCTTTATTTGGATGAGCTGTAATAGTTACAGCTGTATTATTATTATTATCAATACCAGTATTAGCCGGTGGAATAACTATGGTATTAACTGATAGAAATTTTAATACATCATTCTTTGAAGCAGCTGGTGGTGGTGATCCTATATTATACCAACACTTATTCTGATTCTTCGGACATCCTGAGGTTTACATTTTAATTATACCTGGGTTCGGTATAATAAGTACTACAATATCCGCTAGCTCTAATAAGAGCGTATTCGGGTATTTAGGTATGGTTTATGCTATGATGTCTATAGGTGTATTAGGATTTGTTGTTTGAAGTCATCACATGTATACTGTTGGTTTAGATGTCGATACTAGAGCTTATTTCACTGCTGCTACATTAATTATTGCTGTACCTACAGGTATTAAAATATTCAGTTGATTAGCAACATGTTACGGAGGATCTTTACATTTAACACCTTCAATGTTATTTGCTTTAGGATTCGTATTTATGTTCACAATTGGAGGATTAAGTGGAGTTGTTTTAGCAAATGCTTCACTTGATATTGCATTCCACGATACTTATTATGTAGTTGCTCATTTCCACTACGTTTTAAGTATGGGAGCAGTATTCGCACTATATAGTGCATGATACTTCTGAATCCCTAAAATATTAGGATTAGATTATAATAGAATGTTAGGTAAAGTACATTTCTGAATATTATTTATTGGAGTTAATGTTACATTCTTCCCTCAACATTTCTTGGGTTTACAAGGAATGCCTAGAAGAATTAGTGACTATCCTGATGCTTTTGCAGGATGAAACTTAATAAGTAGTTTTGGAAGTATTATAAGTGTTGTGGCTACATGATTATTTTTATATATAGTTTATGTACAACTAGTTGAGGGTAAAGCTACAAGCAGATACCCTTGATTAACTCCACAATTCTATAGTGATAGTTTACAAACGCTATTAAACAGAAGTTATAACAGTTTAGAGTGAGCTCTTACTAGTCCACCTAAACCTCATGCTTTTGTAAGTTTACCTTTACAAAGTTCTTTATAATTAGCCTTATAATTAAGATAATGCACTTATACATATACATACCGTACTATGATAATATACTAAAACATTATAGGTTAGATCGGCTTTGTCTTGGTATTTGTGTATTAAAGATATGCATATGGTTTTGCTTTTTTACTTCATGTCTAAAAAAAAGAGGTTCGATTCCTCTATATCTTTACGATAGATAAAACCTAATTAGGTTTTATTTATCCATTCCTTTGCATCAAACAAACAATAAATACTTATTATATCTTATATTTTTATTTATTATAATGTATATAATAATTTTAGTGATTTAAATTTATGGAGGTTTCCTTCGTACGGTAAGTTTTTTATAAAACAAATGATACAAGCGGCAAAAATTATAGGAACAGGATTAGCAACTACAGGTTTAATAGGAGCCGGTGTAGGAATAGGTGTAGTATTCGGTGCATTAATATTAGGTGTGGCTAGAAATCCTTCATTAAGAGGTCAATTATTTTCATATGCCATATTAGGTTTTGCATTTGCTGAAGCTACAGGTTTATTCGCTTTAATGATGGCTTTCTTATTATTATACGTTGCTTAATTGCAATTTATAAGTATATAATATTGTATTTTTATTTATTTATATCTTAAAAGGTTTAAACTAATAAAAAATAAAATATCAGTTTAGGTATCATTAGTAATGGTATAAATCTTAATATTTTTATACCAGAAAAACAAAAAAAAAACATGAAAAAAAACGAAAACATAAAAAGAACAATAAAAAAAGCACTAGCAAACTTTACTTTGGCTAAATTATGTGGAGCAATAATTACTGTAACAATTTTGGCGGCAGTTAAATATCTTATATCTGGAAACTTTCATTTTGAATTCTGTGACTTTTGGAATAACGTAGGTATTGGCTTATTAGGTTGAACAATTAATACTGGCATCATAGGTTTACTAACAGAATACCTAGGGATAAAAGGTATTAATTTAAACTTTATGCAAATACTATTTGGCTTTGATGCTATGAAAGTTGGTGCTTATTCCCTAGAGAATGAAGATACTAAGATTAGTAAACCTTCTTCATTAGAGGAAGTTAAACCTAAGTTATACAATGCTATGGATAATGGTGAGGGCTCAAGTTCAGGTAAAAAATCAGGTTCAAGTAAAGGAAGTTCTATAGATAGAACTCGTGATGTAAGGTTTCATCCTTATCCCAGAGATTGTAGACGTGCAGTTAGAAGCTGAACTTTCGAGGATCAAAGTGATAACGGAAGCGATAACGGAAGTGATACTGAGATGGAAGGAGGATCATCAAATAGGAAGGTAGATAGAAAATTAGTATCTCCCACTCCGTTTGGTGAAACCTCGGATAACACTAACATGGGACTACCCTTAAATCCTTTGAATAAAGGTAAAGGTATAGAGACTGGTGATCCTATGCAAACAACTTTAGATAAAGGTAAAGCTATAGAACTTAATCCTACACAAGAACCACCTTTTTCTCTCTGAAGAAAGCTTAATCCTAACTTAGACCCTATAACTACATTCTTTCCTCCTAAAACAAACCCCGGTCCTGGGTTTGCTATACCTGGAAATGAAGTTCCTATATACGATGCAATTCGTCCTCGTCTTCGTAGCGTTCATGTAGTAAGTCAGTTTAGAAATATGGATTTAGAAACAGCAGAGCAACAAAGACATAGATATTGATTGTGTGTACAAAATATGATAGGGAAAATTGCTTTTGCAGAACAAGCTCTTAATAAAGTACCTGCGATTCCTACAAATGAAATGGAATTTAAACTAAGGAATCAAATAATAAATGATCTAGAAGGTTTACATAAAGTTAAAGACCGGTCAGAAGCCAGTATAGCTTTACTTAATTCTAGAATTGATTTTATAAAATTTAAAATTAATCCGGAAAATAACAATAATTAATTTTGATTATAAAAATAACTTTATATTTGTCTTGTTTAATTTCTATTAGTTTAGGATAGCTGATGCATAGTTTTACATGGTAATAAAAAGACTAATGTAAATTTATATGCATTAGGGATATGCGGTAGACGGTTCTACGTTTTGATTGCAGATCTTAAATTTGGGGTTCGATTCCTCCATATCCCTACACAAATCTATGCTTTTTATAGTTATATATACATAGATAGTAAAGATATATATTTTTGTACTTTTTTTTTGTACTTAATTAAAAATCTAAACTCTTATTAGCTCAATGGTAGAGCAGGATACTTCTAATATCTAGATCTAAGTTCAAGTCTTAGATAAGAATTCTTCTTTTCGGTTTTCTACTTAAATAAAGTTTTTTTCGTCTTCTTTTTTGCCATATTCTATATTTTACTTATCTCAGACTTCTTTCATATAAACATATAATAATAGATAACTTAAACAAAGCGTTTTACTTTTTTCTTTTTCTTGCTTTGACTGCTGCGGCTTACTTCGTATGAGCCAAAAGTGTGGTCATGGCACCAGTCCCTTGTTTACACAAATAAATTTAAAATCGAAGTCGCTTTATTTAAGTTATTTTTAACCTAACATTTTAATATATAACTTTTTTTTTGATAAGATGGTTATACTATTAGATATAGATAAAACATAATAAATGCTTTATTTTCCTACATTAATTTCTATAATAGAAGTATTATTGGTAACTGTCCCTGTGTTATTAACCGTGGCCTATGTAACTGTAGCGGAAAGAAAAACAATGGCTAGTATGCAGAGAAGATTAGGTCCTAACATAGTAGGATATTATGGTCTTTTACAAGCATTTGCCGATGCCTTAAAACTTCTTTTAAAAGAGTATGTTTCACCTACACAAGCTAACCTAAGTCTATTTTTCCTTGGTCCTATAATAACTTTAATATTTTCATTATTAGGTTATTTAGTTGTACCTTACGGACCTGGTTTAGCTTTAAGTGATTTTAACTTGGGTATACTTTACATGTTAGCAGTTTCTTCCTTAGCTACATATGGTATATTATTAGCAGGTTGAAGTGCTAATAGTAAGTATGCTTTTTTAGGTTCCCTTAGAAGTACAGCACAGTTAATTAGTTATGAACTTATTTTAAGTTCAGCTATATTACTTGTTATTATGTTAACTGGTAGTTTAAATCTAACTGTTAATATTGAAGCTCAAAGAGCTGTTTGGTTTATAATACCTTTATTTCCTATTTTTATTATATTCTTTATAGGATCTATAGCGGAAACTAATAGAGCCCCTTTTGATCTGGCAGAGGCCGAATCAGAACTTGTTAGTGGATTTATGACAGAACACGCAGCTGTTATATTCGTATTTTTCTTTTTGGCTGAATACGCTAGTATTGTTTTAATTTGTATATTAACTAGTATATTATTTTTAGGTGGTTATTTATATGATTATATTTCTTTATTTTGATTAATGGAATATCTTGATTTTGATTACTACATTCAGAATTTACACAATAAAAGTTTATTTACAGATCCTTTAGCAGAAGGATTATTATATGGTTTAACTTTAGGTATAAAATCTTGTATTATGATATTTGTATTCATATGAGCTAGAGCTTCATTCCCTAGAATTCGTTTTGATCAATTAATGTCTTTCTGTTGAACTGTGCTATTGCCCATAGTTATTGCCTTTGTTGTTTTAGTTCCTTGTCTATTATTTAGTTTTGAAATAATACCTACAAATATTTTTTTGCTTTAGTCTGTGTATTTATTTGTATAAGGGTAGTTAATGAATATATGTCTACTATATCTTATTTTTTTAAAAAGGTTTACTACTTTTATTTAGAATATATTATGGTACATAAATGTATTAGCTTTGTTCTATCTATTTTTTATTTAAATCCTAGTAACTTAGACTTCATTACTTGTCTATGATTATTGGATAATATATCTTTATTGTATATTTTATATATAAAATATGTAGACCATGATTTTCAAGATAGATATCCTAAAATAAATAGATTATTAAATAATTTATCTAGCTTAGTGTTTTATGTTAATATCTTTGTTTTTATTTATAACTTAAGACCTAGACCATTCTCTGGCCCGACTGGGTCTGAGGGATCCTCTGGGAAAGGTTCAAGTTTAAATAAGAAACCCAATCCTAAAAAGCCTAACCCTAGTTATGATTTTAGTTATACAAAAAAACATAATAATCGTAAAAGAAAATTTGATTATGATAAATATTCTTACGATAGTAGATTAGGAAGACTAATCTTAACAGAAAAAGAGTTATGGAAAATGAAGATGCAGGAAAAAAGTTTTAATAAGACTCTAAATGAATATCTATCTCAAAAAACCCTTACAGATTTTCAAAAAAAAGACCTGGAATATATAAAAAATAGACTTCCATGGTATGATAAAAGAATAACAAGTCTAAAAACTAAAAGATCTGATTACCAAGATGAACTAAATCTTTGAGTTATATCGCTTATTCTAATGAAAAAAAACTCGTAGTATAAGATTATTATCTTGAAATTTAAATTTTTTAATATAAAAACCTTTTTTTCTTTCATTTTATATATTCTTATTTATGGTAAGATTATATAAGAGATCTTAGTTTAATGGTAAAATACGAATATTTTAATCTTTGTGTTGTGGGTTCGAATCCCACAGGTCTTAGATAATTATTTTTATATAATATTAAATAAAAACAATATATATATAAATAATTATTATGTTTGTACTACATAGTTTTATGTAGTCATAAAGGTAAATAAATAATTAATTATTTATTTAACTTTTAGGTAAATTGTTTCACAATATAAAAATATTAAGTATGTTACTTACCTTATTGTTATTAATACCTATGCTTGGGATTTTTTCGATATCCACAGGTATTTCTTATGAATTGTCTTTTTTAAACATTAGACGTATAAAAATCATTGGGTTAACCACTTCTATTATAAATCTTTTCATTTCTTTAGTTGTCTTTATCTTGTTTGATTTTAGTAGTAATCAATTTCAATTTGTACAAGAATATCACCAAATTAGCTCTTACGATTTCTATTTAGGTTTAGATGGTTTGTCAATATATTTTGTTATACTAACAACTATAATAACCCCTATTGCACTATTAAGTAACTGAAATTCTATAAATGAAAATGTTAGATCATTTGTGATAATAATTTTATTGTTAGAAACCTTATTATTAGCAGTATTTTTAGTGTTAGATATCTTATTATTCTATATATTTTTTGAAAGTATATTACCACCACTATTTATATTAATAGGTTTATTTGGATCAAGTAATAAGGTAAGAGCTAGTTTTTATCTATTCTTGTATACATTATTTGGGTCACTATTTCTTTTATTGTCTATATTAGCTATGTCTTCTATAATGGGAACAACAGATTTTGATGCTTTATATAAAACTAATTTTAATTATTCTACACAATTATTTTTATTTTACGGTATATTTATAGCATTTGCAGTAAAAACACCCACTATATTTCTAAACACGTGATTATTAAAAGCTCACGTTGAATCACCTTTAAGTGGTAGTATAATATTAGCTGCTATTGTATTAAAACTAAGTTTATATGGTATATTTAGGCTTATACTACCATTACTACCTAAAGCTTCTTTAGAGTATACTTATATAATTTACCTTATAGGGGTAATAACAATTATATATGCTAGTTTTAGTACTTTAAGAACAATAGATGTTAAAGAACTTATAGCTTATAGTTCTGTATCTCACGCGGCTGTATATCTTATAGGTGTCTTTAGTAATACTATACAAGGAATAGAAGGTGGTATAGCTTTAGGGCTAGCTCACGGTTTTGTTTCAAGTGGTTTATTTATTTGTGCTGGAGGTGTATTATACGATAGATCAGGTACTAGATTAATAAGTTATTACAGAGGTATTGCCCAAGTAATGCCTTTATTCTCTATCTTATTCTTCATTTTATCTTTGGGTAATTGTGGAGTTCCTCTTACTTTAAATTTTGTAGGGGAATTCATGTCACTTTACGGTGTCTTTGAAAGATTACCTTTCTTAGGTGTTCTTGCTAGCTCTTCTATAGTATTCTCTGCTGCGTATACTATTTATATGTTTAATAGAATAGCTTTTGGAGGATCTTTCAGTAAATTCTTTGAAGCTAATATAAGTGATGTAAATAAACGTGAATTCTTTATATTACTTACATTAGTTGTCTTTACTGTATTACTAGGTATATACCCTGCTCCTATCTTAGATGGTTTACATTATTCTGTATCATCATTGATATTTACTAACTAAACTATATTTATTTATAGTTATTAAATCTATAAAATATTTATAGTATTTATTACATCCTTTAAAATTTTCACCTTTAATTAGATGACAATGTATACAAAAAATATATATATTTGGCTTCATGCTGATTTTCAAAAGCAAATAAGTAAGCCACAAGGACCAAATTTGGTCCGAAGGAAGATATTATTTATTATTGTCTTTCACTATGTAAATCTTGTCTTTAAAGTAAAAGACAAGAGTAAGATATAAAAAGATAATTATCTTTTTATATCTTATTGATAGTTACATTAAAACTAAACTCAAAAAATAGATATGCCACAATTAGTTCCATTTTATTTTATAAACCAAGTAACATTTGCTTTTATATTGCTTGTAATTATGATATACGTATTTTCAAAGTACATATTACCTAGATTTGTTCGTTTATTTACTACTCGTATATTTATAAGTAAATTATAATTTAACCTTCCCTAAATATAATTTATAAGGAAAATAATTTCCTTAGTAATAAACAAATACTAGTATTTAACTATTAAGTCCTAATATATTTCAATGAAAACAAAAAAGACATAATTTATGTCTAATTTTTCTTACATAACCAGTCCATTAGATCAGTTTGAAATAAGAAACTTATTGAGTATTGACGCCCCTATTTTAGGTAATTTACATTTTTCTTTAACTAACATCGGATTATATTTAACTATAGGTGCATCTTTAGTATTAACGTTAAACCTTTTAGCAGTTAATTATAATAAAGTTGTAAGTAATAGTTGATCTATAGGTCAAGAAACATTATACGCCACTATACATAGTATAGTTACAAATCAAATAAATCCTACAAAAGGACAAATATATTTCCCTTTTATCTATACTTTATTTATATTCATATTAGTAAATAATTTAATTGGTATGGTTCCTTACAGTTTTGCATCAACAAGTCATTTTATATTTACATTTGCTCTTAGCTTTACTGTAGTGTTAGGTGCTACTATATTAGGTTTCCAAAAGCACGGTTTAGAATTCTTTTCTTTATTAGTGCCTGCAGGTTGTCCTTTAGCTCTATTACCTTTATTAGTGTTAATAGAATTTATATCATATTTATCTAGAAATGTATCTTTAGGTCTAAGACTAGGTGCTAACATTTTAAGTGGTCATATGTTATTAAACATATTAGCAGGTTTTACTTATAATATAATGACTAGTGGATTTATATTTTTCTTTTTAGGTTTAATACCTTTAGCATTTATTATAGCATTTAGTGGTTTAGAGTTGGGTATTGCTTTTATACAAGCTCAAGTTTTTGTAGTATTAACTAGTAGTTATATAAAAGATGCTTTAGACTTACATTAATTATATTTATATATTATTTGGTGACTTGCTCATTTTCAAATACACAGCAAGGCTGTATATTTAATAAAATACTTGCTTCTTTATTTCGCACAAGCGGAGATTTAATAAACGAATTATTAAATATGTATATTATTTTACCTACTAAAGGTAGAACTAACTATCTATTACTTTATATAGTGTAAAGGTATAACTAGCTATATATTTACTTTAATATAAAGTAAAAAATATAAGTCCGTATTAAGTATATTTTTTTTATATAATACATATAAGAAAATTCTGGTTCGAATCCAGATCGGACTATCCCTTAGCCTAGTTTAACACCCAGGGTAAGGTAAGAGAAAATACATGATTAAAATATAATGAAAAAGCACTGGCTAAATATAATTTTTATTGTTTCTTGCCCCATGCTTTGACTTATTGCTTTTGAAAATTAGCACCAAAGCAAAGTAAGCACTAAACAATATTTGTTTTTGTGATACTAAGAGTATAAGTATTATATTAGTATATAATATAGGAAAGTCCAGGGCTATCAAATGCAAACATATAAAAATGTGTGTTAAGTAAAAACTTGGGTATTTAAGAGAAAATATGTATAATATCTCTATAGTAATTACTATAGCTAAATGTATAAAGTATAATACTTTATACAGTAAGATAAGTTAATGAAATCGCAAGCTCTTTGTTAGGCTTTATTTTAGACTAATAACTATAAACAGGAACCGGCTTAAAGGTATCCAAAAATTAAAAATAAAACAAGTGCTAATTTTTTTTGGTTCGTGCTTATTTTCAAAAATAAATAAGTAAGCTACGTAAAAAAGAAGGGATGGTAGACTGCAGGCTTACTTCGCTCTTGGCTTATACTGCGTGAGCGAAGTAAACCACAGCAGTACGGGTAATAGTAACAAAAACTGATAATATCTTCCTTCGGACCAAATTTGTATATTCTTGTTTCTCACCAGTTAGTGATATTTTGGTGATAAGTAAGAAAATAATAAAGTATGGTTTAGCATACTATAGTAATGGTGTATAAGATAAAAATACACCAATAGGTTGAGTTTGATGATGGCTCTGAATGAACGCTGTCCAAGTGCTTGACACATGCTAATCGTACGTCTAATTTAATTTATAGTTTATTATACTCTAAACTTTTTTGTGAGTGTTTGTTTACATACATAAACAAAAATATGGATTATAAAGACAATTTATTTCATTAGAAGTGGTGTACAGGTGAGTATATAATATTTTGGCTGCCTTAGAGTAAGGTTAGATACCTTATATTTGCTACGCTAGCAAGAGAAAGGAGAGAAGTTTCCGCTTTAAGAGGACAATAAATATTTCGGGTAGGTAGTAGTTAAAGTAATGGTTTAACTAGCCAAAAATCCCGTAGTCGAGGCTGAGAGGTCGATCGACCACATTGGGTCTGAAAAAACCCCAATACGTATAGTACAGCAGTGGGGAATATTGGTCAATAGCCTAACGGCTGAACCAGCAACTTGGGGGAATGTATAGCTTCGGCTAGTTATATTTGGCTGTTTAAATTTTTTTTAAGTAGTTCTTCTGAAATTATTTAATAATAGTTTATTCACTTTGATCGTTTGTACTGCTAGTGCGAGCGAAATGCTACGATCAATTAATTTACCACTAATCACAAGATTATTAATGGCGATTTTATTATTTTTAAATAATCTATGCTATAATGAACATTAAGTTCGGTGGACAGTATAACATCGATTTTATCGAATAAAGTTCTAGATATAATACTGATGATGACAATTTTATATCTATATGTCTTGACCAAATTACGTGCCAGCAGTCGCGGTAATACGTAGAAGACTAGTGTTATTCATCTTTAGTAGGTTTAAAGGGTACCTAGACGGTATAATTAGTCTTAAATAGGATACGATTATACTAGAGTTATATATGAGAAGGGGAGTATTTGTGGAGTAGAGTTGAAATTCTTTGATACCATGAGGACTGGTAACGGCGAAAGCAACCTTTTATCTAATAACTGACGTTGAGGGACGAAGGCTCGGGTAGCGAACAGGATTAGATACCCTAGTAGTCCAAGCAGATAATTATGAATGCCATAGATTAGATCTTTATTTAGTCTATAAATGAAAGTGTAAGCATTTCACCTCAAGAGTAATGTGGCAACGCAGGAACTGAAATCATTAGACCGTTTCTGAAACCAGTAGTGAAGTATGTTATTTAATTCGTA
>Ga0182012_10003889_pt1 | contig 15740 bp, 14 predicted proteins | sample 612S2SmetaG_FD_120486 | JGI IMG/M metagenome (GOLD analysis project Ga0182012, IMG submission 120486) | Permafrost microbial communities from Stordalen Mire, Sweden - 612S2S metaG | ecosystem: Environmental > Terrestrial > Soil > Wetlands > Permafrost | place: Sweden: Stordalen | collected...
ATCATCATTTCCCATCGGCTCGGATCGCTGATGCACGCCGATGAGATCATCGTCCTGGACCAGGGAAGGATCATCGAGCGCGGGTCGCACGACTCGCTGCTGGCGCGCGATGGGTATTACGCGGCGCTGTATCGATCGCAGAGCCAGGGGCCGTCGCTGCCGGTCCAACTCGCCCGCGAAGAGAGGGTCCGCGCATGAGCGATTTCGGTGGCCGAGGTGGGCATCATCATGGCGGCCCGCAGGGCGAGATCGACGAGGAGATCTTCGCGCCGTTCGACGCCAACGTGTTCCGGCGCATCTACGAATTTGCCCGGCCCTACCGAATTGGCTTCGCCGGCGCGATTGCCTCGGTTCTGGCGTTCGTCGCGGCTCAACTCAGCCTTCCCTATGTCATCGGCGCGGCGGTGGACAGCGCGGTCGGCAAGGCCGGCAGCTACCCGCTTGACGCCGTGCTGATCGCCTTCGTGGTCCTCATTGTTGCGAATACTGCCGCAAACTACCTGCAGGAGGTGACCGCGGCGCGGCTGGCGCAACAAATCATTTTCGATATGCGGCGGGCGATGTTCGCCCACCTGCAGGAGGTCTCGCTTTCCTTCCTGGACCAGACCCATGTAGGGCGGATCATGTCTCGGCTTCAGGGCGATGTGAATGCCTTGCAGGAGTTTTTTGAAACCTCGATCGCCGCGACGGGCGATCTGGTGCTGCTGTTCGGGATCATTGGCGTGCTGTTCGTGATGGAATGGCGGCTGGCGCTGCTAACCCTGGTCGTGCTGCCCGCCATGATCGGGATTCGGGCTATCTGGCTACCCCAGGCAAAGGAGAAATATCGCCGCGCGCGCGATACCTCGTCGATTGTCAACGGCGCCCTCGCCGAGAACATCGGCGGCGTACGGATCGTGCAGGGCTCACGACGAGAGATCGTCAATCTGCGGGACTTCTCCGTCAAAGCCAACGACAATTTCGACGCGCAGGTTGCCGCCGCGTGGACGTCGCAGATCATGGTGCCAACCGTGGACATCCTGACCGGTCTCGCCATGGCGGTGATCGTCCTGGTCGGCGGCCGGCTCGTGCTGACGGGCGACATGGATGTGGGCGTCATGGTGGCCTTCATCTTCTACGTTCAGCGCTTCTTCGATCCGATTCGGACCGTGTCGCAGCAATACACCATGATGCAGCGCGCGATGGCGGCCAGTCATCGAATTCTAGAAGTTCTTGACGTACCCGTCGCGATCAGGGACAAGCTGGACGCGATCGCGTTGGAGGCGATCGAGCCTTCCGTGGAGTTCCATGGGGTGACGTTTGGCTACAAGCCGGGCCAGCCGGTGCTGAAGGATCTCAGCTTCAAGGCTGCACCGCGGCAGGTCGTCGCGCTGGTCGGCCCGACCGGCTCCGGCAAGACCAGCATCGCCGCTCTGACCCATCGTTTCTACGATGTTTGGGACGGGGAGGTTCTGGTCGGGGGACGGGATGTGCGCGACGTCACGCTCGCGTCGCTCGGACGGACCGTCGCCATGGTGTTGCAGGAGCCGTTCCTCTTCAGCGGTACGGCGCTCGACAATATTCGCTATTCAAGCTCATGGGCCAGCCGGGCTGATGTCATCCGTGCGGCGAAGGCGGTTCGGGCGCATGATTTCATCACGAAACTGGCCGACGGCTACGACACGGAACTGGGCCAGCGCGGGCAAACCCTGTCGATCGGGCAACGCCAGCTCCTCAGCTTTGCCAGGGCGCTTCTGGCAGATCCGCAAATCCTGATCCTCGATGAGGCGACGGCAAGCATCGACAGTTTTCTGGAGGCGGAGATCCAGGCGGCGTTGCGGGTTCTGCTGGCCGGCCGAACCAGTGTCGTCATCGCACACCGCCTGGCGACGGTGCGAGATGCCAACCATATTATCGTCTTACGCCACGGCCGGATCCTCGAACAGGGTAATCACGAGGAGCTCCTGGTTAATGACGGGCTTTATGCAGACCTGTACCGGCGGAACTTTTCATCGTTCGACGAAGCGGCTTGACTGATACGCGCGTGGCTTGACCCAATCCCGCCAGCAGGTGAACCGAGTTCGGTCGAGACCGGGTCGCGTGCCCCCGTCCCGATCCATCCGTCATTCTACGCGCAAGCGGGAAATATCCATTGAACCACGCGCGCCAACGGGGTAAGCGCTTAGCATGGTCCCGCATCCGCAGCAGACGAAGGAGCCGGCGCCGCCGAACGGGCCTGAATGTTGATCGAAGCAAAACGTAATGCCACGTCTAAGGGGCGTTGTCCGTCGCACGCCCTGCCCGCCGGGGGGGTGCACCGTCGCGTGGTCTTGGACGGCGCTGACAGGGCGCTCGGACTGACGGCCGGCTTGGCCGTTCGCAGATCCGCTGTCGTGGCGAGCAGTCGCCGACCAGCGGCGCTGTGCCAGGAGGTCGTGAAGATCACGGGCGACCTCAAATGCGTCTCTTTCATCAGCCGGGAACCGACCCGGTGAAACTCGCAAACCGCGTGGTCGAAAACGAACTGCTGAAGCCCGAAGACACAGGCCGGATCGTTTCAGAATGAAAATCAACGACATTGTCGAGCGAGCACCGTGGCCGTTCGCCCCACCCGGACCGGTCGTTGGATTCGATATCGGATCGCGCGGTTCCAAGGGCGTGCTGCTGACGCCGGACGAACTCCATACGACGTTCGTGCCGACCGGCCTCTATATGCAGGAGACCGCCGACGACCTGCTGGCGCGGCTGCTGAAACAGACCGGGCTGCGGCGCCGCGACATCGGTTTCATCGTCGGTACCGGCTATGGCCGGATTTCGCTAAAATACAAAGACATCCCCTATCAGGTGGTCACCGAAATCACCTGCCACGCCATGGGGGCGCACGCACTGAACCCGCGCACGCGCACCATCATCGACATCGGCGGCCAGGACTCGAAGGCTATCAAGGTGGATCCGGCGACCGGCAAGGTCGTGGAATTCGTGATGAACGACAAATGCGCCGCGGGCACCGGGCGTTTCCTGGAAAAGGCCGCGGTCCTGCTTGGACTTGAGCTGGACGAACTCGGCGGGGTGGCGTTGGAGGCGACGGAACCCGCGCCGATCAGCAGCCAATGTGTCGTGTTCGCCGAGTCCGAGATGGTGTCGTTGCGCGCCCGGGGTGAGCGCAGCGGCGACCAGGCCACGCGCGCCAACATTGCGGCCGGCATCCATTTCGCTTCGGCGCGGCGGGTGAAGACACTGCTCGGCCGCGTCGGCATCGAGCCCGATCTGGTGTTCACCGGCGGCGTCGCCAACAACGTCGGCATGTGGCACGCTTTGGAGGAGCTGATCGGGGCAACGTTCACCCGCAGTCCGATCGACATGATCTACGCCGGCGCGCTTGGCGCGGCGGTACACGCCGGGAAGTTCCACGCCGCTGCGCTGCAGGCGGGCACGGCGAAACCCAAGGCGGTGGCGGCGGTGGGTTCCGGCCGCGGCAAGCCAGCCTCACGACCACGGGCGGGCGCTCCCCGCCGCGCGGCCTTCGTCCAAGTCGGGTGAAGATCATGGCGAAGACCCAGACTGCCAGGGCTCGTGCGGCCAAGCGCCCAGCCCCTTCGCTCAGCGCGCCGCTGCTGCCGATCCACGCGCTGATCGAAGCCGAACAGCAGGCTTTCATCGAGGCACAGGACGACGTGAAGCGGGCCGGCTATTTTTGCGCCTATACCCCGCCGGAGTTGCTGAACGCGGCCGGCTTGCGCCACGCGCGCCTGTTCAAGGCCGGCAGCCCCGAAATCGTCGCACAGGGCGAGCGCTTCACCCAAAGCGTGTTCTGCGATTTCAGCAAAAGCTGCATCGGCGGCTTCGACCAGAATGCGGGCGATCCGTTCTACCGCGCCGTGGACAAGGTCTACAACTTCCACACCTGCGCTTCGATGAAGCGAGCCTCGGAGGTGATCGAGCAGTTCGTTCCGACGACGCTGCTCAACCTGCCGCGGAACCGCGGCGACGCCGCCTCGCGGGCGTTCTTCCGCGAGGAAATTGTGCACTTCCGCGACGACGTCGCGGCGCTGGCCGGCCGGGCGATCACGGAGGACGACCTTCGCGAACAGATCCGGCTGTTCAACAAGGCGCGCCGCCTGCTGAAGAAATTCTCCGAGCTGCGCAAGCGGCCGTTTTCGCCACTGTCAGGCAAAGACTTTCTTGAGCTCGTCCGCGGCTACTACTACCTGCCACCGCAGACGCTGCTCTCTGCCTACGAAAAGCTGTACCGCAAGCTCAGCCGCGTGCCCGACGACGGCGAGCGGCCGGTGCGCCTGATGGTTTCCGGCAGCATCATGGCCGACGGCGACCGGCGGCTGGTCGAGCTGATCGAGGACGAGATCGGCGCTCGGGTCGTGGTCGAGGACCATTGCACCGGGCTGAAGCCATTCACCCACACGGTGCGCGAGACCGGCGATCCGTTCCAGGCACTGGCCGATGGCTATCTCGACCAGGCGCCGTGTGCCCGCATGAAGCCGCTGGATGACAGCGTGAACCTCACCGGCGAGCTGGCGCAGGAATACGACGTCGAAGGCGTGGTCTACGTCTATCTGAAGTTCTGCGCCTGCTATGGGGTGACCAAGCTGGAGTTCATCAGCCATCTCCAGCAACTGGGCATCCCGGTCCTGGAGATCTCCAGCGACTACTCGTCCAGCGACCACGGGCAGCTCAAGACCCGGGTTGAAGCCTTCATCGAAGTGCTGACCGAGCGACGCGGTGAACGGGTCGGCGACACCGTGGCAGCCGACTGAAACCCGGCAAGAGGAAGACATCCGATGGGAACCGTGCTCGAACTCGACCCCGGACACCGCAGCAGGCGCCGCCCCGTTGCCAGAACCAGGCGCCGGTCTCCGGAGAACTCCAAGGCGCTGAAGGCGCTGGACGTGTTGGCGCAGTCGCATTCGTTCGACGGGATTCAGCGGGAGGCGGAGGACGGCAAGTCGGTCATCTGGGGCGGCTATAGCTGGGATTCCCCGCTGATCTACGCTTGCGACACGATCCCGGTCGGCTACGACCAGCTCTGGGCCGAGGACAGCCGCAAGTCGGAGGCGATCGCCGAGGACCACTTCCAGATTCCGGGCGAGTTCTGCTCGATGATCAAGGCGATGATCGGACGTTTGCACACGGACCGCGACAGCAAGATCAAGCGCGTGTTGCATTTCGGTTCGGGTTGCGAGCCGATTAGCGCGGTGTTGGAACTCGCCAAGCGCGACGGCTACGACATCCAGACGGTCGATACCGTCACGGCGTTCCGCTCAGCCGAGAAGCGCGACTACGCGATCGCCTTTCTGGTTCACGAGTTGCAGCGCACCGCGCACTGGCTCACCGGCAAGCCCGCCGACGAGGCACGGGTCGGCGATGAGATCAGGCGCAAGAATCAGATCCTGCGCAAGGTCGGGCGCGCGATGGAGCTGCGATCGCGATACCCGCTGTATGTCCAGGGCCTGGCGACGAAGCAGGTCATCATGGGGAGCATGCACAGCTACGGGAACCCCGAAGCGTTCGGCGCGGTGCTCGACACACTGATCGGCGAGCTGGAGGATTTGGAAAACGATCCGGCTCCGTTGCCGCCGACCTACATTCCGCTGGTGCTTGCGGGCAGCGTCGGCAACCTGCTGCTGTTTCAGGCGATCGAGGAATCCAACGGTGCGATCCTCGGCTGGGTCTACCACGGCAGCCACGAGTACCGCGAAGATGTGCCGCCGCTCGAATCGCTCGCGCACTTCGTGCTGGATGCGCAAAGCCGCGGGGATCTGGGCGAGGCGGTCGGCGCCTCGGTGGCCTATCGGCGCATCGCGGTCGAGGAAGAGGTTCGCAGGACCGGCGCGCGCGGCATCATCTCGTCGTCGATCACCGGCTGCCCGTATGCGAGCCTGATGCAGCAGCTTGAGCGCGACCACTTCAAGCAGCTCGGCATTCCGTTGATCGCCCTGGAGACCGATGTCCACCGCGAGCCGCCGACGGAGGAACAAATCATGCGCGTCAAGGCGTTCATCGAGATGCTGTCCTAGACCGCACCGGCATCGACGGCCGCATCATTGCGGCCGTCGAATTTCACCGCCGCCAGTTTTGTATTGAAGCAGCCCTTGAGCTGACATCTGGGCGAGCGTCTTCGCCATATCGCCTTCGCGGATGCCGGTCGCTACCGACAGGCGGCCCAGGGTTGTCGCGCCTTTCTCGATGGCCTTTAGTATGTCCTGAAAGGTCTCCGGGTCGCTCCACGGTGGCAGTTCACCCCTGCCCCGCCGACGAACCGTCTGGACCTGCAGCGGTTCAAAGAATTTGCGAATGTCCTGCAACGCCAGGGGGGTCGGCCGGGTAATATCGGGATGCGGCGCTGGCCGATCCAGGGTGTTGAGTTGAATTGCGTCGGGCGCGATGAGCGTCGCTGCCTGCTTCAGCGCCGCCAGCTCGTCCGGACCATCGTTCGTTCCCGGCACGACAAAGATCTCAAGCAGCAGCAACCCGGTAAACCGCCGGCGAAAGCTTGCGATTCCGTCGATGACCGACTGAACCGTCAGACCCACGGCGGGTCGGCAGATCTCTCGGAACGCGTTCTCCGTTGCGCCGTCCAGTGACGGAACGACGATGTCGGCTTGGGCGAGTTCAGCCTGGACCGCCGGGTCACCGAGGAGCGTTCCGTTGGTCAGTACAGCGACCTTGAGGTGCGGATGGTGCGTCTTCATATGCGCAATGATTGTTCCCAGGCCGGTATGCAACGTCGGCTCCCCCGACCCGGAGAAGGTCACGCAATCGAGCTCGGGCTCGGCGCTGAGGTAATCGTCCAGCTCCGCAAGCACCTCGGACGTTGGCACCCATTCGCGGCGACGCAGCGTCTTATCGGTGGTCCAGCCGCACTCGCAGTAGACGCAGTCGAGCGAGCATGTCTTGAACGGCAGCAGGTCAATGCCAAGCGATCGCCCGAGCCGTCGAGAGTTGACCGGTCCGAAAAGAAATCTGCGCATGAACCATCCGGCCTTCCCCTGGCAACGGCGAGCCTTTATGGCGTGCAGCCGGGAAGCCGTCTAGGAGGTGGCGTCCCGCCAACGGAGCAGGCGCCGCGAGCCCGCACGGAGCAGCGTGTTCAGCAGGAATCCCGACGCCGCGATCACCGTCACGCCGAGCAGCACGATGTCCGTGCGCAACTGCTCTCGGCCGCCCATCACGAATGTGCCGATGCCCCGCGACGCACCGCCCATCAGGTATTCGGCGCCAATCGTCGCCAGCCACGAGAAGATTATGGCCAATTGAAGCGCCGCGACAATCGCCGGAACCGCCGCCGGCAGGACGATGCGCCGCAACAGCCGCCAAGGCCCGAAGCAGTAAAGTTGTCCGATCTCCCGCAGATGCAATGGGACACCGCGGATGCCCTCGTAGGTCCCCATCACCACAGGATAGAAGGCTCCCAGGGCGATGAACACGACCTTGCCGAGATCGCCATTGCCGAACCAGGCCGTCAACAGCGGGACCCACGCGAAAATCGCGATCTGCCGAACCGCGTGGAAACTCGGTCCGATGGCCCGGTCGGTCGGGCGCGACAGCCCCAGCGCCACGCCGAGGCCCAGCCCAAGCGTGATCCCCAGCAGCGCGCCCTCGGAGAACCGGACCGCACTGGCAGAAATCCCTGCGATCAGGTCGCTGCGGATGCTCGCGTCGCCAAGCGGCGCCAGCATGCGCCATGGCGTAACCAGAACATCCGTGCTCACCCAGCCGTCACAGGTCGCGGCGGACCACAGCAGCAGAACGAACACCGGCAACACAGCCCCGCGCCACCGCTCGGACCATACGGTGCGCGCGGTCATCAAGGCGCTCCCGCGCCGCGCCAGCGCAGGCAGCGTGCTTCAAGCCGTTGCAAGCCGAAATCAAGGCTGAAGCCGATCACCCCGACCAGGATCATGCAGACGATGACAACGTCGAGTTGGAAGAGCAGCCGGCCCCAGGACATGAGATAGCCGATCCCTTCCGCCGAGACCATCATCTCCACGATGACGAGCGACACCCAGACGTAGGAAAGCCCCTGGCGCAGACCGCTGAAGATCGATGGCAGCGCTCCGGGTAGGACAATTTTGACGATCCGGGCGCGCCGCGAAAGGCCCAGAACCTGGGCAACCTCAAGATAGTGCCTAGGGATGCTTCTGATCCCCTCGGAACTCGTGATCGCGATCGGAATCAGGCAGGCCTTGACCATGATCACGAGCTTCAGCATCTCGTCGATCCCGAACAACTGCATCAGCAGGGGAATCCAAACCAGCGAAGGAATCTGCGAAATCGTACGGAACAGCGGGCCGATCCAGATCTCAGCGGTGCGCGAAAATCCCATCGCGATACCGAGCGCCAGCCCAAGACTTCCGCCGATGACAAAGCCTTTGGCAACACGGACGAGGCTGATCCCCAGGTTGGTACCGATGTCGCCGCCGGCCAGCAGGTCCCAGAACGTGCCGGCGATGGTTGCGGGCGATGGAAGGATCTTTGGGGAAACCCAGCCTTGGGCGCTCGCCGCCGACCAGACCAGAACGATCAACAACGGGAACATCAGTGATTGGCTAGCGCGCCAGATTGTTCCGCCAAAGCGAATCCGCGAGACCCGCGCTTCTGTCGCCTGGGACGGCTTTGCCGGTGCCGTCGAGGCGGGGTCCCGAATCGAAATGCTCATCGCGATAGCTCGCTGAGGGCGGCTTGCCGGATGGCGATGAAGCGGGGATCGCCCCGGTCGCGGGGATGCGGCAGATCCACGGCGATGATTCGGCGCACACGCCCAGGGCGTGGCGACAGCACGACAATCCTGTCGCTGAGGAATGCGGCCTCCTCGACGTCGTGCGTCACCATCACCATCGTAATACGCTCTAGGCTCCAGATACCCAGCAACTCCTGCTGGAGATACAAGCGTGTTAGCGAGTCGAGCGCGCCCAGCGGCTCATCGAGCAGAAGGATCTTGGGCTGGCTGACGAGGCCTCTGGCGATGGCCACACGCTGCGCCATTCCACCGGAAAGCTGCCGGGGAAAGGCCCGTTCGAAACCGGTCAGGCCCACCAGATCGATATGCTCCTGAACCAGCCGCGCACGTTCCGCCGCCGAGCGCCCGGTCGCTTCGAGGCTGAGCGCGATATTCTGCTCCACGGTCAGCCACGGCATCAACCGGTGCTCCTGAAACACGATGCCGCGTTCGAGTCCGGGCGGGCCGATTGGCCGTTCGTCGAGCAGAATCTCCCCGTCATGGTCGGCATCCAGCCCGACGATCAGCCGGAGGATCGTTGATTTGCCGCAACCCGAGGCGCCAACGAGGCAGATGAACTCCCCGGGCTCGACCACAAGATCGATGCCCTGCAAGACGTCGAGTGTCTTGCCATCGACTTCATACCGTTTGCCGACCCGGCGGAGCTGCAACGCGCCCCGGCCACTCGTCGCCGGGGATTCGGACGGCGGCCGCAGCGCAGCGCGAGGCGATGATCCGCTGGCCGACTCGGGAGTGGCGGACACCCAGCCCGCCAGTGTACTGGCATAGGCGCTGACGCGTGCCGTCCAGGACGCCGGAACCGAAAGCGACATAGGCTCACACTGAAATGGCGCAGTTGGAGTCAATGGCGATCAACCAGGGCGTCATTGGCCGGCGGGGGCGCTCGCCGCGACCTCCTTGGCGGTCCAGAAGGAGTCCAGGCCGAGATCGTGCAAGGCCTGGTCGAGATATTTCGTCTCGAACCATCCGTCGAAGCTCGAAGCCTTGCGGATCAGCTTGTGGTCGATGCCGAAGGCGATCAGCTTGCGATAGCTCTCGCGGACGGCGGGATCGATCAGCGGGCTGTAGCGCGGCTTGATATCTCCTGAGAAATCCGCCTCGTAATAGCGGCTCGGGATACCTGTCCGGCTCTGAAATTCGATCAGTTCCTGGCGGTGTTCGGGGAGCGAGGCCCACCAGGCCGCCTTGGTCAGGACCTTCACCACGCGTGCGGTCGCCTCGGGATACGCGGTCTCGAACCGGTTGGTGACCAGCATTCCGGCGATTGTTCCCTCCGGATCAGCCACCTCCGCGGAGCTGGCGATGATACGGACCCGTCCCTGATTGCTTAGTTCCTCGAGGACCGCCCCGCCGACGACCGCATCCACCAGGCCCGCGGTAAGAGCCGGCAAGGCGTCGGCGGATTGTAGATTGACCTCCTTGACATCGCCTTCGCTCAGGCCATGGGCCGCCAGAATGCCGACCAGCAGCACATGGGCGTTGGTGCCTCGCTGGCCCACCACCTTCAGGTTCCGCAAATCCTCGACCCGGTGCAGCGGCGAGTCGGCGCGAACGGCGAGATAGAGCGAGGTCATGCCGTGTTGGACGGATACGACGCGGGCCGGAGCCTGGCCCGCCAATCCGATGATGTTGCAGATGCCGCCCGACCCGCCGAAATCGATGTTCCCCGACGCCAGGGATTCCGTTACCGCAGTGCCCGCGCCCGGAAAGTAGACGACCTCAAGCTGGACGCCATCTTTTGCGAATTCCTCGTCGAAGAAGCCTTTCTCCTTCGCGATCGAAGCAAGCCCGGCCCCGGTCGGCTTGCCGATCCCCCCGGTTGCCACTTCGCCGATGCGGACGGTCGCTGGAAGTGTTTTGGTCTCCGCGCTCTGGGCCGCCGGCAGTGCGGCAACGCCGAACATGAGCAGTAGAGCGATCCGCAGAACCCGCATGTCGAACTCCTCGAAGTCGGCGCTGAACGCTGGCGGCAGATCTGAGCCGCCCAATGCCTGGATTGGCCGTTACCCCAGCGGGGCAACGACCGCCTTTGCGGCGCCGGGCTCGGCAGCCAGTGGCATAGGCCGGACGTGGAACGAGCGGCTTCGGAAGCAGCCATACCACGCGGCCTTGCGTTGTCAACCCGCTATCCACGCTGCTGGTAGGTTTGAATCGTGTCCGCGGCGTGGGCTGCCTTGTTAGCCTGGTCAGACAGTGAGCGGGGTGACATCGGACGATCGGCGCGCGCGATGAGCGCGCGGATCAATGTTTATGAAAAAAGCCGTCCTTTGCACGTTCTGTCGATGCTAGGACTTGCTTGTAGCGTTGGTAACGGCACCAGAGCGACCGGTCGGCGTACGTATCATTGTCGGACAGCCTCGCACCGACTGGATCGACCTCTACCGTCCGGCGTGGCAGGCGTGCCCACCGCCCATTACGGCGTCGCCCGTGGACTGGACGCCCATCGGGGGTTCTGGTGCGCTTGGGGTGGCTCCGATCGATCAGTGAGCCGCGAACGTCAGCATTCGCGCCGGCTCCTCACCGCTCCGACTATCTTTCTCCGACGCAGCCTGCCACCGCCGCGCCGCCGCGCCGCCGACTGCCGCGCTCGTCCAGCAACCGGTCCAGCACATGACCCTCGATCGCCGCAGCCGCGGCGTCACCGCGGCGCCTTGGTCGGGACAGATCGACCGACACATCCTCGGCAATGCGGCCTCCGTGCAACACCACAACGCGGTCCGCGAGCGCCACCGCTTCCGTCACGTCGTGCGTGACAAGGACGCTGGTAAACCCCTGTGCCATCCAGACGCGCTCGATCAGGTCCTGCATCTCGATCCGGGTCAGCGCGTCCAGCGCGCCCAGAGGCTCGTCCAGCGCCAGCAGCCCGGGATGGCTGACCAGGGCGCGGGCCAGCGCAATACGCTGCTTCTGCCCACCAGAGAGCACCGACGGCCATTCGCCTGCGCGCTCGGCAAGACCGACGCTCGCCAGCGTTTCCAGCGCCAGGTTCTTTGCATTGCGCCCGACCGGCCGGCCGGTCAGCCCGACTTCGACATTGGCGCCGATCCGTGCCCAGGGTAGCAGGCGCGGCTCCTGGAACATCAGCCGCACGGCAGTCGCATCGAGCCGAGCGCCGTTGCCGACGACGATCTCGCCGGCGGTCGGCGTCTCCAGGCCGGCTATCAGCCGCAGCAGCGTGCTCTTGCCACAGCCGCTGCGCCCGACGATCGCGACGAACTGGCCGGACGGAATGTCCAGATCGACACCTTGCAGCACGCTCTGCCGGTCGAACGATTTTGCAACGCCGCGCAGCCGTACCGCCAACGCCCCGCTGTCGCGGCGATCCGCCGGATGCGACTCGCGCGACAGGGTTTCCGGCGAAGGTGCGGCGGGGACGGTGTCGATCGTCATCGTCTGGATCCTTGCCTCACGGGCGCCGATAGACCGGGTTCCAGCTCAGGCAGGCGCGCTCCAGCAGCCGCGTCGCGCTGTCGGCAAGCTTTCCGAGCGCCGCGTAGATCAGGATCGCGAACACCACCACATTGACCAGCAGGAACTCGCGCGCGTTCATCGCCATGTAGCCGATGCCGGAGGTGGCGGAGAGCGTTTCGGCGACGATCAGCGTCAGCCATGTGATGCCAAGGCCGTAGCGCAGACCGACGAAAATCGAGGGCAGCGCACCCGGCAGGATCACGCGGCGGATCAGCATGCCGCGCTTCATGCCGTAAGCCTCCGCCATCTCGATCAAATGCGGGTCCACCGACCGCACCCCGTGCATCGTGTTGACGTAGATCGGGAAAAATGAGCCCAGCGCGACCAGGAACAGCTTGGCTTCCTCGCCGATGCCGAACCACAGGATCACCAGCGGGATCAGCGCCAGGTGCGGGACGTTGCGGACCATTTGCAGGCTGGTATCGAGCAGCTTCTCGCTGAGATCGGACAGCCCGTTCAGCAGGCCAAGGCCGAAGCCGATGCCGCCGCCGATGGCGAATCCCACGCCGGCGCGCCACGCGCTGACCTCGACGTTGCGCAGCAACTCACCCGACAGCAGCAACTGCCAGCCGGCCAGTGCCACGTCGGTCGGAGCGGGCAGCACGGTGGCGCGTATCCATCCCAGCTCGCTGCCGGCCTGCCAGCCGAGCAGGATGAGGGCCGGCACCAGCCAGGGCAGCGCGCCCCGCAATCCGCGGCCGATCGGAGAAAACGTCTGTGGGACAGACATCACGACGAAACATGCCAGGCGTAGTCGCTCACGGTCACCGCCGACGGGATGATGCGCAACCCATAGAACCGATCGGCCACTTGCTGCTGCTGCGCAAGGACAGCCCTGTCGATCGGCACCGACCGGAACGAGGCACGGTTCGCCGCCCGCGTCCAGGCATCGAGCGGCACGCCGGTTTGCGCGGTCAGCAGCCTGGCCACCTCGTCGCGATGCGCGTCGCACCAGGCGCCGACACGGCCCAGTTCCTGCACGACCTTCGTCAGCACCTCGCCGTAGCGCGTCGCGTAGTCGCGTGTCGCGAGGTAGAACGAGTTCTGTGGCGTGATATCCTTCGTCGTCGCGAGTACCCGCACGCCCGGCCGCCCTTCGGTGATGGCATAGTACGGGTCCCAGATGGTCCAGGCGTCGATGTCGCCATGCTCGAATGCCGCAGCAGCATCCGCGGGAGCCAGCGTGACCGGTTGGATGTCGCCGTAACTCAGACCGGCCCGTTCCAGCGCCGCGATCGTCAAGTTATGAGCGCTGGAGCCGCGGCCGAAGGCGACGCGCTTGCCCTTGAGGTCCGGCAACGTTTCGATCTTCGAACCGGGGGGCAGAAGGATCGCTGAGCTGTCCCCGTTATCCGGGCGGGCAGCGATGTAAACCAGGTCGCTATGCGCGGCCTGGGCAAAGATCGGCGGCGCATCGCCCGTGGCGCCGATGTCGAGGCTGCCAACGCGCATCGCTTCCAGGATCGGCGGCCCAAACTGGAACTCTATGTAGGAGACTTCGACGCCGAGCGGTTCCAGCAGGGTTTCCAGGCTGCGATTCTTCCTGGCAGCCACCAGCACCGGCTCGCCCTTCTGGGTCCCGATGCGGAGGTGCTTGGGCGCCTCGATGGCGGCACGCGCGACGGCCGCAAACGCGGCCATCGCAGGCACGAGGGCCAGAAGGGAACGGCGTGATAACATGTCCTAGGCTCCTCGTCGTCACCCGATCGGACGGATGGTCTTGCGGCCGAGCGCGTCCACAGGCCGTTACACTAACGCCCGGCGTGGTCAGGCGATAATACCGTGACACGCCAGTTTGACTGTCGCCGCTTTCAATCTGCGGACCGGCGCACCGGCACTGCGGCGTTGGCAATGGCCTCCCCGAACGGACCCGCGTTGCGCGCCGGACCAACTTCAACGCCCGTGGTCGAGCGCAACGGCAGCAGCGGAAACACCAGTTCCGCGAAGCGATAGCATTCTTCCAGGTGCGGATAGCCGGACATGATGAAGCGATCGATACCGAGCGCCATGTACTCCCGCATCCGTGCGGCCACCTGCTCGGGGCTGCCGACCAGTGCCGTTCCGGCGCCGCCCCTCACCAGCCCTACACCGGCCCACAAGTTGGGGCTGATCTCCAGCTTGTCGCGACGGCCGCCGTGAAGCCGCGCCATCCGTTGCTGCCCGACGGAATCGAACCGCGCGAATGCGCGCTGCGCGGTGGCGATCGCGTCATCGTCGATATAGCGGATCAGGTTTTCCGCCGCCTGCCATGCTTCTTGCTCGGTCTCGCGGACGATCACGTGCAGCCGGATACCGAACGCCATGCGCCGGCCACGCGCGGCCGCGCGCTCGTGTACGTGCACAAGCTTCTGTCCGACGTCTGCCGGTGGTTCGCCCCATGTCAGGTAGACATCCACATGCTCCGCCGCAACCTCCTGGCCTGCATCCGAGGAGCCGCCGAAATACAATGGCGGATAGGGTTGCTGGACCGGCGGGAACAGCAGCCTGCCGCCCTCGACGCGGATGTGCCGACCGGTGAAGTTCACCGTCTCGCCGCGCATCAGGCCGCGCCAAACGGCGAGGTATTCGGCGACTTCGGTATAGCGCTCGGCGTGGTCCAGCCAGACGCCGTCGCCGTGCAACTCCTGCGGGTCGCCGCCCGCCACGACATTGATCAGCACGCGGCCTTCCGACAGCCGATCCAGCGTCGCCGCCATGCGTGCGGTCATCGATGGTTCCGACAGCCCGGGCCGCACCGCAACCAGGAAGCGCAGCCGGCGCGTCAGCGGCACCATCGCCGAGGCGATGACCCAGGAGTCTTCGCAGGACCGGCCCGTGGGCAGCAGCACGCCGAAATAGCCCAGATCATCCGCCGCGCGGGCAATCTGGCTGAGATAGCCAAGGGTCACGTGGCGAGCGCCGATGTCCGAAGTCAGGTATCGCCCATCGCCGTGCGTGGGCAGGAACCAAAGCACGTCGGCGGCGGTGGCGTCTGTTTGGCTGGCTGGCACTCGGCTCGTCCTTCCCGGCTTAGTCGGTGGTCCCACGCCCAGCAGTTTGCTGAAGCCTGCGGTTCGCAATGCCGGCGCGGAAGAACTGCAGCACCGAGCTACGGGCGTACTCCATCGATGGCCAGACACTCTGGTCCATATCGGCCACCCGCGCGTCCACCGCGATGAACTGGTAACCCATGTCGTGCGGCACCGCCGCTCCTAATATAATGCCGTCCTTTTCGATCGTTTGCGACTCCGACATCGGCTGCTCCTTGTTGTTGCACGCGGGCGGAGATGGTCCGCCGCGCGATAGCGGCGGGTCGGCGGCCCCGGCCAGCGGATTGATGTCACACCACTGGCTGGTGCTGGGTCAACCGCTATCTACGACAGCAGGGCGTATCAAACGGCCGCTCGCGCGATTCATACCAGCGATGGCAAGGCGTAAGTCGCGTGGCGTCGTCGCTCCTGCGCGGCCGTTTGGATTTCCTGGAAGCCTATCCCGGCGTAGCGAACCAAATTTTGCTTGGTCATGTGGCCGCGGAGATGAAACATGATTACCATCG
>Ga0182012_10003890_pt1 | contig 15740 bp, 11 predicted proteins | sample 612S2SmetaG_FD_120486 | JGI IMG/M metagenome (GOLD analysis project Ga0182012, IMG submission 120486) | Permafrost microbial communities from Stordalen Mire, Sweden - 612S2S metaG | ecosystem: Environmental > Terrestrial > Soil > Wetlands > Permafrost | place: Sweden: Stordalen | collected...
ATTCGCGTCTTGTCGGAAGCGTACGTGGTGAAGGGATTGCGTTAGCGGAGCCGCTCGAAGCCGTTGGTGCAAACCGGAAGACACCGTTTCCCCTAATAGGTCGTGCTGTAAATCACGCTCGCGAAACCGTCGCTGCTGTTAAATCCTGCGCACCAGACTTGATGGTGACCGCCCGCAATCGCTTTATCCCCGCACGATCCCATCTCGGAGTTGGTTGTGACATCCACCAACCACGTATTCCCGCCGTCGGTGGTGAAGTACACGCCGCCAACGTTCGTATAAACGTTGCCGCCTCCAGCCCAGCCTGTCTTGTTGTTCAGGAACAATATCGAACGGATCGGCCACGGGCCGTCGAGCGTGCGGCCGCTCCACGTGGTGCCGCCGTTCGTCGTGAGATGCAGCCACCCCTCCACGTTCGGAGAAATTTCGCCGCCCCCAACCCATCCATCTTTGTCGTTCAGAAAAAACACGGGACCGTCGAAAACAGAATCCACAGAATTACCACAGTTCCACTCTGAGCCTCCTGTGAGGCTCGTGCAAAAGTTGATGCCCGACGCGCGAGCGTGCAGGTTGCTGAGCAGCGAGAACTGGGGCGCGAACCAGGCGCCCGAGGGATTCGCGACCGCGCTGGCCCAATCGGAAACACCCGCGCCACCATCCGTCGTGTATTCGGCGGTGGTTTCGGGATCACTGCCGGACGGGCCCAGCGGCATCATGATGCCATCTTTTCCCTTCACGAACCGGACTTGCTGCAACCACTCGGGACCTGTGCTCATGTCGCTACTCCAGACGCGGCCCCCATCTTCAGTCCACCGGAAAACTCCGTAAGCCCCGCTCGACCCGTCGAAGAAGCCCGTGATGATCACCTTCTCGCTGGATAGAGCGTCGACGCCATAAAAGTAATCGCTCCCCGCACTGCTTAGAAATTGTTGCACCCAGTTAGTTCCGCCGTCCGTTGTCTTCCACACCTGTCCCTGTTCCCCGACGGCATAACCGGTCTTCGCAGTGGCAAAAGAGATGTCGTGGATAATCACTCCCGGCAAAGTGGCCAGTAACTGCCAGACATTTCCCTGTGCGATGAATCCAGAACCCGGCGGCTGACCGATCGCGCCGTGCTCCGTTGCCGCACGCACGGCGGAAAGCTCGGTTCGTGGTGAACTCACCGGCGCCGTCTGCGAAACGTGGCGACTCGGGCTCGCCAGCTCTTGAGAGAACGAGAGAGAGCTCACCAACCATATTGGGACCAAGCAAGCCAGCCACCGACGCATGCCGTATCTCCTCCATGTTCCAAACCCGAGATGTTAGCACAGCCTCTCCGGTCTTCCCTACCGCAGATATTTGTCAGTCTTATTGATCCAATCGGCGCGCGGCGGGTTGAAAATATCGAGGCTCACGCTGTCTTGAAGCGCTTCCACCCGGTGCGGCATGTTTCGCGGAATCCCCAACACCTCGCCCTCGCTCACAATAACCTCTCGCCCATCGACCGCGAACTTCAACGCGCCCTCGGTAACGTAGCTGATCTGCTCGTTAGAGTGGCTGTGCTCGGGCACCACACATCCCTTTTTCAGCAGGACGCGGGAAAGCATGATGTCTTGCCCGACAATAAAGTGCCGCCCGAGCAGTGGATTCAGCGCCTCGATTGCCACGGAACTCCACGGAACGTAACGAAGCTCACCTTTTGCCCCAGCGGATTTCTCCACCCTCCCCGTGACCGTCCCTTTCAGCCCAACTGCCTTGGCGGAACTCTTTGCGCGCGCTGCGCTTCCCTTCCCGGATGCCTTTCGTCCTTTGCTTCGCCCGCTCTTCTCTTTTACAGCTCGCTTTTCTGCGCCTCTTTTCATGAAGTCTCTCCCCAAAGAACAATTGCGACCGCAGTCCGTTTCTGAACAACCAACGTTTGAGAATCAGGCTTGAGTCTTGCCGCCGCCCACCGTCACGGGTAGTCTAAACGTATCCCATCTTGCACAGGAAACAAGGAAGCCACAACCCTTATGAGCGCCGCTCGCTTTATCTGGATCGACAATGCCCTGAGGCCCGCCAGCGAAGGCGTAGTTCCATTCGTGAGCGCCGCCGTGCAGTACGGCTTCGCGGTCTTCGAGGGAATTCGCTGCTATTCCACCGATCAGGGGCCAGCCGTCTTCCGCCTCGACGAACATGTCGACCGCCTGCTCGATTCCGCCCATATCGTCGGCTTTCGTGATCTGCCGGTGACAGCCGTCCAGGTTAAGTTGGCCATCAACCAGACGATTGCCGCGAATGAGTTTACCTCCTGCTATATCCGCCCCATGATCTATCTGGACGGCGGTATGAGCTTAACCGTCGAAGCTGGACAGCCGCGCTTCGTCGTCGCGGTGTGGGAGTGGACGGCTTTTCTCGGCGCGGAAGCGAAACAGCGTGGCATCCGAGCCAATATCGCGTCCTTCACGCGCCTCCATCCCAATATCATGATGACCAAGGCCAAGGTTTCGGGAAATTATGTCAGCTCGATTCTCGCGAAAACCGAGTCCCAGCGCGCAGGATTTGATGAGGCGATCATGCTCGGTCCCGATGGATACGTGGCCGAATGCACCGGTGAAAACCTTTTTATCGTGCGCAAAGTTGCAGGCAAGAAGGTGATCTCAACTCCGGCGCGCGCGGGGATCTTGGAAGGTATCACCCGCGACAGCCTCATCATCCTGGCCCGGGATTTTGGCTACTCCGTCGTCGAAGAGCCGATCTCGCGCGACCAACTCTATATCGCCGACGAAGTTTTCGTCTGTGGAACCGCCGCCGAAGTTGTAGCGCTGCGCGAAATTGACTTCCGCGTCATCGGAGACGGCAAGGCCGGACCCGTTACCCGCGAGTTGCAAGCCGAGTTCGACAACGTGATCAGTGGCCGTCACGCGAGGTCCGCCGAGTGGCTCGCCCCAGTCCCGGCGCTGATTAAAACTTCAGTGTAGAGACGGGGCTGCGCCGCATTGCGAGCGGCCAAGTTCGTGCCAGCAGATCCGGCCAGACGCGGCTAGTCTCGCCTCTACAGGAGATTTCACAATGGCTAATCATAAATTCCGGCAGCAAACCGAAGCCGTGCGCGGTGGCACGAACCTCGACAAGAAAAACGCTCCGTTGGTCGCGCCTATTTACCAGACTTCCACGTTCGAAGTCACCGACATGCAGGAGCAAGTCCGCGCCACGCCGTCCGACCGCTATTACACACGCTACGGCAACGCCACCAACACCGTTCCTGAGAATGCAATCGCCCAACTGGAAGGCGCCGACGCGGCACTCCTCTTCTCGTCCGGGATGGCCGCCATCACAACCTCGATTCTCGCGCTGGTGAAAGCGGGCGATCACATCGTGGCGCAGCGCGATATTTACGGCGGAGTGATCAAGTTCTTTTCCAAGTGGCTGCCGCAGTTCGGAATCGAAACCACGTTCGTCGACACCAACGACATCGAGCAGCACGAGCGGGCCATCCGCCCCAATACAAAGATCATCTACATTGAATCGCCAACAAATCCGACCGTGCGGGTTGTCGACCTGGAAAAGATTGCCGCTCTCGCGCGCCGTCACAATCTGATCTCGGCAATCGATTCAACTTTTGCCACACCCATCAATTGCCGCCCCGCCGAGTGGGGCATCGATCTGGTCCTCCATTCCGGGACAAAATATTTCGGCGGCCACTCTGACATCATGTGCGGCATCGCCGCAGGACGCACCGATCTGATCGAGAAGATTCATCAGGCGCGCACCACGTTCGGCGGATGCATCGATCCGCACGCGGCCTTCCTGTTGCTGCGCGGCATCAAGACGCTAGCCGTGCGCGTGGAACGCCAAAACGAAACCGCCCTCCGCATCGCCGAATTTCTCAGCCAGCATCCCAACGTAAAGAAAGTGCATTACGCGATGCTGCCGCAGCACGCCGACTATGCGATTGCGAAGAAGCAGATGGCAGGCGCCGGCGGCGTTCTCAGCTTCGAAGTTGAAGGCAGCAGCGGGGACGCTTGCCGCGTAGCCGAATCGTTAAATCTATTCACGCTAGCGCCAAGCCTCGGGAGCGTCGATTCGTTGGTAACGATTCCAGTGCTGACCTCGCATTATCTGATCGATCCCACGGTACTCAAGAAGATGGGCGTAACCGAACAGATGATCCGCCTGTCCGTAGGAATCGAACACGTCGACGACCTGATCGCAGACCTGCAAAAAGGGCTGGCCGTTCTAAGCGGCGATCAGGCTCGCGTAGGTGCCGCAAAGTCAGTTTAGCCACGCGAGCGGAACTCGATCCTTTAACGATCCAAGTCCCACTGCAGGACGCTAGAAGATGAATTTCACCGCGAACTGCATGATTCGCGGTAGGTGCGTTCCGCTTGGGCGAAACACAGGATTCGGATTTCCTCCTAAACCAGGAGCTCCAGTCGCACACGAGGGATCGCCAGCTGAGTTGTTGGGTCCGCCGTAGCAACTGATCTCGTTTGTTCCGGTGCCCAAACCGAAATTGTTAGCAGCCGAGCCTGCGTCTCCACCCAAATAGTTGTATTCGACATGATTGAAAACGTTGAAGGCCTCAGCGCGAAACTCGAAATACTTACTCTCCGTGACGGGGATATGCTTTAGCAGAGCCATGTCGAAGTTGGTGCGCCACGGATTGCGAAGAATGTTCCTTCCAGAATCACCAAACGTCAGCCCTCGCGGCTGAGCGAAGGCCGCGGGATTGTAGAGCAACGGGCCAAAACCGTCCCCGGTAAGATCTCCGCCGAAAGCCGCACTCGACACTCCGGATCTGGGGTTGCCCACTAAGTCCGGGTACGATGCGGCAGTGGCTACTGAATTCGCTACGCCTGCATTGTCTCCCGATACTCCGTTAAAACCGAGATTGAAAACGCTAAAAGGAGTGCCGCTCTGAATGAGAGTGATTCCCGACCACTCCCATCCGCCGAGAAACATGTGGGCCAGACCCTTAGTCTTGAAGAAAGGCTCATCGTAGACATATGCGACGGTGATGTTGTGCGTCTGATCGAAGTTTGAACTAGCTCGATACGCGTTCATGTTGTATGCGTTGACAAAGCCGGTGTCGCCGCCGTCGGAAGAGTCGTCGATGGAATGGCTATAGGTATAGGCCGCATTGAGTTCGAGTCCGCCGATGCTGTGCCGAATCGTCGCTTCGAATGCGTTGTAGTTCGAAGATGCAGTTTGATCCTTGCGGATAATGCTTCCAATGCCAGCGTACGGAACATAGAAACTGGCTGGTGATACTCCAGCATTGTTTGTGGCACCGCAAGCAACTGCAAGGTTGTTTGCCCAGCTTCCGGTAACGGTCTGTCCGTTCACAGTTGCGGTCGCATTCACGTCGTTCGGATCGGTGTTGAAATTAACGGTCGAACAATCGGCTGGCGTGATCGGCTGGCCGACATTGTAAGGGTTCTGACCGGAGTAGGGTTGGATCTGATTCAGTTCACGTTCGCGGGTTAAATGAACTCCGGTGGTACCGACATACGAGATTGTGGCGATTGTGCCCTTACCGAGATCGTGTTGAACATCAAAGTGCCATTGCTGGACGTAGGGCCAGGTGGCTTGGCTCGGAATCGAAACGAAGGTGAGGGGAGCCGTTCCCCCCAATGACCCCAATAGAGAGGGGTTGAGGCTCGCGTAACTAGTCAGAGGAGTAGGGATGCTGGTGATCTGGGTATTCTGGTTGTACTGCTCGAGCGACTCGGTGTTGGCCTCATTGCCGTTCGTATGTTCAAAGAAAATGCCATATCCGCCACGAATCGCCCACTTGCCGTCGCCCTTAGGATCAAACGCAAAACCAATACGAGGCGCGGGGTTAATCCAATGATTGCGCATACAGCCTGCGGGGGCCCCCGGTGTCACACCGCAGTCCACCCACCCGTTGTAAGGATTGCCAGTAACCAGACCCGAGGTCGGATCCACACCACTCGCACCTGGAACGTAGAAAGTCGGATCGAAATTCCAAGCCAGGTTATTCTCTTCACTGTATCTGCCAAAGAAACTCATGCGTAAACCGAGATTTAATGTCAGACGCTTGTTAGCGTGCCAGTCATCCTGCAAGAACGCTTCGTAGATGTTGTATTTTTCGTGGACCTTATAAGCAGCCTGCTCTTGGGTAAAGTTAGCAATATTACCCATCAACAAATCGGCAAAAGCGTTGCCGCTGGTCACCGAGTTGGCGTTATTGAAGGTCGTGACACCATTCACACCCACCGCTGGCTGAGGAATCTCGTTTTTATGCGCATTCACCCAGTACACTCCGAACTGAATATTGTGAGTGCCCACGATCTTCGTCATTGTGTCGCGGTAGGTAAACGTGGGATTCGAATTCAAGGGACCGTTGGGAACGTATCCGGGATCTTCCGTGAAACCTGAACCGAATATTCCGCCGCTGAGGCTTACGCCGGGCGCTTCGCCCTGATAAGGGATACCGCTCGGGTTGCTGGAATTGTTGAACAATCCGAAAGTGTCGGGTATATTTCCGCGCTGCCAAGCGCCTGTCAGACTCGTAGAGATGTGGTCGGTCGTGTAGCTGGCCACGAAATCGTTAAGCAACGTCGGTGAGATGGTCGCCGTCAGATGCGCTACCATGCTGACCCCAGGGTTCTTGAAGTTCGTCCCTATAGTCGGAAAACTGGTGCCATCCGTCCACAACGGAGTGGGGTATGCCTCTTGCCATGAGTCATGAATGTAGCGGAAGCTCGCACGCACGTTGTTGCTGATGTTGTGATCGATGCGGAACAATTCTTGCCGCCAGTTCATCGGTAGTGACGGACTGTCCGTCCAAGTATTCGTGCCCGTGTTCGGCAGCGGAATCATGTTCAGGAAGCCAGCCACTACAGGCCCTCCCACGGCGTCGTTCGCGACTGGGACTTGGTAGTTCGGAAAGTAGGTTCCGGTAGCTGTGTTGACCGGGCAATCCGGAAAAGCGGGATTAATCGTTAAGCCCGAGGCCGGGCATACATCGCTGAAATTTCCAGTGCGCTCCGATGCCGAGGGAACAATCGTTGTGCCGAAAGGATTGGGTGTGATTTCCCTCCGCCACTCTTCTGACCAGAAGAAAAATGTTTTCTGTTTGCTGGTGTTATAAAGGCCGGGAATAAATACCGGCCCGCCGACAGTGAATCCGAAATCATTTTTCTTGTAGGCCGGCACGTAACCAATGAATTCTTGTTGCGCATTGAAGTCATCGTTGCGTACAAACTCGTATACGTCGCCATGGAACTTATCCGTACCCGATTTTGTTTCAACTTCGACAGTTCCAGAGCCGCTTTTGCCATATTGGGCGCCGTAATTCGAAGTCAAAACTTTGGCTTCCGCGATGGCGTCGATGCTGGGGTAAACATTTAGCGTGGTGTTGCTGCCGTTGTCCAACGCATCGCCGCCATCGATCTCGAAATTGTTGTATTCCGTGCGTCCACCGTTCACGCTGAAAGACACAGTCTGTGCGCCGGGCTCGCCTTCGTCGTTTCCGGATTGGTTTGTTACCCCAGGCGAAAGGCTCACCAGTTGCGTGAAATCGCGACCGTTCAGTTGCAACTGACTGATCTCTTTTCCGCTAACGGTATCTCCCAAGTCCGAAGATTCGGTTTCGACCTGAGCTACGCTCGTGCCCGCTACGGTCACTTCAGTACTCGCGGCCCCGACCTGTAGGGCCACATCGACTCGAGCCTTTCGAGCGACGTCGAGAACAATGCCCTTGGCAACGAATTTCTTGAAACCTTCCGCGGTTACGGTCACATCGTACGAACCGGGAGCTGGCAATGCAGGAACCGAGTATTCCCCGTCGGAATTTGTGACCGTCGTCCGATTAATACCGCGTTCGACGTTCACGACTGCAACTTGCGCGTTGACCACACTGGCCCCGCTGGGGTCGCGAACCGTTCCCGTCACCGAGGCCGTATCCTGGCCAAGCACATACGTGGATGAAAACAGAAACAGTCCGAACAACCCGAGTAGCAAACGGATTCTCATCGATGACTCCCTTGCGGTTCGATCCGGAATGACATTTCAGAAAACTGACAACGCCTGGGCCCCCTGCAAAATCCCGGGCGCTGCGGCGACGTAATCCGCAAAAACGGATAAATGCCTTTATTAAAACGTATCAATACTGCTTCAGGTGTCCGAGCACTGTCAAGAAGAAATACACATGGAACCTCTAAAATGCTCGCAAAGAGGCGCGCTATTTTACGCTCCGCGTAGACTCACGTACGATGAGCTCGGGAACAATTCTGCGGTGAATCGTACGTATCGGTTTTTTTTCTAAACCTGCGCTGATCGCGTCCAGAACAATCGTCGCGGCAGCCGTCCCCATGACTTCCATCGGCTGACGGACCGTGGTCAGCGCCGGAGAATAGATGGCTGCCGGAGAAACATCGTCGAATCCAACCACCGAACATTGCTCGGGAACGCGGATGCCCGCCTTCCGCAGGGCGCGAATCGCTCCGAAGGCGGTCATGTCGTCAAAAGCCATGAGTGCGGTGAAAGGACGCCCGCGCTCCAGCAACTCCTCCGTCAGTTTGTAGCCTTGCTCAAAACTAGAAAAAGGATCTCCGGATTCCGGCAAGTCGACGATCAGTTCCGAATCGAGTTCCAGATCCCGTTCGCGCGCCAGAGCCCGTACGCCACGCCATCGCGGTTCGGTGTCAGAAAGCTGGTGCGGGCCGCGGATAAAGGCGATCTTGCGATGTCCGAGCGAATGCAAATGCTCGAGCGCGGCGCGAGTTCCCGCGGTATTGTCGACGATCACCGAACTGATTTTGTCATTCTTGAGTTCGCGCCCCACCGTCGCAGTGGGGATGTTGTTCTTCTCCAGATCGGCCAACACGTTGATGTCGACGAACAGCCAGTTCGCCAGAACCACCAATCCTTCAATGCGCCGGTCGAGCAGCATCTCCAGATAACGCTCGAAGCGGCTGCGCTCGTTGTGCACGTCGGTGAGAATCGGCAGAAATGACGACTGGTAGAGCGTGTTCTCGATTCCGCGCAAAACCAGAGTGCAATACGGGTCAGTCATGTCGAAGACCATGACGCCGACCGTGTGACTGCGCCGCCCGCGCAGCGAGCGTGCGAACGGATTCGGACGGTAGCCGAGCTGGGCAGCGGCGCGCTGTATGCGTCCCTTGGTGGTGTCGGGAATGTAGCGCGCGAGCGGCGCGTTGTTGAGTACGATCGACACCGTGGCCGAGGAAAATCCGCTGCGCTCGGCTACGTCTCGAATCGTCACCGCTGCTGACTTGGTGCGTTTGCGCGTGGCCTCAGGCTTCGACGGCTCCGGCGACGCGGCGCTCCGCGATTTCCCTGAGCCGCTCTTTCGCGTAGGCTTCGAATCAGAAGATTCCATGGACTCCTTGAATTTAGCCCTCTTGCTGGCGGACACTACAGGACGATGAAACGAGTGTCAAGCATTGGTGTGATGAAGACTGTCATCGGCGCGTCGCTGATCGCATTCGTTGGAACGATCGCAAGCCCAGCTCAAACAGCGGCGAAACCTGGGCTGGGCGCGCCCTCTGCGCGGTCAGCGGGCGATCCGCAAAAGCTCTTTGAGGCGGGCGACGCGGCGCTCCGCGCAGGAAAATTGGACGAGGCCGCGCGTGATTTTCAGCAGGTGCTCGCTATCGATCCGAACGTGGCGGGAGCGTACGCGAATCTGGGCGTGATTGCGATGCGGCGCAAACAATGGCCGAAGGCGCTCGAAATGCTCCACAAGGCTGAGAAACTCGCTCCTGAAATCGCCGGGATCCGGCTGAATATTGGGCTCGTATATTTTCGCCAGAACCAGTTTGAGCGGGCGATTGCCCCTCTTGAGTCGGTGGTGAAGCAGGCTCCCGATTCCTACCAGGCCAACTATCTCCTGGGACTTTGCTATTTCTTCAACGACCGCTGGGCGGAAACGATCGCTGCGCTCGATCCCCTGTGGAGTAAGGCGTCGGACCAACTGAATTATCTCTACGTGCTCGACATTGCGGCTTACAAAGCGAAAAACACGGCGCTCGAAGAAAAGGCCGGCGCTCGGCTCGTCGAAGTTGGCGAAGGTTCTCCCGAATTTCATCTGTTGATGGGCAAGGCGCACTTGAATCGCGGAGAATATGACGAAGCGATCAAAGACCTCGACGCGGCAGGAAAAGCGGACGCGCAGTTGCCGTTCGTCCACTTCAATCTCGGCCTGGCCTACCTGCACAAGCAGGATTATGATCGCGCGCGCGAGGAGTTCAAGAAAGACATCGCGCTCGAGCCCGACGTCCCGTTTAACTTCGAAGAGTTAGGCGGGTTAGAGAGTACGGCAGGCAACGAAGACGAGGCGGCCATTGATTACAAGAGCGCGCTGAAACTCGATCCGCAGATGGTGAGCGCCCACATGGGGCTGGCCAAAATCGAAGAGCATCGCAAACAGTACCCCGCGGCGTTGGTGGAACTGGACGCGATCCTCCGCCTCGAAAATGAAAATGCCGCGGCTCGCTATCTGCGCGGCCAGGTGCTCCTGCGCATGGGACGCGACAAAGAGGGACGAACCGAGTTGGCGACGGCGACAAAGATGCTAAACGAACAACGCGAGGCGCGACACAAGCAGTTGGAGGGAGACACGGTTCCGAGTCCCGAGCTGGCGCGCGAACCTGAATAATGACCGGGCTTCACAATCTGAATCGAGACGATTGACGGGCGTTCATGGCGGTAGTAGCATCCTCCTCATCGCAGCCCCCTACAGAGCCATCCGGGCCCCTGAAGCTACAACATCAAGCACTTCAGCGAGGAGAACCATATGCCCATCATCCGGCTTACTCCACCTGTACAAGGAACGCAGTCGAAGTTATTAGGAGTGCGCGAGCCACGCATCGACCATTCCCAAAAAACTGACTCCAGGCTTCGGCGCTTGGGACGATTCTGTGCCGTGCTTTGTCTCTGCCTCGCCTGCGAAATTGCCGCGCAATCGCAAACTTTGACGGTCCTGACTCGATTCACGGGAAAGAACGGTGCCAACCCCAACTTATTAATAGAAGGCGCTAACGGTAACTTCTACGCAACGACTAGCTATGGCGCCCCAAATTCCCAAGGCGAGGCGGGCACCGTTTTCGAGATTTCAACGGCTGGAGTTTTGACGACGCTTTACGACTTTTGCGCCAAGGCGAATTGCCCGGATGGGCTGCAATCCGATGCCGGTCTCGCCCTTGGCAAAGACGGAAACTTTTACGGTACGACGCGCATTGGTGGTTCGGCGGGGAGCGGCACGATTTTCCAAGTCACGCCCGCGGGCGTTTTGACGACGCTCTACTCATTCTGCAGCCAGACAAACTGCACGGACGGATCCTATCCGGAGGCAGGATTGGCGCTCGGCAGTGATGGCCTGTTTTATGGAGTAACACGAACCGGAGGCGCGAACAACCTCGGGACGGTATTCAGTGTAACTACATCCGGTGCGTTGAGCACTCTCTATAGCTTTGCCGGTATCGATGGATCGGATCCCTTTGGCACGCTCGTGCAAGCCACTGACGGAGACTTTTATGGAACAACGATGGCCGGTGGTCCCGGGTACAGTTCGCAATCCTCGGGCAGCGGTACCGTCTTTAAGATTTCTACGACTGGAGCGCTCAGCACCCTCTACAATTTTTGCTCACAGACGAATTGTGTCGACGGACTATCGCCCGAAGCGGGGTTGGTGCAAGCATCGGACGGAAATTTCTACGGAACGACCACAGCGGGCGGAAGCTACCTGAAGGCGCCGTGCAACGCCAACAAGGGCTGCGGCACCGTGTTTAAGATCACCTCCGGCGGGGCTTTGACGGTTCTCCATAGTTTCAAGAGTTCCGATGGCAGACTTCCGATGGGAGGGCTGCTGCAAGCGAAAGACGGAAACCTCTACGGAACAACCAGCCAAGGAGGCAAGGCCGGCGGCACAGTTTTCGAGATCACCCTTTCCGGAACTCTCACGACGCTACATAAGTTCGTTCGTACTGAAGGATTCGGACCGTTCGCTGGGTTGATCCAGAGCAGCGATGGCACGCTTTACGGAACGAACACTTTCGGCGGGTTGAAGGCGAATTCAGGCACGGTATTCAGCCTGACGTTGGCTCAATAACTCAAGGCAACGGCGGATGAATGCAAGCCATAATCTCTGCTTCGTCGAGAGTGTGGTCGCTGGACTTAGCGAGCTTGTAAATGCGGTCCACGATCCCTTCGTCCACCGATAGGCCACGATGCTCCAGCCAGAACAGGACGTTTGATTTTCCGCTCATCGGCCCGATATCGATGATCTGCTCGAGGCCGAAATAGTGCGAGGGGACGCCGGAATAGACCGTGTTCGCGAGTTCGATATCTTTTTTCTTGTAGGCTTTAATCACCGCTGCGGCGTGGACGCCAGTCGCAGTGCGAAACGCGTCTTCTCCGACGACAGGATAGTTCGCAGGAATCGGAACGCCGATGGCTTCCGAAACGGCTTCGCAGTATTGCTTGAGCTTGGTCAGATCTTGCCGGTCCCAGGGTGCGATTCCCATTAATTTTAGGTTCACCAGCATCTGATCCATCTGCGTATTGCCAACGCGTTCGCCAATGCCCAGCGCAGTCGCGTGGACGCAATCGGCGCCTGCCACCAAAGCTGCCATCGAATTCGCAGTGGCCAGTCCGCGATCGCAGTGCCCGTGCCATTCGACGCGAATCTTCTGGCCCGTCGGTTTCACCACTTCTTCCAGCACAAACTTCACCAGTGCGACTGTCCCCATGGGCGTCGCGTGACCAGCGGTGTCGCAGAGGACGATCGTGTGAGCCCCCGCATGAATCGCCGCCGAGTTGAGCTGCTTCACGGTCTCAGGATCGCAGCGCGTCGTATCTTCTGTGACATACATGACCTCAAGGCCAAGCGAAACGGCGTATTTGACGGCCTTTTCGGTAGTCTTCAGTAGAAACTCGCCGTTCCAGTCCTCCGTGTAGCGGCGAATCGGGCTCGTCCCAAGGAACGCCGCGACTTCAATCGGCAGTCCGGTCTTCTGCACAATTTCAGCGATGGGACGAATATCGTTCTCGTGTGTGCGGGCGGCGCAGTAGGCCGTGATCTTCATTTTGTGCGCGACGATTTCGCGCGCCAGCGCGGTAACGTGTTCAACGGCGCGGGGTCCAGCTCCCGGCAGCCCGAGGTCGAGCGTGTTGATCCCGAGCGCCTCCATCAAATGGAGGATTTCAATCTTTTGCTCGATCGATGGGTCGCGTACCGAGGGAGATTGCAATCCGTCGCGCAGCGTTTCATCCGTTAACCGAACCGGGCCCGGTGGATGAAGCGATTTGGGATAGAGCTGGTTCCAGTCGTAGATGAGTTCAGAGACGTTCACAGCAAAGCAGGCGTCGGCTTTATGCCCCAGCTCTTAGGACCCCGGTCTCACCGGAATCGAGGGGCCTCGGCTTCGGCCCGCGAGTGCACTGAGACTTTATCACGGCTTTTTCTCTTCCTTCGGCGGAACCGTCAGCCCGAAGACCGACAGTTGCCCCTTGCCCGCAACGTTCAATCCGCGCGGATCGTCGGGACTCGGAAGATAGAGCATCTGGCAATTCTCGCAGCGATACACCTCCGCGCTTGGCCCCCAGGCCTTCTCCGCGCAGCCGCACTCCCGCTCCAGTACATCCGTGGCGTAAAACCAGCGCTTCAGATGCCCGCCACAGAACTTCCCTTTTTCGTTTTTCTCGTTGCAGGCTCGCTGGCCCGTTTTCTTGACCTTAACTTTGTGGTTGGGAAGCTGCGGAACCGTACTTTCAACCGCGGTTGCCGTTTCGCTCGAAGCCATTCTCTCTCCTGCGCGGCTCGCTCCAGCGCGCTTCCTCCATTTTACTCAGGCAAGCACTTCCGACCAAGGACCGCAACGTTTTCCCTCAAAACTCCTTGCGGGGAACCGCCTGGTCCGCGCCAACCCGTCCCACCGTGATCTCGGCTAAGTAATAGTTCTCGCCTTTCATCGGAAGGCCCGCCATGCGGCGCAACATCGCGATCTGCCCAACGTGTGTGAGCGCGTCCGCGATCGGCCCTTGAAACAATTTTCCCGCAGGCACCTGCAGCGGTTTGTCCGAGCCCAGATAGTCGTCGAACTTCTTCACGGCTGCGAAAAAGCGTTCGCACTCCTGGTCCCACGGCAGTGGCAAAGAGTCTTTCCATTCCCTCCGCCCTTCCGACATCGCTAACCCCCAATCCATCAGATCGCCGATGTGCGCGAGAATCTTCGCCGGTGTACGCGAGGTTTCCGGCAAGCCGTAACCGGCAAAGGCTGGCCCCGCGTCGCGGATGGCCTTCCCTCCGCGATAAGCCAGCGTCGCTACCGTATGACGAAGAAGAGTGCGGGATTCGCTCATCGAAAAAATTCCTTTCGTGTTTGCAGTTCTCCACTCCCGGAAATCTCCCGATTGTGCCGGAGCACTGACAACTGAGAAGTGGTTCTACAGTTTCCTTCGCCACAGCGCGCCCGCCGCACGGGCTGCGGCTTTCAGCCTTTCGCGCAACGGACGCCTATAAAGCAGGTCGACAAAGCCATCCATTTCGCCTGCAAATTCGGCCCCATAGCCAAACCACCAGATCTTCTTCATGCGCGGAAGGCGATCGTCGTCAACATACTTGACCCGCACCATCTCTTCCAAACCCCATCGGCCATGCATGCGACCCAAACCGCTCGACTTTATGCCACCATGTGGAGCTTCGCTGATACTGAAGCAAGATACCGTATCATTCACCATCACGGTGCCGGCGTGAATCTGCCGCGCCAAGCGCTCGCCCCGCGCGCGATCCCCGGTCCATACACTCGCAGCTAATCCATAGTCGGAATCGTTCGCCAGCCGCAGCGCCTCTTCATCGCCAGTGAAAGCCGCAATCGGCAGAATCGGTCCGAACGTCTCTTCCCGCATCACGCGCATACTCTGATTCACATCGGCCAGAACCGTCGGAGCGAAAAAATTCGGGCCAAGCTCACGCAGCCTTGTACCACCGGTCATCACCCTTGCCCCGCGTCGAATTGCATCCTCCAGCTGCGCCTCGACCGCCCTCACCTGCCGCTCATGGATCATCGGGCCAATTTCCGCATCGGCATCCGTTCCATTCCCCACGCGCAACTTACGCGCCTTTTCACTGCACGCATCCAGAAACACCCGGTACAAACTCCGCTCCACGTAGCAACGCTCCACCGAAAGGCAGGTTTGTCCAGCATTTACGAAGGCTCCCCAAACGGCGCCGCTGGAGGCCACATCGACATCGGCGTCATCGAGGACCACCATGGCATCCTTGCCCCCCAGCTCCAACACCACCGGAAGCAGTCTTTCTGCGGCGATCTGCGCGATTCGGCGTCCGGTGGCCGCGCTTCCAGTAAAGACCAGTTTGTCGATCTCACTTTTCACCAGCGCGGCGCCAGTCTCACCTTCCCCAGGAAGCACCTGAAAAATATCGTCGGGCACTCCTGCCGCGCGCAGCATCGATTGCAGCTCCAACCCGATCAATGGCGTCAATTCGGATGGCTTGAGCAGCACCGCATTGCCCGCCACCAGCGCCGCCATCGCCTCGGTAGCTGGAATCGAAAATGGATAATTCCACGGCGATATGATTCCGATCAAGCCGTACGGCTCGCGCAAAACCAGGCCCGCCTTGCTCTTCATCGCCAGGTTGCCGTGCGGCAGTTTCTCGTCGCGCAGAATCGCAAACGCATTGTCGATCAGGAACCGCGCCGCGTCGAGCACGACCAGAACTTCCGTCAGCAGCGCCTCAACTACGGGCTTCCCAGCTTCCAGCGTGATTC
>Ga0182012_10003891_pt1 | contig 15739 bp, 9 predicted proteins | sample 612S2SmetaG_FD_120486 | JGI IMG/M metagenome (GOLD analysis project Ga0182012, IMG submission 120486) | Permafrost microbial communities from Stordalen Mire, Sweden - 612S2S metaG | ecosystem: Environmental > Terrestrial > Soil > Wetlands > Permafrost | place: Sweden: Stordalen | collected...
AGCCAGCAGCGTGTTGGCGTAAAGATCATCGCCAACGCGATCCCCGCCATAGAAGTCGAATACAGCGGAACCAGTAGGCGCATAGACAATGCCGCGCTTGAGATCGACGGTCATGCCGGGCCAGTTGTTGGCTGCGCCAGCGTTCTTCCACGCATCCGGGGGCCACGTGTTGTAGCCTTCTTCGCCGGGATGCGGAATGGTATGAAAGCTCCATCGCAGCGCGCCGGTGCGCACGTCGAAAGCGCGTATATCGCCGGGCGGCGCGGGATGCGTTTCCGGATTTCGGCCACCAACGATGATCAAATCTTTGTAGAGCACGCCAGGCGTGGTGAGTACAACGGACTGCTTCAGGTAATCTCCGCGAAGCTGTTTGCGCAGGTCGACTCGGCCGCCTTCGCCAAAGCTTGCAATGGGCTTCCCCGTGGCTGGATCCAGCGCGTAAAGATAGTTCATGACGCCGGCAAAGAGACGCGTCTCGCTGCCTTCGTGCCAGTAGGTAAGGCCGCGGTCGGGCTGCGTTCCCTTGATGCCGGAATCGAATGTCCAGAGCAGCTTACCCGCAGCCGCGTCGAGGGCAATAACTTTTTGCGAAGGTGTATAGCCATAAAGCACACGGCCGACAACCAGGGGGCTGGTCTGCAAACCACCTTGCTCGTGCGTATCCATGGTCCAAGCAACATGCAGATTCGCTACGGTCTTGCGATTGATCTGCGTAAGTTGAGAGTAATGGTCATTCTCAGGCTGGCCGCCGTAGACTGGCCAATCAACATTGCGGGAGTGTCTACCATCGTCATTAGCCGCATAGACCGGGAGTTGCCAATGAAGACATAGACAAATAACTACCGGTAGTGTCCAAGCGACTGCTTGCTTTATCCGCTTCATGCTCTCATCTCAAGCCTATTTTCCGGGCTCACGCAACAGAGTTGCTAAGGGTTCCGATTCCGTCGATGGTGATGCCAATCAAGTCGCTGCTGTGAAGGGTAAAGTCGTCCGGTGGAATGATACCGGTGCCGGTCAAGAGAAAGCATCCGTAGGGAAAACTCTGATCGCGATACAGATACTCGACCAGCGTCTGAGGATCGCGCTTCATCTCACTCAGGGCGACAGACCCCGCGAATACTGCGCTTCCTTCGCGCACGATCTCCAAAGCAATCTGCGTATGGACCGGCATAGGCTCACGCTGGATCAGAATTCCAGGGCCGAGCGCACAGCTGCGGTCATAGACCTTTGCCTGGGGAAGATACAAGGGGTTTGCGCCCTCAATATCGCGCGAACTTACATCGTTTCCGATGGAGTAACCAACAATCACTCCATGCGGATTGATGACGAGCACCAGCTCCGGCTCGGGGACGGACCAATTGGCGTCGCTGCGAATGCGCACGGGTGAGTTTGGCCCTGCGACCTTGTGCCCCTGGGCCTTGAAGAAGAGCTCAGGGCGCTCGGCGCTGTATACGCGATCATAAAAGCTTCCGCCGCCGGAGTCTTTGGACTCCTCGATGCGGGCGCTGCGGCTGCGATAGTAGGTTACGCCGGCGGCCCAGACTTCCTGATGCTCAATTGGAGGTTGAAGCGTGGACAAATCCAGGTATGCAAGCGGCTCGCATTCGGCGATCAGCGAGGCCAGGTATCCATAAAGGTTATCCTCTGCCAGGAGCGCGTCGAGAGTCTCCTCATGCAAGTCGAAATAGCGACCTTGGTCTTCGACAATCCATCCCGTTGTGATGCGATACAGGATCACGAATGTTCCCCCTTGAATCTGCTTTCTTCATTCCCCTCGAGCTTGTGAACGATGGCATCCACATCATAGACGCAGCCACCCCAGATTCCGCCACTGGCTTGCACCAGTGCGGCCCAGAGCCGCGTGTCATCGGGTAAGTCCGGATGGGTGTGCAAGTCATCGCGAGAAGGACGCAATGCCAATTCATGCGCGCCGTCATCCGGACTCAACAGGCGTTCCCTGGTTCCGACGAAATTCACAGCGCCGGTCAGGCTTGCACGGTCGATGATAATCTCGATCAGATCTCCATTATTGAGTTTGCCGATCTGTCCGCCCGCAAGAGCTTCCGGCGAGATGTGCCCAATGCAGGCCCCGGTCGATACGCCGCTGAAGCGGCCGTCGGTGAGCACGGCGACATGCTTGCCGAACGGCAACGCCTTCAGCGCCGCGGTGATCTGATAGATTTCCTGCATACCGGCTCCCGCGGGACCGCTGCAGGTGAGCACGAGCACATCTCCTGCGACAATTAGGCCGGTCTTGATCGCACGGATAGCAGTTGCTTCCGTAACGAATACGCGCGCCGGTCCAAGATGCCGATAGACGCCGTCGTCTCCGATCAAAGTCGGATCGATGGAGGTACTCTTGATTACAGAGCCCTCAGGTGCGAGATTGCCCGTTGGAAAGCAAACGGTCGAAGTCAGTCCGCGCGATCGTGCGCTCTTGGGAGACAGGATGACATCGTCGGGATCGATGCCATCCAGGTCGAGCAGATTCTTCCGCAGCCGCTGGCGGCGCGCACTTGCTTCCCACCAATCGAGGTTGGCCTCCAGCGTCTCGCCGGTCACTGTCATCGCGGATGTATCAAGCAGACCGGCGCGGCGCAGATGCAGCATAACTTCCGGAGCGCCACCGGCGAGAAAGACCTGCACTGTAGCGTAGTTGCCCGGACCGTTCGGCAGCGCATCAACCAGGCGCGGCACTTGCCGATTGATATGTGCCCAATCTGCGGCAGATGGCCGCTGAAGTCCCGCTGCATGTGCGATGGCCGGCAGATGCAGCAAGAGATTTGTCGACCCGCCAAAGGCAGCGTGGACCACCATAGCGTTCGTAACAGATGCCTGCGTCAGCACGTCCTTCGTGCCCAGGCGAAGTTCGCGAAGCCGCAATACGGCGCGCGTCGATCGTCGAGCTGCGTCGAGCCAGATGGGCTGCCCCGAAGGCGCAAGCGCACTGTGGGGCAGAGCCAGTCCGAGCGCCTCCGCAATTACTTGTGCGGTAGCGGCAGTGCCCAGGAACTGGCATCCTCCTCCGGGCGTGGCGCAGGCGCGGCAGCCCATCTCTGCCGCGTATTCGAGCGTGATTTGCTGCTGCGCATAACGCGCGCCGATGGTCTGTACCTTGCCCGCGTCTTCGCCCTGCTCGGGTAGCAGAGTAACGCCGCCGGGGATGAGCACCGTGGGAATATTGCCGGAAGAAGCAAGCGCCATCATCATGGCCGGCAGTCCCTTGTCGCAGGTCGCCACGCCCAGCACGCCGTTCCGCGTGGGCAGCGACCGCATCAGGCGGCGCAGTACAATTGCCGCGTCGTTGCGATAGGGAAGGGAATCCAGCATGCCGCTGGTGCCTTGCGTGCGACCGTCGCAAGGGTCGGTGCACGCGCCGGCGAATGGCACGGCATCGAGAGCGTTCAACTCGCGCGCGGCCTCAGCGACCAGTAGACCGACTTCCCAATGGCCAGTATGAAAGCCCAGGGCGATCGGAGTTCCATCGGGAGCGCGCACGCCACCATGGGTGCTGAGGATGAGCACTTCAGGCCCGAGCAAATGTTGCCGGCTCCAACCCATTCCGGCGTTCATGCTGAGGCCAAAGAGGTTGCCCGAAGGTTGCGTCAACAGCATCTCGGGCGTAATGGGCAACTGTCCTGCAGGACCTGGCGCATGCGTCGCAACTGTGCCCAGGTTCAGATCCGGAGACTCCAGCACGGACGCGACAGTGATCGACGGCATGGCGGCAATCCTCAACAGGCAGTGTAGCCGACGGAGGTCGGTTGAGGCATACGCTGCGGCAATTCCTCGCCAGGCATTGTGCCTGAAGATCGCGATAATCCGCTCAGCGGCTGGTACGATGATTGCATCGAGTCCGCCGATCCCCTCAGGAGCACATCGTATCCATGCGCATTGCTATTGCAGCCCTTGTCCTCGTTCCCACCGCGCTTCATGCACAGACCACGACGTTGCCCGCAACACCCACTACGGTTGTCTGGGGCTATTACTCCGCGAAGGCGAAGCCGGTGTTGACCGTCCATTCCGGAGACACCGTTCGGATCCAGACGCTCTCAACGTGCGGCTCGACGGAGCGCCTGATCGGTGAGGGCGTCGCGGCGCAGGATATCCCCTCCTACAACGCCGACATTTATCGCGAGGTAAAGGATAAGGGACCGGGTGGGCATATCCTTACCGGGCCAGTCGATATCGCCGAGGCCGAGCCAGGGGACGTGCTTGAAGTTGACATCCTGAAAATCGATATCGATGTTCCTTTCGCATGCAATGGCTTTGGCACCGGACGCGGCTTCCTGCCCAACGATTATCCCTACAGCCGCTCCAAAATCATTCCCCTGGATCGCGAAAAAATGCTGGCACACTTCGCACCAGGTATTGAGATACCGCTGCATCCATTCTTCGGCAGCATGGGCGTGGCGCCACCGGAGTCGGCAGGCCGGCTCGACAGCGCGCCACCGTGGATGCATGCGGGAAACATGGATAACAAGGAACTGGTTGCAGGTACGACGCTCTACATCCCGGTCCATGCCAAGGGCGCGCTTTTCGAGGTTGGCGACGGCCACGCCGGGCAGGGCAACGGCGAAGTGGATATTACAGCGATGGAGACGTTTCTCAGCGGCAACTTTCGCTTTGTTGTTCACAAGGATCGGCACCTGTTATGGCCGCGCGCCGAGACGCCTGCCAGCTATATCAGCATGGGATTCAGCCCAGACCTGAAAGAGGCGACGACGCTTGCGGTGCGCGATATGATCAACTTTCTCGTAGAGGAAAAGCATCTCAACCGCGATGAAGCGTACATGCTTACCAGCGTTGCCGTAGACGTGGATATTACGCAATTGGTGGATGGCAATGTGGGAGTTCATGCGATATGTCCCAAACGGATCTTTGTGAAATAGCAGCCGCTTCATTACGAATCACTATTTCTCATCTCCGAAGATAGGCTTGTTCAGGAAATGAAGGGTCCGCCTCGGTTTGCCATCAAGGTCGAATACGACAATCTCGTTCTGCCCCTTCTTCAACCATGGAGCCGGGAGATATAGCGTGTGCTGAGGCCCGATCTTCCAGAACCGGCCAAGAGGCTCGCCGTTGATCCACAACTCGCCTTTGCCAAGTGAACTCACGTCGATAAATGAATCTGCGGGGTCGTTGACTGTGAAGTTTGCCTGGTAGAAACATGCGCCTGTGCATGGCGCCACTTTCAGCAACATCTGGCCCGAATGCAACATCGGCAAAGGATAAATCGACCATCCATGCAACTCTTGATCGCCGAACAAAACTCGATGAGTGATGCCGGCGCGCTCATTTGGAAACTGATGGCCAAAGTTCACGCGGCCGGTGTTTTCCACCAGAATGTCGAGGCGCGTGTTGTCGTGCGAGGTGTGGATTGGAAGCGTTGTCTGATTGAGTCGGCGGTCCACTGTTCCAGCCAGAGCGCCGTCCAGATACACTTGCGCATAGCTATGGAGCGCGTCGAACCGCAGTTCGCCGCTTTGCGCATGGGATAGTGTTGTGCGATATAGGATGTAGCCGTAACTTTGCCCGACGTCTTCCATCGAAAGAATTTTGTCGGAGGCGATGGGCTTGGGAAGACTGTCCCATAGCGAGGATGCGCGCGTGAGCACTATGGGCGCCAAGGCATGCACAGGCAACAGCTTGGGTGGGGCAGGAGGCGTCCTGCCCGTGACTTCGCGGATCACGTCGCGAAAGAGAAAGAATTTCGGGCCCAGTTCTCCGCTCTCGCTCACCGGAGCGTCGTAGTCGTAACTTGTCGTATCCGGTTCATAATTCTTGCCATCGCTGTTGGCGCCATTCATCCATCCGAAGCTGGTGCCGCCATGAAACATGTACAGATTCACAGAGTATCCGCGCTCCAGCATCCATTTCAGTTCGGCAGCTTCCGCAGCGCCGTCCCTCGTTTCGTGCTTGCCGCCCCAGTGATCAAACCATCCAGCCCAGTACTCACCGCACATCCTTGGGCCATTCGGACGTACCTTCTCAAGCTCCGCAAACTCTCCCTTGGCGTCGCCAGTACCGAAGTTGATGGCAACGGGCAACTCGGGCAAGGAGCCATTGGGCACTTCGGCTGCCCCGTCGGCTGTATAGAGCATTGCCTTATTGAATCCCGAGTCCAGCAGCAGATGATGCATCTGCTCCATGTATGCATGGTCCGATCCGAAGGAGCCATACTCATTTTCCACCTGCACGGCAATGATGGGTCCACCCAATTCACTTTGCAATGGAGCTAGCTCTTTGCCCAGGCGATGCAGCCACCGCGATGCATCGGCCATGAATTGAGGATTGGAGCTTCGTACGACCATCCCTGGCTCGCGCAACAGCCAAGCGGGATACCCACCGAAGTCCCATTCCGCGCAAACGTACGGCCCAGGACGCAGTATCACGAAGAGCCCCTCCCGCTGCGCTTCACGGATAAACTCTGCGACGTCATTCTGCCCGGAAAAATCGTATTGATCCGGAGCAGGCTCGTGCATATTCCAGAAGACATAGGTCTCAACCGTGTTGAGTCCCATGGCTCGCGCCTTGCGCAGACGATCGCGCCAATAGGCACGCGGCACGCGCTCATAATGAATCGCGCCTGAGATGATTTGAAATGGCTTGCCATCCAATTCAAAATGATTCCCGCTGGCGCGGAGCGAATGGACATTCGCCGATGGCTGAGCGGGCAGCGTGCCGATGCCGCAGAGCGAAAGCATCAAGGCCGAGACACCACACCGGACACGGGACTTCAGCGGCATTGTCGACTCCTCTTCCCTCTACGGTTCACAACCAGCATTGTCCCGCGATACAACATTACTGCGGGAGCGCCTCAAGCGTCAGTACTTGAAACGGCGCAAGATGAAAGGTGAATGGCTGTCCCGCGACAAGATCTATCGATGGTTGCGCAGTGTCTGCGCTCCATGGGCTGTGGGCTGAATAATGCTGTGGCGCGTTCGCGGGAAGCTCAAATGCCTGAGCGATATCGACTGAAGAAGTCTGAGCTTTGTCGCTCGGGTTGCGCAGGGTGAGAATGCCCTTTTGCGCTGACCAAGCAGCCCAACCATATACCGAAAGCCAGCGCGGATCCCCGCCAATCCAATGTGTGTCTTTCAGTGTTTCGGCGTTGCGGCGAGACCACTTTGCGGCCTCCGCAAGATCATCCCAGTTTGCGTTTGTCAGCAGTGACGGAGTGATGTACAACTCCTGCAATTGGGTTCCGGAACCGAAGTAGGAGCGCACTTCGTTGCGAAAGTCTCCGCCGGGGTCGGTGGAGAGATGAGGGGCCTTCTGCGCATAGACAATTCCATGCAGCATCAGAGAGTTGAGCGGAAAAAGCCTTCCCGCTTTCACGATTTCATCATAGGTGTCAGCGTCGCGATACGTAATCCAGCGTTCCCGGCTCGGGCCAACCCCCGCAAATTCGGTATCATCACCGCCGCGCCAGATGGAGTCTGCATAGAAGAGCCAGAAAGGCGAAGGATACGTCCCTGTTGTAAGGTTGATGTAGAGGTCGGGCTTGAGCTTACGCAGGTCACTGATGAGGTGAATGGCTGCATCGAAGTCGCTACTGAAGGCACTGCCCTTGACTACCTGATCCGCGTTGCCCGTTCCGTCGAACTTGAACTGGTTCACGCCATACTTCGTCACCATTTCTGTTACTGCATCGTGGAACCTTGCATAGTATTTGGGGCCGGAAAGAGCAAGGCCGCCATCGACGATTTCATAGCCGGCCTTCTTTGCCGCAGCAACTCGCTCCTGTTTGGGAGGGCCGTAGCCACCCCACGGCGAAAGCCAAACACCTGGCGCGGTGCCGTATTCCGCCGCCGCCTGCGTCAACGGAGTGAAGCCCTCTTGGAAGTCGTCTCGAATCTTCCACAGATCGCTGTGATTGTCCCAGCCGTCATCGAACAAATAGGAGTCGAGGACCACGCCGCGTTTCTTTTGCAAGTTGTCGCCAATTTGTTGGATGCGATCCAGTGCATCCTGCTGTGTGTAGGGTGTAAAAAAACCTATGTCAAACCAACTGTTGTAATGCAGGAATGTTCGGTAGGGATGGGCGCGTTCCCGCTCGATGTAAGTTAGAAACGCACGCCGAATCTGACCTTGCGGCGCAATGCCAACTACGCACGAGTATTGCACGGTTTGTCCCGCGCCGAGTGGGACGCTGCTCTGCAGTTCGCTCACCCCATGCTCACCGACCACGCTGCTTTGGGAAAGCGGCGATTCAAAACCCAGGTAAAAGTCGCCGGCCACAATGGGCGAGCCCTTTACGCTGCCGGCTATCTCAGCGGCTTTGTCATGCAGATCGATCAAGCGAACATCGTCGATCGGCACAGGCTTCTCGTTTGCCGTTACCGTAAGAATCTGGCGAATATAGCTCGATCCCTGACGAAGGACCAACCCCCAGTCGGCATGAAAGCGCCCTGCGCTATCCGCCAATTCGTAATGGACCGCAACTCCAGGAAGCCGGTCGGAATAGCGCGCCGCACCCGCGTCGGGCTTCAACTGCACCACTCTAGCTTGAGACTGGATTGCGAGATCCGCAGCTCGCAATACCCCGATTTCCTTGAGCGAAATAGAGAAAGGATTGCCCAATTGAATTGTTGCAGTCTCAGCAGAGGGCGATGCTGTCTTGCTGCGCACCAAAAGACTTTCAAGGTGACCGTCTTGAGTGACCCACTCTGCCGCAATCTGGTGGTTCTCAATACTTCCTCCAGAGCTCCCGTGCATCGTTGCAATTGGAATGTCTGCGATATCGCCTTCGGAGACCTGCGCAACCGCTGAGAGGGTTCCGCCACAGAGAATGATTGCCACAGTTCGCAGCAAAAACAGAGCGTAACTCACCCGTACACCGTGCATCGGCAACTCCTGTTCAAAACAGACACGAATGCCTTTCCTGGCCGGTCTTTCGTTCAATGGCAGCATGCTTTACCGGACCTGTGGAAACCCAAGATCGACCTTGCTGGCCCCGGGGTCAGGCCATCGGCTTGTAACGACCTTCGATCGCGTATAGAACTGCACCCCTTCCGGTCCGTACATGTTGAGGTCGCCGAAGAGAGAAGACTTCCAACCGCCAAAGCTGTAATACGAAACAGGCACTGGAATAGGCACATTAATACCCACCATGCCGACCACAACATCGAATTGAAATTGGCGCGCGGCTCCGCCATTCTGCGTGAAGATCGCGGTCCCGTTGCCGTAAGGATTGTCATTGATCATGCGGAGTGCTTCAGCATAGGTATCAACGCGGACCACATTCAACACCGGGCCAAAAATCTCGTGATCATAGCAGCGCATCCCGGGCTGGGCGTGATCGATCAGCGATGGCCCAAGGAAGTAGCCATCTCCTTGGGTTGCTGCATCGAGGCGGCCATCGACAGCCAAGGTTGCGCCCTCTGCAAGTGCTCCCTCCAGGTAGGAAGCGACACGATCACGATGCTCTCTTGAGATCAGCGGTCCCATTTCGCTTGAAGGTTCACTGGCTGGGCCGACCTTGATCCGCGCCACTCGCTCGCGAATTGCTTCGATCAAAGGGTCGGCGACTGCACCAACTGCAAGCACAACGGATATCGCCATGCATCGCTCACCCGCCGCTCCGTATCCCGCGGAGACGGCCGCGTCAGCGGCCATGGACACATCGGCATCTGGCAGCACGAGCATGTGATTCTTGGCGCCGCCCAAGGCTTGCACACGCTTGCCGTTGCGCGTAGCTATCTCATAGATGTAGCGCGCCACGGGCGTAGAGCCGACAAAGCTGATAGCCTTGATGTCAGGGTGTTCGAGCAGGCGATTTACTGCTACTTTATCTCCCTGAATCACACTCAGCACGCCATCCGGAACGCCGGCTTCTTTGGCCAGCTCCGCCAGCAGAATGCTTGCCGACGGTACCTTCTCCGATGGCTTGAGAAGGAAGGCGTTGCCGCATGCGATCGCATTGGAAAGCATCCACAAAGGGACCATTGCTGGAAAGTTGAAAGGTGTGATTCCAGCCACAACGCCAAGCGGTTGGCGGATTGAATAGACATCCACTCCTTTACTGGCCTGTTCGGAGTATCCGCCTTTCATCATGTTCGGGACGCCGCACGCGAACTCGACGTTTTCGAGACCGCGAGCCACTTCACCCAAGGCATCTGCGATCGTCTTGCCATTCTCAAGACTGATGATTTGAGCAAGTCGATTGCGATTGTCGACGATCAGGTTGCGGAGGCGGAACATGACTTCCGCACGCTTGGACAACGGCGTCGAGCGCCATTCGACCGAAGCGGCCGTCGCGGTTGCCACGGCACGATCGACGTCTTCGGCAGAAGCGAAGCTTACCTCCGCGATGGCGGCTCCAGCCGCAGGATTAAAGACGAAGCCGCTAAGACCAGAAGTTGATGCCGCTGGCTTGCCGTCAATCCAATGCGATATTCTCGTCAGTGTTAAAGCGCCCGTCGTACTCATGAGATGTCTATCCCTCCTGTGAATCCTCGGAGCGTTCCTGAATCCAATTCATCACCTTTGAAGCCAGGTTGTCGAATGCTTGAAATGCCAGTTCGAGATGCTCTTCCGATGTATCCTCAATCCTGTTGTGGCTTATGCCGCGGAGGGATTGCACAAACATCATCACCGTGGGAATCCCTGCACGCGAGACCTCAGCGGCGTCGTGCAAAGGGCCGCTGGGCATCAAATGGGAAGCGCCTGTAGTCTCGCGGATCGCCTGTTGGCAAAGGTCAATCAGCGCGGGATGAAAAGGCTCCGGTGCGATATTCCAGATCCGCGACCACTCGACGGTGCAGCCTTCTTCTTTGGCAAACTCCTCGCTTTTCTTGTCGGCTTCGCGATACATTTGCGCAAGTACGCCAGGATCGAGATCGCGCTGGTCAAGCGTTGTCTCGCAGCGGCCGACAACGGCGGTTACGATACCGGGAAAGGTCTTGACGCTGCCCATGGTGCATACTGCATCTGGGTGGCGCATGGCGATGGTACGAATCTCAAGAGCCAGTTTGGCTGCGGCAGCGAGAGCATCACGGCGCGCAGTCATCGGCGTTGAGCCGGAGTGAGCTTCCTGACCGTGGAAGGTGATCGCATGGCGCTCCACGCCCTTGGTCCCGGATACCACCGCAAGTGGCAACCCCATTCTCTCAAGCACAGGCCCTTGCTCGATGTGAAGTTCGAGATAAGCCTTGGCACCTTCCTGCTCTTGTTGCGCGTTGCCAATGGCATCGATAGATATGCCACACTGTGCAAGTGCATCCTCCATGCGAATGCCGTTGGTGTCGGTGCGTGACCGATCCGCTTCGATGCTGTGCGTTCCGGCGAAGGCAGAGGAACCGAACAGGCTGCGGCCAAACCGCGCGCCCTCTTCATCGGCCCAATCTACCAGGCGAATCGTGATCGGAGGCTTGCCTCCGTATTGACTGGAAATGTGCTTCATCACCGCGAGCGCGGCGATAACTCCGAGACTACCGTCGAGCCATCCGCCGTTGGGGACCGAGTCGAGGTGGCTGCCGAGGATCAGTGCTTGCTTGGAATCACCACTCAACGTAGTCCAACTGTTGCCGGCCGCATCGTAATGATGCTCGATCGGCAAGCCTTTCAGTTGCGACAGAAACCATCCGCGCGCTTTGAGCCACGTTGGAGTCCATGCGAGGCGCTGTGCTCCATGTTCATTGGACGTCAATTCGCGAAGCTCTTTCAGCTGTGCAATGGCGGCCCTTGCATCCACACGCGAGTCAATTGGCATGGGTTACCGCCTTCGTTTTGTAGCCTGGCTCACGACGCAGGAATTGTCCTCGTCCGGGTTCACCAACGAAGACTCCATCACGTACTTGAACCCGTCCCCGCACTGTGACTGCCGAAGGTCGTCCTTCGATCGCGAAGCCTTCGAAGCCGTTGTAGTTGTTGTTGGTATGTTGGGTTGCGACCGAGATTGTCCCCCGATAGCCGGTGTCATAAATCACGAGGTCGGCATCGGATCCGACTGCGATAGTTCCTTTGCGGGGAAAGAGTCCGAACAGCTTTGCGGCGCGCGTACTCAGGGCGTCGACGAAACGATGAATATTGAGGCCGCCCTGCTTAACGCCATACGTGTACATCAGATTGACGCGCTCTTCGATGCCGGGGATTCCATTGGGTATCTGCGTGAAGGCGTCGGCCCCGAGCAGCTTTTGTTCAATGTCGAATGGGCAATGATCGGTGCCAACCGTGTCGATAAGCCCAGTCTGCAAGGCATTCCAGAGCGAAGTATGGTTGCGCTTATCGCGCAACGGCGGAGACATCACATGCTTCATCCCTTCGATGCCTTCGCGCTCGGCAAAAGTCTTATCTAGCAGGAAATGCGGAACCACCGACTCGATGTGCAGATTGACGCCGCGCAACTTTGCTTCCAAAGCCGCGCGCAATGCCGGGGCACAGGATAAATGAACGATATATCCAGTCGCACCCGCTTGCTCAACAAATGTGGCGAAACGGGTTGATCCTTCAGCTTCCACAGACTCGGGGCGGCTCGGCTCATGCCATTCCGGGCCGGTCTTGCCTTGGGCCAATAAATCCTGCTGCAGCTGGCTTACTAGCTCTGCGTTCTCGCAATGCGCTGTCGTGATCACACCTAATTCAGCAGCCAGCTTAAGCGTGTGAAACATTTCCTCGTCGGTGACACCGAAGAAGTCCTTGTAGGAGAGGAATATCTTGAAGGAAGCCGTGCCGTCGGCAACGATCTCACGTAACTGGCCTCCTGTTGTGTTGTCGAAGCGGGTGACTCCCATGTGGAATGTGTAGTCGCAGGCTGAGTTGCCTTCTGCCTTCTGCTTCCATGTGCGGTAGCTTTCCAGTGTGTCTTCATTGCGGGAGGGGCAAACCATCTCGATAAAAGTAGTAGTTCCTCCAATGAGGGCGGCCACACTTGCTGAAGCTTGGGTGTCTTTGGCGAATGTTGCCATGAAGGGCAGGTGGATGTGAACATGTGGGTCGATAAAGCCTGGGAACACAAGCTTTCCTGTCGCATCGATCACCTCAACGCCTGGAGGAGCAGGGATGTCGCTGGCGATGTGCGAAATGGTCTCGTCTTCGATGAAAATGTCCGCGTGGTAGCGCTCATCCGCGGTAACGATTTCTCCACCTTTAATCAGCAACGCCATTTGAGACTTCTCCGCATGCAAGCCGAGTGCACTTCAGTGAATATGAATTCCAACCTTGTCGCGATATTGCTTCATGGCTTCCCAGTCTTCCGTGACTTCGGTCTTGTTCTGGGACAACTCGCTCCAGGTGACAGCTTCCCGTCCAGATGGAACCTCGATCATGGAGATGCAATCATCCACGGGACAGACGTTATAGCAAAGCCTGCAACCGACGCAATCTTCATCGCGAACCACTGGCTGTGGCCGGGTTTCGACGGCATCCTGCTTGCCGTTGGAGCGAAGATCGTAGCCTCCCGGCGATACCAATTCTCCCTGCGGCGATACGAGATCGATGCATTGATGCGCAGTGTCATTGCAGGCCACGTAGCACAGGTTGCAGCGGATGCATTTGCTCTCGTCGATGCGGGCCACGGCACGAAAGGATAGATCGAGGTCCTTGAAATCTGAGACGCGATGAAGGCTCTTGCCGGAGACGTCTGCGATGGTGGCGAATCCCTTTTCATCCATCCAGTTCGATAGGCCATCGCACAGGTCTTCGATCAGCCTATATCCATAGTGCATGACAGCGGTGCAGACTTGCAGGCTCGACGCGCCGAGCAAAAGAAACTGCGCTGCGTCCTGCCAGGTGGCGATGCCGCCCATGCCGGAGATGGGTAGGCCTGAGCCCGCGACAATTTCATCAGTGCCGAGAGCAGCGAGCATGTTCAAGGCGACTGGTTTCACGGCTGGACCGGCATATCCGCCGTGGCCGCCTTTGCCGCCGATACTTGGGGTCAGTTCCAGCGTATCCAGGTTGACGCCGACGATTGAGTTGATGGTGTTGATAAGTGAAAGCGCATTGGCTCCTGCGGCTACGCCGGCGCGCGCCGGAAGCACGATGTTGGTGATGTTGGGCGTGAGCTTCATGATGACCGGGATGCTGGCAACATCCATGACCCAGCGCGTGATCTGTTCGCAATACTCCGGAACCTGTCCGACGGCGGAGCCCATACCGCGCTCACTCATGCCGTGCGGACAACCGTAATTCAACTCGATACCATCGGCGCCGGCGTCTTCGATCTTATGCACGATGTCGCTCCATGCATCCGGCGTGGATTCGACCATGGCAGAGACGATAACGGCGCGGTCCGGCCACGCGCGCTTGACTTCGGCAATCTCACGCAGGTTGATTTCAATGGGGCGGTCGGAGATGAGTTCTATATTGTTGATGGCCAGCATGCGCTGGCGTCCATGATGCCACGCGCCGTAACGATTGGAGACGTTCAGGACCGGAGCGCCGATGGTCTTCCAGACCGCGCCTCCCCAGCCAGCTTCAAAAGCGCGATGGATCTGCGCACCCGAGTTGGTTGGGGGCGCGGAGGCAAGCCAGAAGGGATTGGGAGACTTGATTCCTGCGAAGTTAATGCGAAGATCCGCCATGGCTACACTACCTCCGCGGAGGCAGGAATCGCATTGTTAGCCAATCGCAGATGAATCGCAGAGGCCACCATCTTTCCATCCTGCACGGCCATCACCGTGGACGCTGCGCCATGTGCGCGAATGCAGTCGCCGATCGCGTAGACTTTGTCGATACTGGTCTCGAAGCTTTCGTCCACGGCAAGAAAGCCCCTGCGCGTTTCCAGGCCCAGGAGGATTGCCAGGGATGGCTTGTGCTGGCCGACTGCTTTGACGATCTGATCCGCTTCAAGCAAGAACTCGGAGCCCGGAATAGTCACTGGCGCTGGACGGCCCGAGGCATCCGGCGCGCCTAGCTCGACGCGTAGACATTCGAGAGCCACCGGTTGATTGCCGTTCAGTAACACACGAGCCGGCTGACTCAGGAAGCGAAACTCGATGCCCTCCTTGCGCGCAAAATCATATTCGTGTGCGTAGCAGGTCATCTCGCCATCGGTGCGGCGATACAGCATAGTGACTCGCTCCGCGCCCAGTCGCCGGGCGATGGTGGCGCAATCGACGGCGGTGTTGCCGGCTCCAATCACGATCACATTGCGGCCGACATGCAACGAGGCCTCGCCCGTCTTGCTGGCCTCGATGAATTCCAGTCCATCGACGATTGCTTCTTCGCCTTCGATGCCCAGGCCAGGCGTTTTGCCCAGTCCAACACTCAACACGACGGCTTCAAATTCGCTCTGTAACGCGGTGAGCGACAGGCTCGTCCCAAGCTCGACTCCCGTCTTGATTTCAACGCCCATGCTTTGAATCATGCGCGCTTCAACAAGAGCTACATCCACTGGCTCCCGCAACGCGATGATGCCGTAAGTTGAAAGTCCGCCGGGCAGTTCGCGTTTCTCAAAGATGGTGACGTCATGGCCCAGTCTCGCCAGCTCCCCGGCGCAGGATAAGCCTGCGGGCCCTGCGCCGATCACGGCAATCCTTCTCCCGGTAGGCAGGGCATTTACGGCTGGAAAAGTGCCGGTCGCGTAGGCATGATCCATGGTGTAGCGCTGCAGCCTGCCGATGGCGATGGGCCTATGATCCGCGCCCAGGACGCACGCGCCTTCGCATAACTCCTGTACAGGGCAGACGCGCGAGCAGGTTGCGCCGAGCAGGTTGGAAGCGAAAATGGCGTTGGCCGAGCCCTTCACATTACCGGTAGCGATCTTCTTGATGAAGCGGGGAATGTCGATGTG
>Ga0182012_10003892_pt1 | contig 15739 bp, 12 predicted proteins | sample 612S2SmetaG_FD_120486 | JGI IMG/M metagenome (GOLD analysis project Ga0182012, IMG submission 120486) | Permafrost microbial communities from Stordalen Mire, Sweden - 612S2S metaG | ecosystem: Environmental > Terrestrial > Soil > Wetlands > Permafrost | place: Sweden: Stordalen | collected...
CCCGTCTATCGCGGTCCGAACTAGTCGGAACGTAATGGACAGGGGTTTCAATTTACTAGCATTGAATTGAACTTACTGCGCGATGCCGTCCAGCTTGGCCTGATACTGAATCACCTGCTTCAACACTTCATACGGCGCATTGCCGGGGATGGGGCGGCCGTTGACGAGGATTGTCGGGACCTCGGTGATGCCCAGTTCGTTGCCGAGCTTGATCGAGGATTCCACCGAGGCCTTGGTCTCAGGGGCATTGGCGCAGGCCGACACCTTCGCCGGATCGAGCCCCGCTTTGGTAACGGCGCTGTTGAGGGTGAGCGTGGTGCCGTCAGGAGTTCCCAGCCCATCCTGCCCGTCAAACACGGCTGCTTCGTACTGGAAGAACGCCGCGCTGCCAGCCTGCTTGGCCACGCAGACACCATATTGGGCGGCAATCATCGCCGAAGGGTGAATGGAAGGCAGAGGGAAGTTCTGGACCACAATGCGCGCCTTGGGGAAGTCGGCTATCAGCTTGTCAATGTTGGCCTGAGCCTCTTTGCAGTGCGGGCATTGCAGATCGAAGAACTCAACCAGTTCCAGATCCTTTGCGGCCGCTCCGCGATACGGGCCGTCGGCGCGTTCCTCCGCCTTGGCGCGGGCATCGGCAAAGGGGTGCGCGCCGAAGGGCATAATCTGATCGCCGGTGATGATGTGCTTGCCGTCAGGCAGAGCAAAGAACTCAAGCGCCGTGGGCTTCTGCTTGCCGCTCTTGTCGCCGACGTAGACAACAACCTTGCTGAGCCCATCGACTTCCGTCTTCAGAATGGCCTGCACCTGCCACATGCGATCCTGGTCGTAACCCCAGTTGGAGGTCAGGAAGGCGTTGATCGTTTCCTTGGTTGGCGCGGCGGCGGTGAAGTCCTTCGGGTCGGGCGGGGGAAATGTGGGGGCAGCCGCCGGAGCGGGAGCAGAAGGCACAGCCTGCGCCGACGGAGCATTCGGTTGCGTGGGCGCTGCCGGAACCTGGGTCTGTGCAACGGCGTCTATAGCGTTGAAGGAAACTACACTCATCGCAATGAGACAAGAAATGCGGGCAAACAAACGGGTCAACAAACGGATCAAGCGATTCTCCTTATTTCGCGGGAAAACTCCCCTACTTAGATTAAATGACGGGGCCCGGCTTCTGTGGGACGAACGCCGTAAACCCCGCGCGTTGACCGGAGGGCAACTGACGGTTTGGCGACCATCCGGCCGAAACTCAGAATAGCGGCATGGTTCATGTTTTGGGCTGGGGATAACGAGGCGCGGAAATCGTTGTTGGTCACTATATGGATAGTTGGTTCTCATAAATCACTTCCCTTGCCTGGCGGGCAACCGCCGCCGGGCAAGGGCGAGAGGGATTCGATTGACTACTCGCTGATGGCGACGCCGTTGAAGGAGGCGACGCTGATGGAGCTGGAGGTGGCTACCGGGGTGAGATCGCCGTGTCCGTCGATGGAGAACACCTCGACATAGGCCTCGCTGTTGTTGGTAAAGATCACGGCAAGCCAATGCTTATCGGCAGACACTGTAATGTCGGTTGGCGAACCCACAAGAGCTACGGACTTGTACAAGATGCCGCCCTGGTTGTCGGTGAAGAACTCGGAGATTGCCTTGCCCGGAGAGTTGCTCGTGTACCAGACGCTATTCGGTCCCTTGGCCACCCAGCAGGGCGCATTGGTGGGATACGCCGGTGCGGGTCCGACGATTGGAGAAACAATCCCGGCATCGCTAACGAGCGCGAAGCTATCCGGGCTGTGGGCCGGCGTGAAGCCCAGGGTGTTGCCCCAGAAGGCTTCGCCGAGAGGTGTATTATTCGCGTCGGCGGGCAGCGTGATTGTAGTCGTCGTGCCACTGAGCACCTTTTCGTCGGTGAGCGGGAGCTGCAGCACGGAGCCTGACTTCATGGTGACAGCAGCCCAGGTTTCGCCCACTGCGATCTGCGCGGACGAAGTATCGCCTGTGGGCAGTTCCACGATCTTTCCGTCAGAATGCACATAGGGCCAGGAGAAACTCTCAGCACAGTTGGCGCCGACAACGAAGAGGTGATCGTGCCTCAAGGCAACCGAGTCGGGGCTGAGGCAGCCGCTGGCCAAGGGAATCGTTGTCCCAAGGGCGATGGCATTTCTATCCCGCACCAGCTGGGTGACGGTGTTCGATCCGAAGTTGGCTACCGCGCCCAGGCCATCGGCAAACTGCAAAATGCCCGCGTTTCCGGCTGCGCCGCCTTTGCCGCCCGTGGGCAATGTCTTGCTCAGCGTGAGCGAGGGCGCAGAACCGGTCTCAAGCGAGAACACTTCGACTGCGTTGGCGGTTGCGCTGTTGGTGCTGGTAAGCACGAGCAGGTTGTGCCCCTGCTGGCCTACGGCCGCCAATGCGCTGGTAAGGGTTACGGCCGCCAGCACTATGCTGGAGCGCCACAGACATGATTTCTGGCCAAATTTCTGGCCTGACTCTTGGAATCGTTGTGAGTTCATTATGTTTCTCCTTCAGATTTTGTAGTGTGGCCGCGCCCCGCACGCGCTCGGAGCGGCTCGCCTGGATTGCTGGGCGTGACTTCTGATTGGTAGTTCGCCGTAATTGGAAATAAGTTACGGTCTGCCACTGAAAATGCAAAAGAATTGTAAATCCGGGCTTTCTTTCAGGGCAATGTAACTTTTCCGATCGCGCCGGCGAATTGGAGAGTAGGCAAGAATTGCGCGAAGCAGGTGTGGTGCATCAAGATTGCAGCTAGGCCAACCACTGCATGCCTGCGGAAAGCAATCTCGATAACCTCATGGCCCAATATCAACTGGGCGATTTTGACGCTGCCACGGCTCTGGTTGAGACGGTGAGCCCGCAGTTGCATCGTTTTTTCCTGGCGCAGCTTATCAGTCGCACGGAAGCGGATGACCTTTTGCAGGAGACCTGGCTTCGCATCCATCGGGTGAGGCACACGTACAGGCAAGGCGAGCCGGTGCTGCCATGGCTATATGCAATTGCACGGCGGGTTCGCGTGGATCATTATCGAAAAACGGCCCGCACCATAGCTCACCATGAGGTCGTAGAAGATTTGTCTACGATTGCCGCGCCGAAATTGGAGGATGCGAACCATTCCGAAGGACTGGCCGCTATGCTGGCGCTGCTTACCGAGAGCGAACGGGAAGTGATCGAGATGCTGAAGGTGATGGGAATGTCGTTGGAGGAGGTTGCGCGGGCCACCTCCTGCACGGTGGGGTCGGTAAAGCAGAAGGCGCACAGGGCGTATAAGAAGCTGCGGGTAACATTGGGCACGGCACAGCTCGGCAATATCAATAAGGCCAACAAGGGCAGATCGGAGGGACTGTCGTGAACGATGAACAGATTGACGATGTCCTGAAGACGGCTGCGCCTGCTCCCAATGCACTGAACCCGGAGATGCTGAGGCAGATCGCGGAGTCGATGAAGCCGACGCTCGGCCCGCTTCGCCCACTGCCGCCAAATTGGGTGATGTCGTGGGGGCTAGTTGTGATCTGCGCGGCAGTTGCCGTGGCAGGCGCGGCACTGAAGGGATTTTACGGAATCGAAAAGATGGACGCCCTGGAGCGGGCGCTGATCTTTTCTGTCCTGCTGGCCTTGGCCTGGGCGGCGGCAAGCGGATTGGTTCAGGAGATGATACCCGGCAGCCGGCGCATCGTGAGTTCCGGCACGCTGCTGTTGATTGTCACCGCGGGAATGGCCGGCTTGTTTGCCCTCTTGTTTCGCGATTATCAAACCACACATTTCTTCTCCGCCGGCATTGCATGTCTGGTGACCGGCCTTCTCTTTGCCTTGCTTGCAGCGGTACCGGCCTGGCTGGTGCTACGCCGCGGCTTTGCGGTCAATCCCGTTTCCGCAGGCATGGCGGCGGGAACGCTCCCATGTTTTGCCGGCCTGGGCATGCTGGAGCTGCATTGCCCGAACTTCCAGGCTGCGCATGTGTTGGTATGGCACGTTGCAGTCATACCGTGCAGTGCGGCCATAGCTATGCTGGCTGTATGGATCTGGCGTCGCAGGTGAGCTCGGGGGTTCATGATCCGATGACCCGAAATTGCGCAAGGGAAATATTGCGCTAAACCTGCACCTTCACGGCAATCGGAAACCGTCGTCCCATGCCAAAGGACTTCGATGTCACCTTCAGCACCGGCGCGGCCTGCTGGCGCTTGTATTCGGAGCGCTCGACGAGACGAACCACTTGCTGCACGAGGGCCAGAGGGATTGAAAATGCTTCGGCGATCTGCTCGGGGGTCTCGTAACGCTCGACATACGCTTCGAGAATCGGATCGAGAATCTCGTAAGGCGGCAGCGAGTCGGTGTCTTTTTGATCGGGGCGTAGTTCGGCGGATGGCGGCTTTTCGAGAATGGCTGCGGGAATGACTTCGCCGTTGCGGTTGAGCCACCGGCAGACGGCGTAGATGCGGGTCTTTACCAGGTCGCCGATCACGGCCAGCGCGCCGACCATGTCGCCATAGAGAGTGCAATAGCCTACTGCCATCTCCGACTTGTTTCCAGTGGTCAACACCAGCGCGCCGAATTTGTTCGAGAGCGCCATCAGAAGGTTGCCGCGAATCCGGGACTGAATATTTTCTTCGGTCGTGTCGGGCTGGGTGTTTTGAAACAGCGGCTCCAGCGCGCGGCCGTACTCAGCGAAAAGCCCGCTGATGCCGATGACCTCAAAGCGGATGCCGAGGTTTGCGGCCAGTTTGCGGCTGTCTTCTATGGAACCGGTCGAAGAATAGGGGCTGGGCATGCCTACCGCGATTACATTGTCCGCGCCCAGCGCATCTTTGGCGATGGCGGCCACCAAGGCCGAGTCGATGCCGCCGCTCAGGCCGATCAGGATCTTCTTAAAGCCGCATTTCCGCACGTAATCGCGGGTTCCGAGGACCAGCGCACGATATGCCGCTTCCGTATCATCGTCCTTGGGCACTGAAAGCGCGGCGGTATGGAATGGATCAACGAGGATCAGGTCTTCTTCAAAGGATGCGGTCTGGGCAATCAGCTCGCCACGTCCATTGAGCGCCAACGAAGAGCCGTCGAAGATCAGGCTGTCGTTGCCGCCCACCTGATTGCACATCAGCACGGGAATGCCGTCGCGGCGGGCAATAGCTGCCAACATCTGCCGCCGAACCGCACGCTTCCCGTGCCAGAAGGGCGACGAGGAGAGGTTGATGTGCAGGGCCGGGTGCTGGCGCATCAGCTCTTCCATCGGATCGACCGTATACAGCTGCCGCGGCCAGAAGTTCTTGTCGTTCCACGCGTCTTCGCAGATGGTAATCGCCAGGCGCACGCCATCCAGTTCCACAACCTTCTGCGGCCCCGACGGCGCAAAGTAGCGCTGCTCATCAAAAACATCGTAAAAGGGCAGCAGCCGCTTGTGCTGCTCAAGAAGCAGCCTCCCGGCGTCGAGAAGCACTGCCGCGTTCCAGGCAATTTTCCCGGTTTCGCCGCCGGCAGGCAAGGCTACTCCGGCTACAACAGCGGTGGAAAGCGAAGCAGTACGTTCGGCCAGCTCATCCACGGCAGAACGGCAGCGGGCCAGAAAGCTCGGTTTCTCTAGAAAGTCCGCCGGCGGGTAGCCACAGATGGCGAGCTCGGAAAATACAGTGAGCCGTGCGCCCTTCGCAGCAGCGCGGTTGCTGGCCGCAACAATCTTATCCAGATTTCCGGTAAAATCCCCGACCGTCGGGTTGATCTGGGCAAGAGCTATCTTCACAGCTTCAGTTTAAATGACAGCTTCCAGCTTCCAGCTGTTAGCTCTTAGCCTTCAGCGATTCGCTTTCGCGCTCGATCTTTTAGCATCATCCAGAGTCTCGTTCAGCGGAATTTCACGCGTACTGAGATTGGAAAGCGTGTGGACACGAATAGAGAAAAATTTCCGGCTCATGCACTTGAAAAGCTAATGGCTAAAAGCTAACAGCTAAAAACTGCCTTTACGTTCCCGTACCCGCAAGGACAACAGCAACGGTGCGGATGACAATCTTGAAGTCCAGCCAAAGGCTCCAATTGTCGATGTAGGTCATGTCCATGGACACATAGCTTGCAAACGAAGGATCCTGCCGCCCTTGCACCTGCCACAGGCCAGTGATCCCCGGCATCACAGCCAAGCGGCGCAGATGGCTCAGCTTGTACTCCTTCACCTCTGAGGCGATCGGCGGCCGTGGGCCAACCACGCTCATGTCGCCCTTCAACACATTAAAAAACTGAGGCAGTTCGTCGAGGGAATGCTTGCGCAGCCAGCCTCCCACAGCAGTGATACGCGGATCGTTGGAAACCTTGAAGAGAACATCCTGGCGCTCGTTCAGGTGCATCAGCTCAGCGCGGCGCTTTTCCGCATCCTGAACCATGGTGCGGAACTTGATGCACTTGAAAACTCGCCCCTTCTTGCCGATCCGATCCGATGCGTAGAACGCCGGGCCCGACGAGTCCAGCTTGATCGCGATCGCAACTGCCAGGAATACGGGCGAGAGAAGCAGCAGTACAAGGACTGAAAAGACAATATCGAATACCCTTTTGAAGTGCAGGCCCAGTTCCGGCACGGTGCCGGAGTGCAGCGGGATGGTCGGAAACTGGCCGACGAATTCAATGGGATTGTTCCAAGCCAGCCCGTCATACAAGTCCGGAACTACCCGCAGATCCACGCCGGAACGGCGAGCCTCGATCAACACGCCCTCCACCACCTCGCGTTCACAGCGCGTGGTGAAGAAGATCTCGTCAACAAACAAACGGCGCGTATGCTGGAACAGCGAATCGAGCGTGCCTAAGACATCGCCCGCAGGCGTCTGATGGCCGTTCTCAGCGTTCGAAGGAACCTCGATGAATCCCTTGAACGCATATCCCAGGTTGCGCACGTTGTCCAAGTGATGGCGCAGCGCTTGTGCCTCGGGACCGGTACCAACGATCAATACATTGCGCGTACCAACACCGTGCTCAAACTTGCGATAAAGGTGGATACGGAAAGCCAGCCGGCGTGCGGCCAGCAGGATTGTAACAAAGGCAATGGTCAGCAGAACTACAGTTCGCGGCGCATCGTAATCGCGTATCAGGTAGAGCGTTCCGGCCAGCCATAGCCCCGCTGTGAAACAAGCCTGTGCGCTCAACCGCTGCTCATGCAGATAGCCAGAAAGCCGATTCGGCGAATAAAGGGACATGCTGCGGCTCAACACAACAATAGACAGAGTATAGAAACATAGCATCCCAAAAAGAAGGATTGCGTGTTGACTATGTGTCAATGCCACGTGCCACAAACCCCGGGCTCCCAGCGACCTGTTGTGAAACTCGTATATGGTGGCCGCTGTTACCGAGGCCATCACTGTGAAAATGTCCAGTAGTATCCAAATCTTTGACGAGCCACGAGCGGCAAGTGGCCGATCCGATGCCGATAGTCTTTCCACATCCTGGACGGATGTCATGGACGCCGCAAGCCTTTGCCAAAATTCAGAAGTTGCCATACTAACTCCGCAGATACTTGATCTTAAAAAACAATGGGAGGAAATCAATCTCTACGGCGAATGATCGGAATAAAGAGGAAAAAAGCCCTCATCCTGATACGTTAGTTGCCGGCTTCTGAAGATGCAGGACTGCGCCGGAATGCCAGGATGTGAATCGATTCCTTGGAACTCACTTCGATCTCACCGGTATCTTTCAAACCACCTGGTCTTAAGGGAACTGCCTCTAAGCTCAGGATAAATGACTCAGCCAACCGACTTCAATGGGAAAAACTGCTTCGCCTATGCCGTATGATGTTCGCCTTCTTGCAGGACACCGTCCGTACCGCGGCGTTGCGGTCGAACTTACAATTCAAGAATGGCCGAATTGGCCTGTAATTACAAATGAAAATGAATACTTGTGGATTACGGGCTGACAAGTTGAGAGTTACGAGGGTAATACGTAGCTGTCAAGTGTAAGGAATTGCTGGATGTGGGGATCGGTTGACTTGAGGAAACCGGCCAAAGGCCCAAAGTACTGGGCGCGCCCCTCATGGAGAAACAGGACTGTGTCGGCCAGCCGCTCGGCAAAGCGCATATCGTGGGTGACGACGATGCTGGTGAATCCCAACTGATGCTTCAAGTGCTGAATCAGGCTGCCGAGCCGGCGGGCAATCAGAGGATCGACCATGGTGGTGGGCTCGTCGTAGAGCACGATCTCCGGCTGGGCTGCCAAGGCGCGGGCCATGGCCACGGCGCGTTTGCGGCCGGTGGATAGACTGGCGGGCAGGGCATCGACTACGTCCGTTGCTCCTACCAGGCCTATCAAGCGGTCAACGACCTGGACGATCTGATCTTCCTCCAGACCGCCGCGCTCACGCAGCGGAAATGCCACATTCTCGCGCACGTTCATCGAGTCGAACAATGCACCGTTCTGAAAGACCATGGTGATGCGCTTGCGAATGTTGCGCATCTCTTCCTCGCCGATGCCTACAATCTCATGACCTTCCACCAGGATCGAACCGGAATCCGGTGTTAAAAAACCCATGAGCATGCGAAGAGCAACCGACTTGCCGACGCCGCTGCGCCCGAGAATGCAAAGCGTCTCCCCGCGCATGACATCAAAGCTGACGTTGTCGAGCACCGTGCGACCGTCGAAAGCAATCGAGACGTTTTTGAACTGGATCAGGAACTCCGCCCACGACTCCGGCTTTGTGTGCGCGGCATCGTCTGGCTGCCCGAGCGCGTCGAGCTCGGTGACGAGCGGCGTCATCGGGTCGGGCTTGCGATCATGATGAGTGAAGGAACGTAACATGGCTGCCAGTTACCAGCTTACGCGATGCGCAGATTGAATTCCACGAAGGCCGGCCTGTTCAATGCCCGACCTCCTCCAGGAATCGAATCAGCGAAACGATGCCCAACTCGAAGTTTTTCAGGTTGAATTTTTCGTTTGGAGCGTGCAAATTGTCGTCCGGCAGTCCGAAGCCCATCATGACGCTGGGCAGGCCAAGGTGCCGGTCAAAGTCTCCGACGATGGGAATCGACCCGCCGGAGCGGATAAAGACCGTGTCTTTGCCCCAGACCTCGTGCAACGCCCGCGTCGCCGCCTGAATGTACGGATTGTCCACGGGAATCAGGCAAGCGTCGCCGGAGTGGATCAGCCGCACGTCGACATCCACGCCAGCCGGGGCGATCTTCTCTACATAACTTTTGTACTGGGCAAAGGCCTTCGCCGGAGTCATGCCTGGAACCAGCCGCATGGATACCTTCGCCGTCGCCTTGGCTGGAATCACGGTCTTCGCGCCTGAGCCGGTAAATCCACCGGGGATGCCATGTACCTCAAGCGTGGGTCGCGCCCAGGTGCGTTCGAGCACACTGTAGCCCGCCTCGCCTACCAGTTGCTTCGACCCGACTTCTGCCTTGCGGTACTCTTCCTCGTCGAAGGGCAGGCTGCGCCATGCTGCCAGTTCCTCGGCGCTGGGAGGAAGGATGCCGTCATAAAATCCGGGAATGAGAATGTGGCCGCTTTCATCCTTGAGTTTGGCCAGTATGTGCGCCATCGCCATCAATGGGTTGGGCGCCGCGCCGCCGTACATGCCGGAGTGCAGATCGGTCTTTGCTCCGCGGACTTCAAGCTCGGTGTAGATCATTCCTCGCAGGCCAACGCAGAGTGTGGGCAGTCCAGGCGCAAACAGTTCTGTATCGGAGACCAGTGCAAAATCCGCCTTGAGATCGGCCGGCTTCGAAGCGACATACTGCGCAATTCCCTCACCGCCCACTTCTTCCTCGCCTTCAAGCAATACACGAACATTCAACGGGAGCGAATGATTGGCGGCGAGCAGCGACTCAAGCGCCTTGACCTGCGCCATGACCTGGCCCTTGTCGTCGACAGCACCGCGAGCGTAGAGGTTTCCGGTGCGCTCGGTGGGCTCAAAGGGGGGAGAGATCCACTCATCGAGCGGATCGGGCGGCTGCACGTCGTAATGGCCGTAGACCAGCACGGTTGGCTTGCCAGTCGCATGAAGCCAGTCGGCATAGACCATGGGATGGCCGCCTGAAACTTCAATCAGTCGTACATTCTCCATCCCAATGCGCTTCAACTCGGCGGCCAACGTATTGGCGGCGCGGCGGCAATCGTCGGCGTGTTCGGGCAGCGTAGAGACAGAAGGAATGCGCAGCAGGTCCTTCAACTCTTCAACAAATCGCGGATGGTTTTGGCGGGCAAACACTACAGCAGGTGAGGACATATTTGGCGTTCCCTTCAATCAGCTCGTTGAAAGTATAGATCTGACGACAGAGCGGAATAACTACTCCGAAACCTGGCAACCGTCAGTTTGGAAAAACCCTTCCTCGGGGGCTAAAGCCCCAACTCAATTTGACTGGTTTATGTACGGGCTGAAGCCCGTACCCTTCAAAATGACCCATTCCCTGAGACCTAGTAGTGGCTGACAGTCGGGTCGACTTCGGAGGACCACGCATCGATGCCCCCGCGCATGGACTGCGCCTGGTCGAAACCCTGATTGCGAAGCCACACAGTCACATTCATCGAGCGCATGCCATGATGGCAGAGCACAACAAGCCGCTCGTCGGGGTCCAACTCCTGATGCGCCCGCGCTGGAACTTCTCCCATCGGTATCAGCAGGCTGTCCTCAATGCGCGCCGTCTCAAACTCCCATGGCTCGCGTACATCGATCAATCGCGCCTTGCCATCCTTCACCAGCGTCGCGGCATCCACGGCAGAAATCTCGTAGTCCATCATTACGCCACACATTCCTATTCCCTATTCCCTGTTTTTAAAGTTCGCCCCAACTGAGCTTCGTCCGTAGCACCTCGAAGAAGCCGCTCTCGCTCAGACGCACCAGCTTCACCGTGCAGTTGGAACGGTGGCAGCGCAGTTCGTCGTTCAATTCCAGCTCCACTGCCACCTGACCGTCGACAGTTAGCACGGCAAGGTTGGGAATCCCTTCCACACGCACCGTGAGCGATGCGTCGCCGCGCACGACGATGGGACGGAGCGTCAGCAGATGCGGGCAGATAGGCGTGACCACCATTGCATCCACATCGGGGGTGACGATCGGGCCATTGGCGGCCAGTGTGTAGGCAGTCGAACCGGTGGGCGTGGACACAATCACCCCGTCGGCGCGGAAGCGGGCGACTTTCTTTCCGTCCAACTCCACCAAAAACTCGCCCATGCGCGCGATGTCGCCCTTGGTGACAACGATCTCATTGAGCGCTTCGTAGCTGGAGTGCATCATGCCTCTGCGCCAAAGTTCGGAGTGCAGCATGGCTCGCTCGTCTGTTTTATGCGTGCCGGTGCACCAGCTCTCAAGCGTGGCGTAGAGGTCTGCCAGCTTGACCTCGGTGAGGAAGCCGAGAAAGCCCAGGTTGACGCTGAGAATTGGCGTGCCTTTGGCGGCAAAGATGCGGGCCACTGAAAGCAGCGTTCCGTCGCCGCCGAGTACGATGACCAACTCCGGCGAAAAGGCGGGTAGATCGTCGCGGTTCGCTGCAGGGGCCAGGGAGGTGTACTTGCCGCTCTCATGGTCCAGAATCGGCTCATAGCCGCGCTTGCGCAGCCACTCGATCAACTCCACGAGCAGGCCGGCGAGCTCTTCCTTGCGCGGTTTGGAAACGATAGCGACGCGACGCATGAGGATTCAGTGTATCGAACCACCTGCGGTGGGGCCAAACATCGAGTCCTGAGAACCTGATTCTTCACCGACTCTGACCGCTGAGTCTTAATTTGCTCGATCAAAAGTTCACGGTCAGCTTTGCCGTCAGCGCCCTGGGCGTTACATAGTGCGTGCCGCTGAAGGTGGAGAGGAAGTTGTAAAGCGCCTTCTTGTTGGCGAGGTTTACGGCCGTGAAGTCGAGATCGGTTTTAAAGCGGTCCCGGTGGAAGATGTTGCTCTTGCCGAGCGAGGCGTCAAACAGATCGCGCGGGGCGATGCGCTGCGGGCTGTGGTCGTTGTCTCCTGTTCCGGGAGCCGGAATCCTGAGCAGCGTGGACGAAAACTGCGAAGCCAGACATACGGCAGGCAGCGGAACAAACGGCGTTGCCGCGACGCCGTTACATGTCAAGCCGGCCTGGTACTCTTCATCGGCAGTCAGCGAGCTGAGGTTGACAGCCGGTTGCCCGCCCAGAGTGGTTGAGGTGGTGGCGCAGGCGGAGTTTGGGTCTTTCGAGAGCGGGTTGTAGCAAGGCGCTGCGCCGGCTACCATGCCACTGTCATACCGCCAGTTCACACCGCCCCAGATACCGTTCACAAACTTGTCGCCGTGAGCAATCGTGTACTGCAGGTGCGTGGTCTGGTTGAACTTTTCATCGTGGTCGATGCGGAAGGGGTAATTCACGCCCCCTTGCGCCACAGTTGCTCCCGCGCCCGCCACCTGTGGGGGAAAGAACCGCGCCGCCACGGAAGACGTATCAAAGAAGGCGCTGAAGTTGTGATACCCCGGAACGGATGCGTGAATCGCAAAGCCCGGAATCTTCGAGTTGTGCCAATCGATAGGGAAGGTGATAGGCGTGTTACCGAGTACGCTGAAGTCGAAGGCGTTGTGCGTGTACTTCCAGATGTACTCCCCGCCGATCACAAAGTTCTTGCCCACCTGCTGCTGCAATCCGGCGTGGAACTCGTTGCGAAAACCGGGCTGCATGTTGCTCGAGACACCGGGCGAGCAGTTGAGCAGCGGCGCGAGCACTGCATTCTGGCAGCCCTTGCTCGACAGAACCAGATTTTCATTGAACGGCGTCTCCAGCGTGCGCGCATAGGAGGCCTGAAAAACCGATCCGGTGCGCTTGACGTTATACGCGATGCCGACTCGCGGCTCGACCTGGCTGGCCTTCGTCAGCCCGTCGTACTTGTCACCGCGAATGCCGAGGTTGAAGTTCCAGTTCCCTGCCTTGATCTGGTCTTCGATATAAAGTGCCAGTTCCTTCACATCTGTCTGCCCGTGGTAGTAGTAGCTTGCGCCGCCGCGGGTCAGATCGTATGGGCCGAGGATGGGAATGTAATTTGGATTTGCAAACGCCGCTCCGCAGTTTGCCGGGCTCGAATAACCAGCCAGCGAATTGCCGTTCGCGTCCACGCAGGGCGCGTTGTAGATTGCCTCCACAATGCCAATGCTGTCGCTCTCGCGCACGAATGTATCCCCATACTGCGCGCCCATCTTGATGTTGTTGTGCCCGCGCGCGTAGGTGAAGTCGGTGTGCATTGCCGCGTTCATCAGCGTGCGAATCTGCGCAATCGACGAAGTCTGCAAGTTCGCCGGGCCAAGATCAGCAAGGGGATTCCGGCTTGGGAAGTAGTTGTACAGATCCTTGCGGACAAATGCGCCCAGGTTCCATACCGAATACTGACTTACGATGCGCGTGTACGTGGGGGAGATATTGAAGGTGCCAATCTTCGAGCGCTGGTCGGTGGTGCCTATGTTGGCGAATGTCGGCGAGGCGGTGGTGCCGCCTTTTGCGACATTCTGCACGTTGAGATTTTGAAATGCATTCGGCGTTTGAAACCATGACCGGCTGTAGTTCAGGTCGAGGTGCACGGAGTCAACCTGGGTCAGGTTGTAATCCACGCGATCGAATACATTCTCCTCATTGCCCTTGTCGTGAAAGACGGTGAACTCCGGCGGGTCGAGAAAGCGGCCAGTGTTGAGAAAATCCGTCTCAATGAAGTTGCCCCACTTCTGGCCACCATACGACAGATCTGCGCCGCCGGCAGCAGATCCAAACGATCCATAGGATGCATTGAAGCTGCCAGTCGGCTTGGTCACACCCATGCCGGAGCGGGTTGTGGCCACGATGACCAGGCTGGTCTTGTCGCCGTACTCGGCCGGAGGCGCGCCGCTGATGACTTCGATGGATTGAATGGAGTTCGACGGCAACTGGTTGGAGAATACCTTGCTCTGCTGGTCGGTAATCGACTGCCCGTCAACGGAAAAGGAGTTGGAAGCATGATCGCCGAGGCCGTGAAACAGGCCGTTTGAATCCGCAGAGACTCCGGGAGTGGTCAGCGTGACCAGAGAACTTAACGTGGACGACTGGCTCTCCAGCGGCACCTTGTTGAACATGTCACGGTCTACATCGGTGTGGAAGGTTGGGTCGTCTTCGACCAGGTCTCCCTGGGCCTCCACCGTAACCGTCTGGCTGTTGCCGGCAATCTGCAGGACAAGCGTGACGCTCGTTCCCACGGAAGAGTTCACTGTCACGTTCTGGGTAAGAGCCGCAAATCCGTCGGCCTTGACCTGAACCCGGTAAGGGTTAAAGGGCACGTTGGGAATGGTGAACTGGCCGGCGCCATCGCTGGTTGCCGTGCGGTCCAGGCCGCTCAACTGATTGGTTAGATGAACCGCGGCGTTCGGTATGACGGCTCCCGTCGGGTCGGTCACCGTGCCGCGCAGCGAGCCTGCGCTTCCGCTCTGAGCGTTTGCAGCGGCCGTGGCTGCAAGCAGAGCGACGATGGGGAGAAGCCGCTTGATTGCATAGCGATGGAAGTTCATTTCTCAAGTCTCCTGAATCCAAGTCAAACGTGCGTGAGCTCATAGCCGCGATTTGCTGCGGCATTCTCTTAGCATGCGTGCATTGCTCAGGAATGATTCCGCCTGTGAGGAGGGGGCTTAAGCTGCCGCTTTGGAAGATCGGAACATCACAGGGTTAGAGTGCACAACCGAAACAACGCACTATCGGCCGGCGGGAGGAGGACGTATAAATAAGGAACTTTGCCAGTAGCGGGCCACGGGGCGCGCCTGTTGCAGCGCCGGCCCAGAGGTTTGTATTTCGATCAGCAGAAGAGCGGTGACCATGACCAGAAGTGGCACCACGGAATGAATGGCGATGCAGAGCTGGCAGTGGTCGGCATCGGCTGCAACCGCATGGACGTGCATGACCTGAACGACCGACAAAAGTGCCAACAGGACAATGCACAAAACTGCCGCAAAACGCATCGGGTTGCGGTGGTAGCTTCCGAGTTGGGCCCTGTGAGCGGTCAACAAATGCTCCTAGCAAAATAGTACACAGAATAAGGCACAAGGGGAAGCCAGGGATGGTCAATAGCGCTCGTCAATATTTGCTCGTCAATATTCGCTCGTCCCGAGCCAGCTATCAGTCTTCTACCCGCCGCGCGTACAGCAAAAACTCGCGATTGCCCTCGGCTCCAGTGATGGGCGATGGTATGGTACCCACAACCTGCCAGCCCAGGGACCGGACGCAATCCGCAACCTTGTCGACGGCGAGCTGGTGTGCCTCCGGATCGCGGACGATACCGCCCTTGCCTACATGCTGACGGCCCGCCTCAAACTGCGGCTTCACCAGGACAACCATCTCCTGAAGCTTTGACGCAGCTGCCACGACCGGCGGTAGCAGCAATGTGGCCGAGATAAACGAAACGTCCATTACCAGCAAAGTGTTCTCACCGTTTCCATCCTTCGCGTCCCCTCCATCCTTTGACTCCAATGACCCGGGCGCAAGCAGCCGTGCATTTGTCCGCTCCATCAGGCTGACACGCGGGTCATTGCGTAGCTTCATCGCAATCTGGCCGAAGCCCGTATCGACCGAGGTTACATGCGCCGCGCCGCGCTGTAGCAGGCAATCCGTGAATCCCCCGGTCGACGCACCCACGTCGAGACAGGCGCGTCCCGCCATTTCGATTTTCCAGTGATCGAGTGCTCCCGCCAGCTTCAGTCCGCCCCGGCTTACGTAAGGGATATCGCCGCCAAGAAGCCGAATGGGCGCGTCCTCGGCCACCGGAGCTCCTGGCTTATCAACCTTTTGTTCGTTGACGAGCACACGGCCGGCGAGGATC
>Ga0182012_10003893_pt1 | contig 15739 bp, 16 predicted proteins | sample 612S2SmetaG_FD_120486 | JGI IMG/M metagenome (GOLD analysis project Ga0182012, IMG submission 120486) | Permafrost microbial communities from Stordalen Mire, Sweden - 612S2S metaG | ecosystem: Environmental > Terrestrial > Soil > Wetlands > Permafrost | place: Sweden: Stordalen | collected...
AACGACGACGACATCGTCGACGCAGAGATCGTTGACTAATCGTGAGTGACAACGTTGTAGAGAACGACACCGTGGCGGCGTCGAGCGACGCCGCCACGCAGGTCGTCGATCCACGAAGCGATGTGGAACGCGAACGCGACGAGTACCTCGACGCGCTGCAGCGTCTTCAGGCCGACTTCGAGAACTACCGCAAGCGCGTCGCGAGGTCCTCTTCGGACGCCGCCGATCGAGCGGCCGGGGAAGTGGTTGCCAAGATGCTGCCGGTCCTCGACGCCTTCGATTTGGCCGCCGCACACTTCTCGAACGCGCCATCGGAAGAGGCGGAGGCACTCGCCCAGGCGAGGGGATTACTACTGGACGCCCTCTCGAAAGAGGGACTCGAGCGAATTGACGTGGTCGGCGTTGCCTTCGACCCTCAGGTGCACGACGCCGTTGCCCACATCGAAGGTGACGACGGTCCCACGGTGGACCAGGTGCTGCGTGCCGGATACCTCTGGAAGGGTTCGGTCCTTCGTCCCGCGATGGTGAGAGTGCAAGGCTAAGCAATGGCCGAACGAGAGTGGTTCGACAAGGACTACTACAAGGTGCTCGGCCTCACGTCGAGTGCCACCGAGAAGGAGATCACGCGGGCCTATCGAAAGCTCGCGAAAACCTCGCACCCCGACACGAATCCCGGCTCGGAAGAGAAGTTCAAAGAGGTCTCCGTCGCCTACGACGTGCTCGGCGACAAAGAGAAGCGCAAGGAGTACGACGAGGTTCGACGCCTCGGTCCCGCGGCCGCCGGATTCGGCGGCCAGGGCCAACCCGGTGCGGGCGGCTTCAACTTCCAAACGGGCGACTTCGGTGACCTCGGGGATATCTTCGGCGGTCTCTTTGGTGGAGGGCGCCGTCAACGCGCGCAACGCGGTGCGGACCTAGAGACCGCACTGCACCTCGGCTTTCGTGACGCCGTCGTCGGTGTGACCACGTCGGTGAGTCTCCCGAGCAACGACGCCTGTCACACCTGTGGCGGACGCGGCGCGGCGCCGGGTACGGGATTCGTGACGTGCGAACGGTGCCAGGGACGTGGCGTACTGAACGATGACCAGGGACCCTTCGCGATGTCGAGCGTCTGTCCGGTCTGTCAAGGTCGCGGCGGACGAATAGTGACGCCGTGCCCCACCTGTCAAGGAACGGGACGCGAACCTTCGTCTCGAAAGGTCAACGTGAGGATTCCGGCCGGTGTCAACGACGGCCAACGAATCAAGTTGAAGGGCAAAGGCAACCCCGGGACCCACGGTGGACCGGCGGGCGACCTATTCGTCGACGTGCACGTGTCGCCCGACGCTCGTTTCGATCGTCGCGGTCGAAACGTCACCACGACGGTCAGCGTGCCGTTGACCCAAGCGATACTTGGCACGACCGTGGAGGTGCCGACGCTCGATGAGCCGGTCACGCTCAAGGTCCCCGCCGGCACGCAACCGGGGACGACGATGCGCGTGCGCGGACGAGGCGTCCCGGCGAGTGGCAAACATCCCGGCGGCGATCTCCTCGTCACGGTCAACGTCACGATTCCCAAGAAACTGAATAAGGAACAGAAACTTGCGGTCGAGAAGTTGGCCACGGCATTGAAAGAAGAGGTGACCCATGACTGAACGGCGCACCACGCACCCCGTGTACGTGATCTCGGTCTTCGCCGAGCTCGCCGGCGTGCACCCCCAGACACTTCGCAACTACGAACGCAGTGGACTGCTCAGTCCCCAGCGAACGAGTGGGGGATCGCGGCGTTTCTCCGACGAGGACCTCGCGGCCCTTCGACGTATCCAGGAGTTGACCAACGAGGGCGTCAACCTCGAGGGCGTGAAGAAGATCCTTCTCCTTGAGGCGCAACTACAGGCTGTACGCGACGAACTGACCTCTTCCAAAAGTCAAGCGAGATCGAACGTCGAAGAGACGCACCGTCAATATCGGCGCGACCTCGTCCCGGTACAGAACACCGTCGCCCTCTTCATTGAGGCGCAGCGGCGCAGTCGCGGCGGACTCTAAAAAGCGAATCGCCTCGGTGACGTCGTGGCGCATGGCATCGCCTCCCCACCAACACTTCTGAACATCGACCGTCCAGATGTTCAGGACAAGGGCAACGCTTCGATCATCGCGATGACGTCCTGTCGGTGATAGCCGTGCGCTCTGGCGAAGTCCACCAACTCAGCAACGCGCGTCACGACGACTGCTTTCTCCAGTGAACCGCTGACGCGAATGCCGCGGCCCCTGGTCACTTCGAGGAGACCTTCGTCTCGAAGAATGTGAAGGGCACGGATGACCGTGTTCTTGTTGACGCCCAAGATCTTTGCGAGATAGACCGCCGGGGGGAGTCGTTCTCCTGGACCTATCTCGCCTTCGGCGATCGATCGCCGGATCTCTGCGACCACTTGGTCGTGGAGCAACATTGATTCGGAGCGATTGACATTGACGGAGAGCATTGTACTAGTTAGAATAGTACAATGTCACTACTCGATCTCTCGCCCCGCGAAGCAGTTCCTGCGCCCGCTCTAACTACGCCGGAGGCGTTTCGCGAGCAGTTGCTCATCGAGGAGGCGCGCCGACTTCGTCGACGGCGCTGGGTGACGGTGACCGTGGTCGCCGTGGCTATCGCAGCCGGTGCGATCGTGGCGTCGATTCTTGGCTCGGGAGGATCTCGACCACCACTCCCGATTCTTCGTGTCGATGGATCGACCTTCCATCAGGCCCCTTTGTCCAAGTCGGCGGTCGATAGCGGACTCCTGGACTATTTGATGCCGAGAGACGGTGTCGATTTTGCGAACGGATTCCAGTTCGCCAGTCGCTTGGGCCTCGCCGCCGCGGCGACGCAGTTGACGTGCATGACCCGCGATGGGGAACCGGCGTTCGGCCGGGTGAGTCGGGTGGCAATGGCCGGGAACAACCTTGACTACCCCGATCTTTCGATTCTCAGCCGCGGGACATTTCAGAGTGTCGCGAACGGGTACCTGGATCAATTCAACGGGCCCTTTCCCGCGCAGGGTAAGAAGACGTTGGCATTCGCCCTCGCTCGCCAGCACTGCGGGGCGTCGGCGTACGGCGGGGAGGAACGACTGCTCGATGTTGGGGGAATCCGCAACCTGTGGGAGGGCAAAATGGATCCCGCAATCAATCAATCAGTTGGGTTCAAGGTGCATGATGCGGGTTACCGCTCGTGCCTGCGCGCCGCGGGACTCACACCCAACGCACTTTGGACTGACAGCAACGCGCTGGAACTGAAGATTGGACCAGCGCTGTTCGCGTCGACCTTGCACTATCGCTCATCAACGTACGCACGTTGTATCGCGCCCGTCGAGAAGTGGCGCGACCACGTCCGGTCGCTCCATCGTGCCCAGTTGATCAACTCGCACCGAGCGCAACTCGCCCAACTCGAGAACCAGGTGTACGCCTACCTTCGGGCCTAGTTCCCGAGGCTCAGGGGTCGGGAGCCATTGATTCTGTGAACTAAGATTTGCCTGCAACGAGGCCGACTCGAAGGAGCCCAGTGCCCGCAACGGTGGTCGTCGGAACCCAATGGGGTGACGAAGGTAAAGGGAAGTTGACCGACCTCCTAGCCCGTGACATGGATATGGTCGTGCGCTACCAGGGTGGCCACAACGCCGGTCACCGAATCGTCGTCGATGGCGAGGCCTTCGCCTTGCAACTCGTTCCCTCGGGCGTTCTCTATCCCCACATCACGCCGGTGATTGGCAATGGCGTGGTCGTTGACCCCGCGGTCTTGTTGGCCGAACTTGACACGTTGAGCGCCAAGGGTGTCGACGTCTCGCGACTCGTCGTCTCGGGGAACGCGCACCTGATTATGCCTTACCATCAGGAGCTGGACCGCTTGACGGAGCGCTTCTTGGGTAAGAACGCGCTCGGCACGACGAAGCGAGGCATCGGTCCGGCCTACGCCGACAAGTCGTCACGGGTGGGCCTGCGGATTCAAGATCTCCTGGACGCGAAGATCTTCCGAGAGAAGCTCGACGTCGTCCTGCAAGAGAAGAATTTCGTCCTCACGAAGATCTACAACCGCCCCGCGATTCCCGCCAAGGACATTGCCGCAAAGTATCTCGACGAGTATGCGCCGCGCCTCAAATCAATGATCGGCGACACGGTCGCGCTCGTGCACGACGCGCTCGATCGCGGCGATCGGATCTTGTTGGAGGGCGCCCAGGCGACGTTCCTTGACCTCGACCACGGCACCTATCCCTTCGTCACGTCGTCCAACCCCGTCGCCGGGGGCGCATGCACCGGTTCGGGTCTCGGGCCGCGCGACCTCACGGGCATCGTGGGCATCGCGAAGGCCTACGTGACGCGCGTGGGCGCCGGTCCCTTCCCGACGGAGGTCGATGGTGACATGGCCGAGATGTTGGTCGAGCGCGGTCACGAGTTCGGCACGAACACGGGTCGTCGTCGTCGCGTCGGATGGTTCGACGCGGTCATGGCCCGGCAAGCGAAGCGACTGAACTCGCTCACCGAGATCGCGCTCACCAAACTCGACGTCCTCGACACGCTCGACGAGATCAAGGTCTGCGTTGGGTACGAGGCCGGCGGCGTTCGCTATGACTTTCCGCCGTATCACCAGTCCGTCCTGCACGAAGTCACGCCGATCTACGAGGTCCTGCCAGGCTGGAATGAGGACATCACTGCATCGACGCAGTACGACCAGTTGCCCGACAAGGCCAAGGCGTACGTGAAATTCCTGGAAGCGACCACCGGCGTTACCATCTCGGTGGTGGGCGTGGGCCCGGGCCGAGAGCAATTCGTTCGACCCTCGTGAGGCGCTGCGTCGTCATCGGCTCGGGCGCACGTGAACACGCATTGGCGTGGGCCCTCGCGAAGAGCGCTGAGGTCGTCGTGACGCCGGGGAACGCCGGTATCGCGGCGCACGGCATCGCGTGCGTCACGACGCCCGCGACGCAACTCGAGGCCGATCTCTTCGTCATCGGGCCCGATCAGCAGGTGGTCGACGGGCTCGCCGATGATCTGCGGACCCAGGGGAAGACCGTCTTTGGCCCTGGCGCCGACGGCGCCCAGCTCGAAGGATCCAAGGCATTCATGAAGGAGTTCCTCGCGAGTGCCGGAATTCCCACGGCCGAGTTCGGCGTGTTCGACAACGAGGAGGACGCCCTTACCTACCTCGAGACGATGTCCGCTCCCTACGTCATCAAGACCGACGGTCTCGCCGCGGGCAAGGGCGTCCTGGTTACCCACGACCTCGATGCGGCGAAATCGGACGTCCGTGAGAAGTTGAGTGGACAGTCCTTCGCCGGAGCGGGGCGCACCATCGTCATCGAGGAAGGACTCAACGGGCCCGAGTGTTCATTGATGGTGCTCTGTGACGGGAGGAACGTCACGTCGCTCGCCTCGTCACAGGACTTCAAGCGGGTCGGTGACGGTGACGTCGGCCTAAATACGGGTGGCATGGGCGCGTTCGCTCCGTTTCCAATGATGACGCCGGAGCTTCTCGCGGACGTGATGGAGAACGTCGTCGCCCCGACGGTGCGCGAGCTCGCCCGGCGCGACATCGACTACCGCGGGGTCCTCTACGCCGGCGTGATGCTCACGTCCAAAGGGCCGAAACTCCTCGAGTACAACGCCCGTTTCGGCGACCCAGAGACGCAGGTGCTCGTGCCGCTCTACGGCGACGAGTTCTTCGATCTGCTCTTACGCGTAGCCAACGGAGACCTCGCGGGCGCGGCCCCTGAGGCCAAGGGTGCTGCGGTCACCGTGGTCTTGGCCGCGAACGGCTATCCCGGCGCTCCGCGCGCGGGCGACGTCATCACGGGGCTCGGTGCGGACGGCCAACTCGCCGAGCCGGTCGAGGGCGTCACGATCTTTCACGCCGGTTCGGCGCGTAACGACGAGGGCCAGTTCGTCACGTCGGGTGGTCGCGTCGTCGCCATTACGGGCGTCGGCGACACGCTCGAGCAGGCGCGAAGTCGCGCGTATCTCGGCGCGTCGCTCGTAACCTTTGAAGGGAGGGTGATGCGCAGTGACATCGCCCTCTCCATTGCTGGAGGAGCGACATGATTCCGAGGTACTCACCCAAGGACGTGGCCGAACTCTTCAGCGACGAACATCGCTTCGACACGATGCTCGAGGTCGAGCTTCTGGCAGCGGAAGGACTCGCCGACCAGGGTGTTCTTCCCCGCGCTGAGGTCACCACACTTCGCCAGCGACGTCCAGTCGTGGACGCCGCGTTCGTCGCGGCCGTCGATGAACGAGAGTTGGTCACGAATCACGACACGGCGGCATTCGTCGACGTGGTCCAGACCCTGATCGGCATGCCCGAAGGTGCGTGGATCCACTATGGCCTCACCTCATCGGACGTCGTCGACACCGCTCTCTGCTTCACGTTGACCCAGGCGATGGATATCGTGATCGCTGACGCGACGGCGTTTCGTGACGCGTTGACCACTCGCGCGTTCGAGTCGATCGATCTGGCGATCACCGGGCGCACGCACGGGGTGCACGCCGAGCCGACGACGTACGGCGCGAAGTTCTCGCTGTTCGCCCTGCAGGTGCAACGCGACATCGAGCGCGCGAAGCGCGCGCGCACCGGCATCGCGGTCGGCAAGCTCTCTGGCGCCGTTGGTACGTACTCCAACATCGATCCGGCCGTCGAAGAGTACGTCTGCTCGCACCTTGGTCTCGTGCCCGTCCCCGCCACGCAGGTCGTCGCCCGTGACCGCCACGCGGAACTTCTCTACGCCTGCGCATCACTGGGCACCGCGATCGAGCAGTTCGCGCTCGAGGTCCGCCTGCTCGCTCGAACCGAAGTCGGCGAAGCCGAGGAGCCGTTCACCGTCGGCCAAAAGGGCTCGTCGGCGATGCCACACAAACGCAATCCCGTCCTGTCGGAACGACTCTGCGGCCTCAGCCGCGTCTTACGGGGCTACCTGCAAGCCGGGCTCGAGGACGTGGCCCTGTGGCACGAGCGTGACATCTCGCACTCGAGTGTTGAGCGCGTCGTGCTCCCTGACGCACTGCAATTGACCGTGTACATGTTGCGCAAGGCCACCGGCCTCGCGAGCGGGCTGGTCCTGCATCCTGAGCGCGCACTCGAGAATCTCACGACCGGTTCGCTCGGACTGGTCTTTTCACAGTCAGTACTCCTCGCCCTCATTGAGTCGGGCATGTCTCGCGACGACGCCTATCGGATCGTCCAGTCAGCTTCGCGTCGCGCGGTAGAGGAGCGGCGCAACTTTCGCGAGATCATCGAGAGCGATGAAGCGGTGACGCTCAGCAATGAATCACTCAACACCGCCTTCGACACCGACCGTCTCTTGGCGCATCGTGGTCGATTCCTCGACGCATTAACGTGGCGCATGTGAGCGACCTCGGTCTGACGCATCTCTATTCGGGGAAGGTTCGCGACCTCTATGAGGTCGACGATCGACATCTCCTGATGGTCGCTTCCGATCGACTCAGCGCGTTCGACGTCTTGATGAACGAACCGATTCCTCAGAAGGGCCGTGTGCTCACCGCGTTGACGAACTACTGGTTGACGGAGTTCGCCGGATCAGTGCCGAGCGCGCTCGTCAGTTGCGACCCAGCGGTGATCGACGGCCTCGTCCCTGGTTTCCTTGGCCAAAAGACCTGGCACGGACGCTCGATGCTCGTGCGCCGCGCCGAGATGCTGTCACTCGAATGCATCGTGCGCGGTCGACTCGCCGGGCAGGCCTTTGACGAATACGTCGCACGAGGGACGGTGCATGAGATGGACGTCGCGAAGGGGATGAAGTTGACCGATGCCTTTCCGGTACCGATGTTCACACCGTCAACGAAGGCCGAGGCCGGACACGACGTCAATATCAGCGTCGATCGAGCGTCCCTCCTCGTAGGCGCCGACCGACTCCACCAGGCGCAAGAACTCTGCCTCGACCTCTTCAGCCGAGCCGCGAATGCCATGGCGGGCGTGGGCCTCATCCTGGCCGACACCAAGTTCGAACTCGGTTTCGTAGACGGTGAACTGGTGGTGTGTGACGAGGTGCTGACACCCGACTCATCTCGGATCTGGCCGGCCGATGAAGTTCGCTCCGGTGAGACCCCACCATCCTTCGACAAGCAGCCATTTCGCGATTGGCTGAACTCGATGGGGTGGGATCGCACGCCGCCGCCACCAACGGTCCCCGACGAGATCGTGGCGCTGACGTCGTCGCGCTACGTGGATGCGTACGAACGAGTGACCGGACGATTACTCACTGACTGGTACGGTGCGTAGGCGTGAACTACAACGTGATTGTCGACGTGACGCTGCGCAAAGGCATCGCCGACCCGGAAGGTTCGACCATCGAGCGAGCCCTGCCGGCCCTGGGTTTCACCGGCGTGAGCAACGTCCACGCGGGGAAATCCTTCCGCTTTGACGTCGAGGCGCCCGACGAGTCCGCGGCCCTAGAGAAGGCGACGGCGCTCGCCGAACGGCTCCTCTCGAACCCGGTGATTGAGGACGCGATCGCACGACTCGCGCAGAAGGCGTAACTCGTGACACGCATTGGAGTCGTGGTATTCCCCGGATCGAACTGTGAATACGACGCGGCCTCCGCCGTCACGCAACTCGGCGCCGAGGCAGTGTTCGTCTGGCACAGCGAGAGTGACGTGTCCAGTTATGACGGCATCATCCTGCCGGGAGGATTTGCCCACGGCGACTACCTTCGACCAGGGGCGTTGGCTCGATTCTCACCGGTGATGGAGGCCGTCGCGCGCTACGCCGCCGACGGTGGACCGGTCCTCGGGATCTGCAACGGCTTCCAGGTGCTCGCCGAAGCCGGACTCCTACCCGGGGCGCTGCAGAAGAATCGGGGACTGACGTTTTTGAGTGAACCGACGACGATCATCGTGGATTCGACGACGTCGGTGCTCACCCGCAACGCACGCAAGGGCCAGGAACTCGTGGTGCCGATCAACCACTTCTCGGGTGCGTACACGTGCGACGACGCGACCTACGACGCCCTCGTCGCGAACGGCCAGATCGTGCTGCGCTACAAGGACAACCCCAATGGATCTCGCGATGACGTGGCCGGTGTGGCGAACGGAGCGGGCAACGTGGTCGGCCTCATGCCCCACCCGGAACGCGCGATGTCCACGCTGCTCGGCAGCGCCGATGGTCGCGTCCTCCTCGAAGGTTTCGTGGGTGTGAACGTGCCCACGGCCGCCGGATCGTCACGCTGACGAGCGGTCCGCGCCAACTAACTTGTAAGAGTGAAGAGCGTCTCCGAGCCACTGCACCGGGCGCTCGGATTGACCGATACGGAACTGGAGAGCATCCGCGGCGTCCTCAAGCGTGAGCCGAACTCCTTGGAATTGGCGCTCTACGGCGTCATGTGGAGTGAGCACTGTTCGTACAAGTCATCGAGGATGCACCTACGCCGGCTACCGAGCGAAGGCCCACACGTACTCGTGGGCCCGGGTGAGAACGCCGGCGTGATCGACGCCGGTGACGGGATCGCCGTCGCGATCCGCATCGAGAGTCACAACCATCCTTCCGCGATCGAGCCCTACCAGGGAGCGGCGACGGGGGTGGGCGGCATCCTTCGTGACGTGTTCACGATGGGCGCACGCCCCCTCGCGGTCATGGACCCGCTCTTCTTCGGCGAACTCACGGACGCTCGCCAGCGCTGGCTGGTCGAGGGAGTGGTGTCGGGCATCTCGGGCTACGGCAACTCCGTGGGCGTGCCGACCATTGGCGGTGAATTGACCTTCGATGACTGCTACGCGTCGAACCCGCTCGTCAACGTGCTCTGCTGTGGCGCGCTGCCGACCGATCGCCTCGTACTCGGCGTCGCCTCAGGCGTGGGCAACCTCGCGGTGTTGCTCGGCTCGACCACTGGTCGTGACGGGATCGGCGGCGTCTCGGTCCTCGCCTCGGCCGGTTTCGACGGCGCCGACGGTGCCGAGTCGCTGGACGACGCCAAGCGGCCGAGCGTGCAGGTCGGCGACCCCTACGAAGAGAAGCGCCTCATCGAAGCCTGCTTGGCACTGCTCGATGCGAAACTGGTCGTGGGCATCCAGGACCTCGGTGGCGCGGGCATCGTCTGCGCCACCTGTGAAACCGCGGCCCGCGGCGGCGTCGGTATGGACGTCGACGTCACGGCGATTCCTCTGCGCGAGCCCGGGATGGCGCCCTACGAGATCATGACGTCCGAGAGCCAGGAACGGATGCTCGCGATCATCACGCCCGAGCACTGGGAGTCGGTCGCGGCACTCTGCGCGAAATGGGAAGTGCGCGCAACGGTCATCGGGCACGTGGTTGAGCCCTCCGTTGACGAGGACGGCAAGACCGTAGGGATGCTACGCATACGCGACGGCTTCGACGGCGAGATTCTCGCCGAGGTGCCGGCGTCGTCGTTGGCCGACGAGGCGCCCCTCTACGACCGGCCACGACGGCGACCGAGTGACCTCGACGCCATCGTCGCTGACGATCCCACTGACGACGAACCGGTCGGATCGGCGAACGATGACGTGCTCGACATGCTCATCGATCCCACGTGGGTCTATCGCCAGTACGACTCGCAGCTCTTCCTCAACACGGTCGTCGGGCCGGGACGAGACGCCGCGCTCTTGCGCCTCGCGGGACCCGGGTTGCCGGTGTCAGAACGGGGGATCGCCCTCTCGACCGATTCAAATCCGCGGTGGTGCGCGCTGGACCCACGGGCCGGCACGGCGTTGACGGTGGCCGAAAGCGTGGCCAACCTGGCCTGTGTCGGAGCGACCGCGAAGGCGGTCGTGAACTGCCTCAACTTCGGTAACCCCGAGCACCCCGAAGTGATGTGGCAACTCTCAGAGTCCATCGACGGTATGGCCGAAGCCTGCACGGGCTTGGGGCTTCCGGTCATTGGGGGCAATGTCTCGTTGTACAACGAGAGCGGCGGCCACGATATCGACCCCACGCCGGTCGTGGGACTCCTCGGCGTCGTGGCGTCGCTCGTCGCGCCGCCACCGGGGTGGTCGTGGCACGAGGGCGACACGATCGTCCTCGTCGGCACGCGCCACGCCAGTGGTCCTCGAGCGTTCCCCCTGGGCGGTACGCGGTGGGCGACCCGTCGCGGACGACGCGGTGGCCATGTTCCTTCCTTCGACGCCGCGACCTTGAGTGCCGCGTTCGACTTCGTTGCGGGCGAGATCTCGAAAATTTGCGCCGGCTACGAGAGCGATGTCACGGCCGTGCACGATGTCGGCAGCGGTGGACTGGCCCTCGCGCTGGCCGAGATGGCGGCGGTCACTGGTTACGGAGCGATAGTGGACGAACTCGAAGGCCACGGCGAGCTCTTCAGCGAGTTCCCTGGACGATTCGTCATGGCCACTAACGACCTCGCGGCGTTCAGCGCACGAGCGAACAGCGCGAACGTCCCCTTCGTTGCCCTCGGCACGGTTGGTGGTGCGTGCCTGCAGGTCGGTGCAAGCATTGATCTGTCGGTGGCTGACATCTCGTCTCGTCGTCGAGAAGCGCTCGAGGACGCTCTCGATCAGGTCGGCTAACGCGCCGCCTTGAGCTCGTCGAGGACTTCGTTTGGTACGTGCAAATCGCCTGATCGACCCCTCCCCAATTCCACGTCGGGTTTGTACGTGCCGTGATAGTCGGAGCCGCCGGTTGGGATCATTCCGGCGTCGCGGGTCAGTTTCACCATCAGGGCCCGGATCCCGGCGCTGGTACCCCCGTAGTACGCCTCAACTCCCTTGAAGCCATACTCTCGGAGCGACCCCATCACCTTGGGCATCGTGGCTTCGATCGACGTCGGATTGATCTCGTCGAGATAGTTGATGAGCGGGTGGGCGATTGAGAACACAGTGCCGGACCCTTCAGCCGCGGCAACGAACTCCTTAATCCCCATGCTCGACTTGGGAACGTACGCGGCTCCGCCGACGCCGAGCCAGTCGGTGAAGATCCGATTCGTGGTCTCGACACTGGGCTCGCCCACGATTTCTGGATGGAGGTCGACCATGGCCCGAGCGAAGTGGGGCCGCCCAATGGAATCGACATTCCCCGTCATTCGCGTGAGATACGCGAGCGTCAAGCCCGAGAATCCCTTGTCTTGGAGGAGGTCAACCAGTTGTTGGTTACGTTGTTCGCGGTCCTTTCGCAGCTTCGCCAACTGGCGCTGCAGCGGGTGGTCCGGGTCCTGGGGCAAGAAGTACGCGAGGACGTGCACGTTTCGGGGCTTTTCCTCACCGTCCGAGGTTCTCGGGTTCTGGTCGTCTCGCAGCGAGACTTCGACGCCGTTGACCAGTTCGAGTCCGAGCCGCTCGCACGCGGCCGCCATCGCTTCGTGGCTGAGCGTGGTGTCATGGTCCGTGAGGGCAATCGCCGAAATACCCAAATCGTGTGCCTTTTGCGCGAGTTGCTCGGGCGTATCCGAGCCGTCGGAGAATGAGGAGTGGGTATGGAGATCTATCACGCCAAGAGCGTAGTGAAGTGGTGTCACCGGTAGCGTTGGTGTGTGAGAATGTGTCAGTGCCCTCTGCGATGAGAACTTCGAGTCCAAGTGAAGAGGGCCAGTGAAAGAAGCCTGCGGCGTCGTCGGCATCGTTGCCCCGGGGCGCGCGGTTTCACACCTTTGTTATGACGCGCTCTACGCGCTCCAACACCGTGGCCAAGAGTCGGCCGGCATGGCGACGTTCAACAATCAGCAGATAACGGTCGTGAAAGACAACGGACTCGTCAGTCACGTCTTTGCGGAGACGACGTTGCGCGCACTCGCGGGCAACCTGGTCATTGGCCACACGCGCTATTCGACGTCGGGCTCGGCCAACTGGACCGCCGCGCAGCCGGTCTACCGATCGGCCGGGTCGTCGGGCTTCGCGATTGCGCACAACGGCAATCTCACGAACACGACGCAACTCGCTGACGAGGCGGGCATCCAGTTCACGTCGATGCTCTCGGACTCTGACCTCGTCGCTGAACTCCTCGCGCGCGAGGTCGAGTCGGGCATCTCACTCGCCAAGGCGTTGGGTGTCGTGCTGGAAAAGACCGAAGGTGCGTACTCGATGGTCGTACTCGAAGCGGACGAGATCCACGCCGTCCGCGACCCCTACGGATTCCGCCCACTCTGCCTCGGTCGTCTCGGCAGTGAAGAGGCACCCGAAGGTTGGATCGTGGCGTCAGAATCGCCCGCGCTGGACGTGGTCGGCGCCACCTTCGTTCGAGAGATCGCGCCCGGTGAAATGGTGACCATCACGGAAAAGGGTGTCACCTCGATCCAACTCCTCGATCCAGCCCCGGGAAAGCAGAAGCTCTGCATCTTTGAGTTCGTCTACTTCGCTCGTCCCGACACCTACCTGATGGGACACCAGGTGCACACCACGCGCCGGCGCATGGGCGAACTACTCGCGGCGCAGTCGAGCGTGGACGCGGACATCGTGATGGGTGTCCCGGATTCGGGTGTTCCGGCCGCGGAGGGCTTCGCGAAGGCGTCCGGTATTCCCTTTGGCTACGGACTCGTGAAGAATCGCTACATCGGTCGAACGTTCATCTCGCCGGACCAGAACAAGCGTGCGGCCACCGTACGTCGAAAGCTCAATCCACTGCGCGAGAACATCGAGGGACAACGCCTTATCGTCGTCGACGACTCGATCGTTCGCGGTACGACGACGCGCGAGATCGTCAAGATGCTTCGCGACGCCGGCGCGAGCGAAGTCCATCTACGCATCTCGTCGCCACCGTTCATGAACCCCTGTTACTACGGCATCGACACGCCGAATCGCGACGACCTGCTCGCGGCGAACCATTCGATCCGCGACATGAATGAGTTCATTGGTTCGGACTCATTGGAGTTCATCACGTTGGAGAATCTTCGCGCGGCGATTCAGCTCGACGGTGAGTGCTGCGACGCATGTTTGACGGGCAACTACCCCGCACCGACGCCGGTCGCGTTGGGAACCGCAGGCAGTCGCTGGTGAGCCGTTTGCTCGACCAGCCCGAGAACGGGATTACCTACGCCAGTGCGGGCGTGTCGATCGAAGCGGGTGACGAGGCAGTTCGCCGAATCAAGGATGTCGTTGCCAGTACGAAACGACCGGAAGTTCTGGGCGGCATTGGTGGCTTTGGCGGCCTCTTCGCGCTCGACACCTCGAAGTACAAAGAGCCAGTGCTCGTCGCCTCCGCCGACGGCGTGGGCACCAAGCTTGAGGTCGCGCGTCAGATTGGGCGCTACGACACGGTGGGTATCGACCTGGTGGCGATGTTGGTTGACGACCTCGCGTGCGTCGGCGCCGAACCGCTCTTCTTGCTCGACTACGTCGCCGTTGGCAAACTTGATCCCGGTCGACTCGAAGAGTTGGTCGCTGGCATCGCCAAAGGATGTCGACAGGCGTGCACGGCGCTGCTCGGCGGCGAGACCGCCGAACACGGTGGAGTGATGGCACCTGACGACCTCGACGTCGCGGGCTTCGCCGTGGGTGTGATTGAGCGGGGCGAGGAACTCGGTCCCGAGCGAGTTCGAGAGGGCGACGCACTGATCGGACTGGCCTCTCCGGGACTTCGATCGAACGGCTACACCTTGGCCCGTCAAGTGTTGATCCGCGACGACACGGACTTCGGTGCTCCGGCATGGGAGGGATCCGAGAGCACGCTCGGTGAGGAGTTGCTCCTCCCTTCGGTGATCTACGCGCCGACCATCGCGGCCCTGACGTCGGACCTTCGCGGTGCGATACACGCCGTGGCGCACATTACGGGCGGCGGCATCATGGGCAACGTCGTTCGAATACTCAACCCGGAGCTCGACGCGGTCATTGACATGGAGAGCTTTGATACTCCCCAGATCTTTCTCGAGATCCAACGTCGTGGTCACATCAGTGCGAACGAGATGGTTCGGGTCTTCAACTGCGGACTCGGCATGGTGGTGGCGGTCGATCCGAGTGCCGCGGAGGCGGCCGTCTCTTTGGCCCGAACACGAGGCGTCGGCGCGACGGTCATTGGAACGGTCCGGCTCGGCAGCGGAAACGTGATCCTCCAATGAGCGATGCTCGTGAACGGGTCCGTGCGCACCTCTTGGAGCATTCAGTGCGACGTGGCGACTTCGTCTTGAAGTCCGGTCGGCCGTCCACTTGGTTCATTGACTCCAAGAAGACAATCTGCGCGCCAGAGGTGATGGTGGACGTGGCGACGCTGATGCTCGAGCGAATACCGAGCGACGCGACCGCGTTGGGCGGACTCACGATGGGAGCCGATGGAGCATCGTTCATCACCGCCGGCGTCGCGGCCACGAGAGGGCGATACCTTCGAGCTTTCAGTGTTCGAAAAGAAGTGAAGGATCACGGGGCCGGTGGGCGAATCGCCGGGGCCCTCGAGCCCGGTGACCATGTGGTCATCACTGAGGACACGGTGACACGCGGCACCAGTCTCTTGGAGGCCGCGCACGTCGTACGTGACTTCGGCGCCGAGGTGATTCTGTTGCTGGCGGTCGTCGACCGCGGCGGGACGGCCGCGGCGATGGCGGCACAAGAGGGTTGGGCGTTTGATGCACTCTTTACGGCCGCCGACCTGGGCTTCATCGACCAGGAGAAGTAACTACTTCGCGAGCACCGCCAGGACTCGATTTCGCCACGCGATCCTCTGGGGCGACCGTTCGTCGGGCGTGTGGCCAAAGCGAAGGATCAATGCGTCGAGCGCCGGCACGACGTTGATCATCTGACCTTCGTAACCGTTGGCCCAGTACGTGCCGTAGTCGTCTGCGTCGAGCCACCACTTCCACGAGTAGTAATGGCCACTCGACGCTTCGAC
>Ga0182012_10003894_pt1 | contig 15738 bp, 11 predicted proteins | sample 612S2SmetaG_FD_120486 | JGI IMG/M metagenome (GOLD analysis project Ga0182012, IMG submission 120486) | Permafrost microbial communities from Stordalen Mire, Sweden - 612S2S metaG | ecosystem: Environmental > Terrestrial > Soil > Wetlands > Permafrost | place: Sweden: Stordalen | collected...
AGAAAACCCCATAAATCCCCAAACGCCCGGTGCGCCCAGACATATAGCCCACCCTCCAGCGGCATCACCCGGTTCAGCCCAATCACCACCGCGCCCATCGGCACATAGAACAGCAGCATTGCCGCCATCCAGGTCAGGGTCTCGCCGCGCCCCAGCCCCGCAGCCACCCCAACCCAGCTCGACCCCACCACGCAAAGAATCTGCGCCAGCACCAGGTCCCGCACCGCCAACTGCCGCCGCAGCCGGTGCTCCTCCTGAGAACTCTCAACATCCGCCGCAATCAAGCTCATCGTGCGCTAATCCTCGCACAACTCCCGCCAATGTCCAGCGCAAATTCCACCCGCCGTTGCCATTGCTTTTCCTCTCCCAAAAACCAAAGCGAGTGCCCCACATCTCGACTTTGAGATGTGGGAGACCACAACTGCCAGCCTTGTCGTTGCCTTTTCTTTTCTTTCTGTCATCTCCAAAGGAAATCTACTGCTGCCTCTATCCTGGCCCAATTTGAACCCACGTTCGGCCAAAGCCGGGCCTCCGCGGCCATCTATTCACCAGCCAAGATTCGGAGTACCCTATCCGCATGTCGGAATCGGCCGTCACACCTTCCCACAGTTCGAATTCTTTCGCGGTGGACGAAGTAACTCCCGCATCCGACCCCATCTGGTCCGAACCCCTCCGCGCCCACCTCGCCCGGCGATTCCAGCGCAGCGTTCTCCTCCTCTCCGACCCGGAAAAGCCCGTCGTCAATTCCGTCCGGCATGTGCTCGATTCCCGCCCTCTCTCGCCCGAAATTCGCGCCCGCGTCGAACCCTCCCTGGTCAGCAAGCTTCATCCGCTGGTCGAAGCCGTCAGCCTCGCCTTCAGCCAGCATCGTCCTCTCACGCTCTCGCCCGACAGCATCTGGATGGTCATCCAGCAGGGCTTCGCCCACCACGTCACGGAAAACGCAGAGGCCCTCCGCAGCCGCCTCGTACGCCATCAGGACAAAGTCACCCTGTCGGCAGCCGTCTTCGACCTGAGCCCAGCCAGCTTCGAATCCGCAATCGCCGCGTTCTCATCGCAGATTCGCGACGCCACCGATCCCGTCCTCTACGAGTCGCTCCTCTGCGATTTCTCCACCACCACCCCAGTCATCCGCACCGCCAGCGAAGTCGTCCTCATGGATTGCTACTCCAGCTACTTCGAGTACCTCGTGACGTGTGTCTGCGGCATTCCCCGCATCACCGTCACCGGCTCCATTCAGGACTGGCAGCGCATCCGCGCCCGCATCGAAGTCCTCGAAACCTTCGGCCTCAGTTGGTGGATCGATCGCCTGCGCCCCATCCTCGACCAATTCATCCGCACCGTCGAGGGCCATCCATCCCTCGAGTTCTGGCAGGCCATCTACAAACCGAAGCAGGCCTACGGCGCACAATCCATCACTGGCTGGATCGCCGATCTCTTCCCCTACCTCTACGACCCTCCCAACCGGCGGCGCAACCACATCTTCGACCATCCTCGCGTCGATTGGGCAGTCCCCGTCGAAAAGGGCGTCAAATCCTTCTTCTATGGAGACGAGGGTGCCGAAAAGGGCGTATCCGAATCAAGTTTCCCCTCGGGCCTCGCCAGCGTACCCGTCCATGTGTCGTTTCCCAACAAACCGGCCGTCAACCTCGATCTCGTCGCAGGCTTCCTCGGCGTCGAGCAGGACGCTCAAGACCTCGCGCTCTCTTCCGTGATCGGCTGGTCCGTCACCGAGCGCCCTCCGGCAACCCCCGTCCGCGTCTGAATACTCCCACGCACGTATCGCCGCAATCCCCAACCGCCAACCCCTCACGCAAACCCTTAGAAGCAGCGACTTTCGTTTCGCGAAGAAATTGTCATCTACCGTGATCCATTTTGCATAGATCACTCCCATTACGCGAAATAGACTGGCGATGTTTCATTCCGGCGTAATTACAAATTCTGCCGTGCTGTCGGTACCGCTGGCAACTTATCTCATTTAGTTCTATCGGACTCCCAAAGCTTCAAGAATCGAAGCGAGTCCAGGTCAAAAGTCTTGTGAGCCTCTGGCGCGAATCGGTAGAGCCCTCGCTCTCCAACTCAAATGCCCGCCATGATAGGTCTTCACCCGGGCCCGCTACTACAAGGTCCAGTGCATACGCCAAGGATGCGCGCCTGTTCCCTCGTAAAGGACTACCTCGATGATCGTTAAAGCGGAACCGCATGCTTTTCAAAGTAAAGAGAATATCTTCCAGCAGTTGATCGAAAGCATAGAAATTGACGCTATCTACATGCTCGATTGCGCCGGACACGTACTCACCTGGAACCGGGGAGCCGAACTCAACAAGGGCTATACCCGAGAGGAGATCCTCGGCAAGCACTTCAAACTCTTCTTCGTGCCGGAAGACCTCAAGAGCGGGCTTCCAGATCGCATACTTTCGGAGGCGGCGCTCACTGGGCGCTGCTCCGGCGAAGGCTGGCGCCTGCGCAAAAACGGAGAGCGCTTCTGGGCAAGCTACGTTCTGGCCGCTATGCGCAATTCCGGCGGCGAACTCATCGGCTTCTCTAACGTTATTCGCGACCTCACCGAGCACAAGCGCCGCGAGGATTCCCTGCACGCCCTCCAGCAGGCGCTACAGGAGGAACGCGACCGAATGCATGCCGCCGCGGAATGCAGCCTCGACGCGCTTTTCATCTGCGATGCGCTCCGCGATTCCGGAGGCGCCATTCGAGACTTCTTTTTCACCTACCTCAACAGCAATGTCGAAAAACTCGGCTTCATTCCGCGCCAATCGATGATCGGTGGCCGGATGCGCAACCTGCTGCCCAACCTTTGCAAGCAGGGGCTCTTTGAAAAATGCCGGCAGGTTGTCCTGTTCGGCAAGCCGTTGATTGAGGAACTGCTGATCGAAGACGGAGACGTGTGCAGCACGTGGTTTCGCATCCAGGCAGTCAAGCTTCGCGATGGAGTTGCCATTACGGCTTCGGACATTACCGAAATCAAACGCAACGAAGAACGCATCACCCATCTGGCCCAGCACGACTCCCTAACCGGGCTGCCCAATCGCATTCTCCTGGAAGACCGGGTCAACCACTCGATCGAATTCGCCAAGCGCGACGGCTCCCTGGTCGGCGTGACACTCATCGACATCGATGAATTCAAGCGGATCAACGACACGCTCGGCCACGCAACCGGCGACCGCGTCTTATGCACCGTCGCCCGGCGACTCAGCTCCGCCATCCGCGCGTCAGACACCGTCATTCGCTATGGAGGCGATGAATTTGTAGCAGTCATTCCCGGTATACACGCCATCCGGGAGCTCGTAGGTGTCGTCGACAAAATCCTTCAATCCATTCGGCCTCCGATCCTCGATGGCCACCACAAAATCCTGCTCACCTGCAGCATCGGCATCGCCATTTACCCAGATAGCGCACTCTGCTCAGAAGAGTTGCTCAAACGCGCCGACATTGCCATGTACGGATCAAAAAACTCCGGCAAGAACCAATACCGCTTCTTCGGCCGTCGCCGATCCGCTCTCGCAAGCCAACCGGAAAGTCTCCCTTTCGCGACGCTCCCCCCGAATCCAGTCAAACAAACGCTTCCCATTGGGCCTGGCCTCAAACCTGCCCAAAGAAAGAAACCAGTCGGATCGTAGGTCGAGCCTTGGAACAAACCGTTTGAACCTACCGCTCCAGCAGTCTATCGCTCGGTATGCCGCGCGAACGCGGACTCTGCCCCCCCACCCCTATCGGGATTTCCCGGACGCGTCCGATCCCCGTTGTACCATTCTCCGTAAACCTCTCGCGCCAACGGAGAACCATGCAAAACTCCAGACTGCTAGCCATCCTCCTCATTCTCTCCCTCGCCACTCCCGCAATTCCAGAGGAACGCGCCCACGGCCGCAGCATGGTCATCACCCAGAACGCCATCGTCGCCAGCAGCTACGTTCAGGCCTCCCAGGCTGGCGCGCGCATCCTCGAAGCCGGTGGTTCCGCTATCGACGCAGGCATTGCCGCCAACGCCGTCCTCTCCGTCGCCGAGCCCATGATGAACGGCATCGGCGGCGACCTCTTCGCCATCTATTGGGAATCCAAAACCGGCAAGCTCTACGGACTCAACGCCAGCGGCTGGGCCCCGCAAGCCCTCACCATGGAACATTTCAAGTCCAGACACATCGCCGCAATGCCCCAGTCCGGCATCGACTCAGTCACCGTCCCCGGCGCCGTCGACGGCTGGACCAAGCTCCACGACCGCTTCGGCAAACTCCCCTGGAAAACCCTCTTCCAGCCCGCCATCTACTACGCCAAAAACGGCATCCCCATCCCCGAAGCCATCCACGCCTACTGGGAGGCAGCCGCTCCCGGCCTGCGCGCCAACCCCGAATCCCAGCGCACCTATCTACCCAACGACCAAGCCCCGGCCATCGGCCAGATCTTCCGCAATCCCCAACTAGCCGACACCCTCACCACCCTCGCCGACCGAGGCGAATCCGCCTTCTACAAAGGCTCCATCGCCGAGGCCATCCTCAAAACCTCAGATCACTTAGGCGGCACATTGACCGCCGATGATCTAGCCAGCTATTCCGCAGAATGGGTCGACCCCGTCTCCACCACCTATCGCGATTGGACCGTCTACGAGCTCCCGCCCAACGGCGACGGCATCGCCGCCCTCGAAATGCTCAACATCATGGAGCAAACTCAACCCGACCCTGAAGGCCCGCTAAGCGCAGCCGAACTCCACACCCGCATCGAGTCCATGAAGCTCGCCTACGCCGACGTCAAAGCCTACGACGGCGACCCGAAGTTCAGCACCATCCCGGTCCCAGAGTTGATCTCCAAGCCCTTCGCCGCCAAACGCGCCGCCCTCATCAACCCCGCAGTAGCCAACTGCAAAGTCGCCCCCGGCGCACTCACCGGCAGCGACACCACCTATCTCTCCGTAGTCGACAAAGAAGGCAACATCCTCTCCCTCATCCAAAGCAACTACAGCGCCTTCGGCAGCAACGTCACCGTGGAAGGCCAGGGCTTCGTCCTGCAAAATCGGGGCGGCCTCTTCTCCCTCGACCCCAAATCCCCCAACGCCCTCGCAGGCCACAAGCGACCCTTCCACACCATCATCCCCGGCTTCATGCAAAAGGGCGATCAGCACATCGGCTTCGGCATCATGGGTGGACTCAACCAGCCGTTAGCCCACGCCCAGTTCGTCTCCAACGTCGTCGATTACCACATGAACATCCAGGCCGCCATGGAAGCAGCCCGCTTCACCGTCAACGCGAAGTTAGGCTGTAACATCGTCATCGAGTCCCGCGTCCCGCAAGTGACCCTCGACCAACTCACCAAAATGGGCCATATCCTCGACGTCCACAGCCAATACTCAACGACAATGGGCCGAGGCCAGGCAGTTCTCACCGACAGCGCCACCAACACTCACTACGGCGCATCCGACCCAAGAGCCGACGGCAGCGCCGAACCCGAATATCCCAAACTCCCCTGGGTAATCGTCCTCAAATAGCCTTGCCTTGGCTCGCTCCGTCGCAAAAGCGCCATCCAAACCACTGCTGTCATGGAACCTCGGATCGATTGCGCATTTCGCAGGCTACGGGCTTGAGCCCGTACATAAGGTCCGCAACATCGACGGGGCTTCAGCCCCTGAGGGAAGCAAGGGAAGGCTTATTCAGAGATTCCTTAGCTCAAGGGCAAAATCCTTCCGCATGCGCACCAATTGCAGCATCACCTCGGTAATCAGCAGTTACGGAGGCTTCGATTTCAAGACTCGGATGGCTCCTCAACCAAAGGCAGGTGCTACCCTGCGAGCTTGAACTCGACCCGAATCGTGGGTGGTCGTTTAGGAAGCGTGGCGGCGCTTTCCTGAGTTTCAACGTTCTCAATGGAGTGCATCGGTTCTGGCTTCATCCAGGTGACGCGCCATGAGCCGGGCGAAATCGGCATCTCTTGGCTCGGCACGTCGTGAATGCTGCCATCCGCGTGATAGATCCTTATATGTCCGGTGCGGCCGCCGGTGTCCCAATTGAGAAAAAGACTTGGCCATCGATGATGATGCATAGGCTCTTTCGTTCCAGGGGCAACCTGCACCTGAAGTACGCGCACGATCGCGTTGTCAAACAAAACCTTATGACTCTGCGGCGATGCCTGAACCGCATCAAAGCCCTCGGGAAAACCAGTCTTATCCTGCGCATCGAGCAGCGCTGAACCGCGGATGAGTTCGACTAGAGAAACGCAGCAAATTCCTGCGAATGAGAGAAAAGTCCGCCTCGACGTCGATGTCTTATCTGGCATCATGGCGGGCATTATAACAAGCACAATTTTGTGTGGATGCTGATCGGCGGATATGTCTCTGAAAATCGGTCTTTAGTCTCTGCTGGTATCTCACTAACGCCCACGTTTGCTGTAAATTGGCAAAATCGTACATCTTGCAGCGGGAGACCTGTTCATTATGAGTTCATCAGAGATTTCACGCCGTACGGTGCTGCGAAACGCGGCGTTAGGTGCTGCAGCGCTTGCCTCTGGAGCCGGCAAGCTGCTCGGTGAACCGAGCAAGACTCCGCCCAATATCGTTTTCATCCTTGCGGACGATCTTGGTTACGCAGATATTGCCTGCTACGGTCGACCCGATCTCCGGACCCCCAACATCGACAGGCTCGCTTCGAGGGGAACGCGCCTTCTGCAGGCCTATGCCAACTCCGCAGTCTGCTCGGCCACGCGGACCGCTCTGATCACCGGACGCTATCAGGACCGCCTCGACATTGGTCTCGACGAGCCGCTTGCCGGCCGCGATACCGGATTGCCTCCGAGCCATCCTACCCTGCCTTCGCTACTGCGCAAGTCAGGATACGGAACCACCCTTGTGGGCAAGTGGCACCTCGGCTTGCTGCCCAAATATGGCCCGCTGCAAAGTGGCTATGACCACTTCTATGGTTTTCGTCGAGGCGCAGTCGATTACTTCACACACTCCAACGATCTTTGGGACGAAGATGTCAGGATCGACGAGGCTGGCTACTTAACCGACTTATTGGGGAACCATGCAGTCAACGTCATAAACGGCTACGCCAAAGCCGGAGGGCCCTTCTTGTTGAGCCTGCACTTCAATGCACCTCACTGGCCGTGGGAAGGCCCGGGCGATGAGGCCGAATCCCGGCGCCTTCACGGTCAACGGCTCAACGATTTTGACGGCGGCTCGCAGAAGACCTATCAGCACATGATCGAGGACCTTGATCTCCAGGTTGGTCGCGTGCTCGAGGCGCTACACACCAGCGGGGTCGGCGAGAACACAATTGTTATTTTTACCAGTGACAACGGCGGCGAGCGCTTCGCCGATGTCTGGCCCTTTACTGGCCGGAAGACGGAGTTGCTGGAAGGCGGTTTGCGCATTCCTGCCATCCTCTCGTGGCCCGTGCGCGTTCCCATGGGCCAGAGCACCAGCCAGGTAGCCATCAGCATGGATTGGCTGCCAACCCTCCTTGCCGCCGCCGGCGCGGAGCCTGATTCAGCTTATCCATCTGACGGCATTAACCTTCTGCCATTCCTGGCCGAGGGCGCAACGCCGATTCCCCGCAAGCTTTTCTGGCGCTACAAAGCGAATGCCCAGCATGCGGTGCGCGATGGCGATCTCAAGTATCTTAAGATCCTCGATAACACCTTTCTGTTCAACGTCGTCGAGGATCCCATGGAGCGCGCCAACCTGAAAGAACGCATGCCCGACGTTTACAGCCGCCTCATCGCGGAATGGGAAGCCTGGAATGCCGGAATGCTGCCGGAGATCGATTCGAGCTATACCGAAAACTTTACTGGCGCGCAGTTGGCGGATCACATCGGAACGCTCGAGACCAGCAAGAAGGCGGATAACCCGCCTCCTAAAGACTGAGACTGATGAACTCTTGCGAACTTTCCCGCCTCCGTCGGTACGACTGACTCCCAGTTGCGGGATTATCACTGAAAAAACTCGCTTATCGCCTGGAATGGCTATGTGTTGGCACATAAGCGCCGAGTCACTCGTCAGGGACAGGATCGCTCCCGGGAAGTCTTAGTGCAAGTCGGCAATGCTGAACCAATCCGGGCGCCGGACTCCAAAGGCGCAAACCGCATTGGGAACGGAATAGCCGGCCGACCCCACCCACCTACCCCAAAATAACCACCCCGCCATCCACAGACTTACGAAAAGCATGAATCACATTCCCAGCCGTATCCAAGTGCCGCAGCGTAAGCATCCTCTCCGTAGCCTCCAGGTGACTGAACCCCTGCACCTTGTTGAAGTAAGGCCCACGCTGCTTCACTTCATGCCGTTCGTCATAAAGATCCGCGCCGCCACCCCCGGAAAGAAAGAACGAAGTAGGATGCCCCTCAAACTCCAAGTGCTGTAAGTCATGGTCATGCCCCGCCAGATACAGGTGCACCTTGTACTCCCGCAGCAGCGGCTCCCAATCCGCAATCAGCATCGTGTGATCCCCGTGCGGCCCATTCGAATACACCGGGTGATGCGCCACAACAATGCGAAACGGCGTAGTCAGCGGCTTGGCTAACTCAGCCTTTAGCCAAACTAACTGTTTCTCCCGCTGCTCCTCCGTCATCACATGCGTAAACCCATGCGCCAGCTTGCCATCCGGAAACGGCATGTTACTGTCCAGCGCAATTACTGTAGCCACCGGCTTCTTCAACGGAAACTTGTAGCTATACCACTGCGCCGGCTCAGTCCATCGCGTTCCGCCGCGCGCCGCATACTTCAGTTGCGAAGTCAGCTTCAGCTCTGGCCGCGCCTCGTAATCATGATTCCCCGGCACCGCATACGCCGGGCAATCGAAAACCTCCCTTGGATACATCTCCTCAAAGTCCGTCTTGAACCGCGCGCAATCCACCCCACCGGGAAACTCCCCATAGAAGTTATCCCCCAGCAGAAACAGCGCATCGTGCTTCAGCCGGTACTGCCGTGTGTACGCCATCATCGCCCGCGCCACGGAAGTTTGCGCATCCCGCCGCCGGTCGTCGCCCCAATCCCCAATCATCAACGCATGAGCCGCATTCGGTTCAGGCGGCAACTTTCCTATCGCCGCAACCGAAGCAAGCGGTTGCAGCGCCGCAGCGGCGCTGAAAACAAAACTTTGTCGAAGAAACTCCCGGCGATTCGGTGCGTGTTCGCGAAGACTCATACCCAAAATTATTCCATTTGCCGCTCACGAGTTAGCCGGCCCAATTGTGAATCTCCTGCAAACAAGTCGCCACACCGCGCTGGCCTTACAGCTTTCCAACAATTTCCCTCATGGACTGGCCCAAGTCGTGCCCCACGCAGGTTCCCATGCAAGGCGTCTCCGTCGGCCCCCACTACCAGCTCGTGCCCACCCGCCACGGCTCCATGCTCGTCAATCGCAATGACCTCTTCATGGGCCAATCCTTCCTCCATTACGGCGAGTGCTGCCAGTTCGAGATCGATACCCTCCTCCAGCTCCTCTCCCACCCCCAGGCCTCCCACGGCCTGGTCATCGAAGCCGGCTCCAACATGGGCGTCCACACCATTGCCCTAGCCCAGCTCCTCACCAAACAAAACCGCCCCATGCTCGCCTTCGAACCCCAGCAGGTCATCTTCCAGCAGCTCTGCGCCAACCTCGCCCTCAACGCCCTCATGAACGTCACCGCCCTCCCCTGCGCCTGCTCTTCCCAACCCGGCACACTCCGCTTCGACGAACCGGACTACGGGCAGCCCGGCAACTTCGGCGGCACCGCGCTGACCGGGTCTCCAACCGCCATCACCCACCGCACCCGCACCGTTCCCGCCTTTGCGCTCGACCAGCTCGTAGCGACTCATTTCCCCCACCAGCCCGTCGCCCTCATCAAAATCGACGTCGAGGGACACGAACTCCAGGTCCTCCAGGGCGCGCAAACCCTCCTCGACCGCGACCACCCCATCCTGTACCTCGAAAACGACCGCATCGAGCATTCCGAATCCCTCATCCGCTGGCTCTTTGCCCAGGACTACCGCCTCTGGTGGCACATCACCCCCGCCTTCAACCCCCGGAATTACCTCCAAAACCCCGAAAACATCTACCCAAACATCGTCTTCCCCAACATGATTGCCCTCCATCCCTCCCGCAGCATCACCCTCCAGGGCCTCGAAGAAATCACCGACCCCACCCACCACCCCCTGGCTCGCTCCGTAGTATCAGCCTCTGAGTGATGTGCATCTCAACATCAGCCCGGCAGCCCCAAATGCCCCGCAAACCCCGGCACCCGCGCGTAAGCCATATGCACCGCCTCGCTGAACGAAACCACCTTCATCCCCACCTCCCCAAACAACCGCGCCAGCGCCGCCGTCGAGTACAGCGAAATATGCCCATTCCGCGGAGCCGCGTACCACCACCCCAGCCCCACTCGCGCAAAATCCCTCGGCTGCACCAGAGTCGAAAACAAAATCGCCCCCTCATCCCTCAGCAATCCCGCCATCGCAGCCACCGTCTCCCGCGGCCGAGGCACATGCTCCATCACCTCAAAGCAGGTCACCAGGTCGAACCGCCCCTCAGGAAGCTCGCGAAACTCAGAAAACGGATCGTAAGTCTCCGCCCGGAATCCCCGCTCCCGGAGCCGCTCCGCCAGCAAGCCCAAACCACCCCCATAATCCAGAATCCGCATCCCCTCGCGCGAAGCCGCGAAACTTTCCGCCACCAGCCGGGCATTCCCCACCGGCCGCGCCTCGGCGTAGTCCGGGTCCACCAGCCCATAATCCGCGTTGTAGATATAGCGCCGAAAATCCTCAGGCCCCCATCCATCGAAGTCCGAACTGAACACAAACCCGCACCGCTCGCATCTCCGGTAATACACTGCAAACCCGCTCAAAGCCAGCTTCTTCCCCCGCGCCTCTTCGCAGCTCTTGTGAAAATCCAGCAGCCCATACAAACCGCTGCCTTCGCCACAAATCTTGCATGGCACATGCACCGGAACCCTCGCCGGCACTCGCATCGGCTGCGCCTCAACGGGCGAGCTTTGCGCAGTTTCGAACGCTTCGTCATCCAGGCAATCCATTCCCACGGCAGCCTCCTTCATGGCGTAGCTATTGGCGTCCAGCACCGGCGGACCATTACCGCGCAAGTCTCCCGTCCCCGCGGAAAACTCCGCCAAAGCCGCGCTGACCCTCCCGATGACACTCTCCCAATCCCCCAAGGTCTCCTGCCGGAAAAGCCGCATCGTCGGATACCAGGGGCTGTCTCCCCGCTTGAGCAGCCATCGCCAGTCGGGAGCCAATGGCAGCAGCGCCCAGACCGGCCTCCCCAGCGCCCCCGCCAAATGAACCACCGCCGTATCCACCGCAATCACCAGATCCAGTTGCATCGTCAGCGCGGCCGTATCCGCCATGTCCTCAATCCATGGAGCAAGGTCCATCACCGCATCCCCCATCTGCGCCAATTGGCCCGCCCGCGCTCCCACCTGCAGTGAATAGAAGGCGACGCCCTCCTGGCGAAGCAAAGGCTCGAACAGGGACGGCGATATCGAACGGAAGCGGTCTTTCAGATGCGTAGAACTGCCGGCCCACGCAATCCCAACCCGCAACCCCTTCGTCGGCCAGGCAAAACTGGATGCCTTTCTCCATGCTTCCGCCGGGAACGTCACATATGGGAACTTCGCCGGAATGCTCGCAAGCGTTGTATCAAACGCCAGCGGAAGGCTCATCAGCGAGCAGTGCCACGCAAATTCCGGCAACGGTTCGCCCGGAGTAAAAAGATGCGTCGCATCCATCCCAGGCAACTCCGCCGCCATACGCCGGAGCGGGGCCTGCACCTCCAGAATCACCTCCCCGCCCGCCGCCTGCGCCATCGGCACATAGCGCAGAAACTGCAAGCTATCGCCCAAACCCTGCTCGGCCCAGAGCAAGATCCGCGCCCCACGCAGCGGCTCTCCACGCCACTGCGGCTGGCTCAAATTGCGCGGAGGATGCAAATATCGGCGCTTTTCGTAGTCCGGCAAACCAACCGCAAAATCCCCCTCTAGTAGCTTCAAAATCGACCGGTTGAACCGCGCAGCTTCAAAGTCCGGCTTCAAATTCAGCGCCCGCTCGTAACACGCCGCCGCCTCGCGAAGCAGCCCCTGAGCCTCCCGAAGGTTGCCCATATTCGCATACGCCATCGCCAGATCCGGTTGCAGGATCAGCGCGCGTTCATAGCAGGCCAACGCCTGATCCAGTTGCCCCTGCGCCTGCCGCACATTCCCGAGGTTCGAGTGCGCCACAGCAAGCTCCGGTTCCAGCGCCAGCGCCTTGCCAAGGCTCGCAGCCGCCTCCTCCAGCTTGCCCTGCGTCTTCAACGCCTCGCCCAGGTTGCTCCACGCCGAAGCCGACCTGGGATTCAATTCCAGCGCCCGCTCGTAGCTCCCGACAGCCTCGTCCAGCTTGCCCTGCGCCTGCAACAGATTGCCGAGGTTCATGTGAAACTGTGCGTTCCCGCCCTCCAGCTCGATCGCCCGCTGGATCAGCTCCACAGCCATCTCGCTGCGCCCTGTCTGCATGCCCACCATGCCCAGCAAATGCAGGGCCGCCGCATGCCGCGGTTGCTGCCGAAGCAGCTCCCGGTACCCGCGTTCCGCCTCGGGAAAGCGCCCCGCCTTCTGGTGCGCGTACGCCGCGTCCAGCAGCACCTCGGCCATGGAATGTTGCGCGGCGCGGCTTGCGCTCTGCTGGCGCGAGTTGTGCGAATTGCGGCTCACAGGCGGCTAAGAATCTCCCAGAAGAGAGGAGAGCAATCGCATGGCCACGATTGAAGGCGAATATTGGGCGAATCTCATGCAAAAGCAAAAGGGCCACCGAAATCCGGCAGCCCCTTTGACGAACCTCGCGTGAACCCTAACGATTTACCACTGTCCCCAGGCTCGGCTGATGTAGTCCGAAAGCGACATCCCCACCAGGATCAGAAACGTAAACACCCCAGCGCCAACCGTCAGCTTCATCAGCTTCGAACTGTACTTGATGTGCATAAAAAACAGCACCACCAGCGTGGCCTTCACGCAGGCGATCGCCAGCGCCACAACGGGATTCCACGGTCCCATTTCGATAAACGACGCACCAACCGTGACCGCCGTCCCCACCAGCAGGCAGAAGAAGATGATCGCATAGGTCCCCGGCCCGACAATGTGCTGTTCATTCTCGGGGTGCCCTGCGTTTACATCATGATCCAGATACTTTTCCGACATAATTCCGTCCTCAGTCCAAAATCTAACCGCTAACCACTGGAACCTTCCCACTAAGACCTTCTCTCACGAGTGTCTGCTAATGAGATAGAGCAGCGGAAACAGGAAAATCCACACAATATCGACAAAGTGCCAATACAGCCCAAAGTTCTCCACAAACGCAATATGCCCGTTCATGTACCCGCCGCGCGACGCCTTCCAAAGCATCCCGCACAGCAGCACCATCCCGATAATCATATGAAGCGCGTGCATGCCCGTCATGGCAAAGTAAAGCGAGAAGTAGACCTCAGTCTTCGCCGCCATATCTGGAGCAAGAGCCTTTTCCCCACCCTTCAACGCCTCAGCGCTGGGATGCACAAACCCCTGAGAGTTGAAGCGGAAGACCTCGCCCGGAATATGATGCAGCTCATACTTTTCGTGATACTCGTCGTACTTGATGCCGAGAAAGATGCCGCCCAGGATCAGCGTTCCAATCAGCGACAGGATCAAGCCCTTGCTGCGCCTGGTTTCCGCGCACCACACGCCCATGGCCATCGTAAAGCTTGAAGAGATCAGCACAAACGTGTTGATCGTACCTTCCCAGAGATTGAGCGTATGCGAAGCCGCCACGAAGGCAGGAAAATACCAGTTCCGGTAAATCAGATACGCCGTAAACAGGCCGCCGAAGAACATGATTTCCGTCAGCAGGAACAGCCACATCCCAAAGCTCACCGTCTCGTTCTGTTGCTCCATCGAGACAAAGTGATGCCGCTGATACGCCGGATGTTCCCCGTGCGCTTCTTCGTGGCCAGCTATCGCCACCGCGTGACTATCCGACATGCGTCACCTCATGTTCCTTCTGGCGCTCCAGCCACTCGTAGTCGTACACATCCTGCGTCACGATCGGAATTGTCGTAAAATTTTCCGTCAGCGGCGGAGATTGAATCTGCCACTCAAGCCCCGTAGCCTCCCACGGATTGTTGCCCGCAATCTCGCCATACTTGAGCGACCAGATCAGATAAATCATCGGCAGCAGATACCCCACGCCCAGAATCGAAGCGCCCGCCGTTGAAAACACATTCAACACCTGGAATTCCTGCGGATACGCCGCATACCGCCGTGGCATCCCCAGCATTCCCAGCAGGAACTGCGGGAAGAAGGTGAAGTTGAAGCCGATAAACGTGACGACCGCAGCCAGCTGCGAAATCTTCTCCGGATACATCCTGCCGGTCATCTTCGGCCACCAGAAGTGGATCCCCGAAAGGAAAGCCATCAGCATCCCGCCCACCATCACAAAGTGAAAGTGCGCCACGATGAAGTACGTCTCGGTCAGGTGAATGTCGGTTCCGGAGGATCCGAGGAACACGCCCGTCAGGCCGCCAATGGTGAACAGCCCCATGAACCCGAACGCATACAGCATCGGCGTTTCAAACGTGATCGAGCCCTTGTACAGCGTAAACGCCCAGTTGAAAATCTTGATTGCTGAGGGCACCGCCACCAGCATCGTCAACAGGCTGAACACCAGCACCGCATAGTTCGACACACCCATGATGAACATGTGGTGCGCCCACACAAAAAATCCAAACACCGCAATCGCCACCGAAGAGAACGCGACCGCCGTATACCCAAACACCCGCTTCCGGCTGAAGGTCGAAATCACCTCCGAAATCACGCCCATCCCCGGCAGAATCATGATGTACACCGCCGGATGCGAGTAGAACCAGAACAGATGTTGGAACAGAATCGGATCGCCGCCCTTGGTCGGATCGAAGACCCCTATCCCAATCGTCCGCTCCAGCACCACCAGCACCAGCGTAATCGCAAGCACCGGCGTACCCAGCACCATCAGGATCGAAGCCGCGTAATGCGCCCACACAAACAGCGGCAGCTTGAACCACGTCATGCCCGGCGCGCGCATCCGGTGAATGGTCACAATAAAATTCAACCCGGTAAAGATCGAGCTGAACCCGGCCACAAAGATCGCCAACCCCGTAGTGATCACGTTGGTATTCGAGAAGTGCGTCGACATCGGCGTCGTAAACGTCCAGCCCGTATCCACTCCGCCCGTGATCATGGCGCCCAGCGTCATCGCTCCGCCCACCAGGTACAAGTACCAGCTCAGCAGGTTGATCTTTGGGAAAGCCAGATCCTTGGCCCCGATCATGATCGGAATCAGAAAATTCCCCAGCGTCGCCGGAACCGATGGCACAAGGAACAGGAAGATCATCACCACGCCATGCATCGTGAACACCTTGTTGTAGGTGTCCGAAGCCATCAGATCCGACTGCGGCGTCAGCAACTCCAGGCGGATCAACCCCGCCAGCGCCCCTCCAATAAAGAAGAAGAACGTGATCGAGATCAGGTACAGAATCGCAATCCGCTTATGGTCGCCCGTCAGCAGCCAGCTTAAGATGCCGTTTTCATTGGTAATAAAGTTGCGCTTCGGTATCCGCGCCGTAGACTGGTCCGGAAGATTGATGCTCATGGCTTTGCTACCCCCATCGCTCCCTTGGCGGGAGTTTTATCGGGCTGTTCCGGCAGCAGCGCGGTCGTGTTCAGAGTCTGCTGCACCCGGTAGTTCGAACTCAGATTCTTGATGTA
>Ga0182012_10003895_pt1 | contig 15737 bp, 12 predicted proteins | sample 612S2SmetaG_FD_120486 | JGI IMG/M metagenome (GOLD analysis project Ga0182012, IMG submission 120486) | Permafrost microbial communities from Stordalen Mire, Sweden - 612S2S metaG | ecosystem: Environmental > Terrestrial > Soil > Wetlands > Permafrost | place: Sweden: Stordalen | collected...
CCTCTCGTTCCTAGCGTATCAATACGCACGGATACAGCTGCCAAAAAAAGAAACCGTCGAAGGCCTCACTTTAATGTCGCGCACCCGTTTCACGCGGGCATTATATATGCCGAGGAGTTTGGTGCTAGTCTGGTTAACCAAGCGATGAAATATTTTTTGCTATTCCTGTTGAGCTTCGTATTTATTTCGAGCGCCGTGCGCGCGGAGGACTCTTACAACCCGAAGCCGGACGAGCGCTTCAAAGTGGATTTGCTGGTGGTGGTGGCGCATCCAGACGACGAGACTGAAATCGGCGCTTATCTGGCGCGGGCGATCTTCGATGAGAAGAAGCGCGTGGCGGTGGTGTTCGGGACACGAGGGAATCAGGGCGGGAATTCCGAGGGTTTTGCGCAATCGGCGGCGTTGGGAACGATTCGCGAGATTGAGGCCCGCCAAGCCATGGCCTATTTCGGCGTGATGAACGTGTGGTTCCTCAACGGGCTGGACACTCCTGGGCAGAACGTATTGGGTTCGCTCGAGACTTGGGATCATGGTGATTCCTTGGGAAGACTGGTTAGAATTATGCGACTAACGAGGCCCACTGTGGTTGCTACATGGCTGCCGGATTGGGTGGCGGGAGAGAATCATGGCGACCATCAAGCAGCCGGAGTCATAGCGACGGAAGCGTTTGATATGGCGGGAAATCCGACGGCTTTTTCCGAACAGATAGCAGCGCCGAAGAACCGCTTTGATGTGGGCAATCTCACGGAAGGTTTGCGCGCATGGCAGCCAGAGAAACTTTATTACTTTAGCGACACGGCGCACCCAGAGACGATCAAGGGCAAGGGACCTGCCTATTCGTCGACTGACCTATCGCCTGCCAAGCACGCCTCCTATGCGCGGCTCGGTGCGCAGGAGTGCGCGTTTCATCTGACTCAGGGAGATAGCGGCCAGATGGCGAAAGAAGCACTCGCAAAGAACGATTTGCACTATTTTGAGACACCGGTTTTGTTTGTATTTGGGAAGTCGCTGGTGAAATCCTCAATCATTGGAGATTTGTTTGAAGGAGTGATCGCCGGAGGCGTGCCATATGGGGCGGCGCCTGGATATATCGCGCCTAGGTTGAACGGCGCCGTGGTTGAGTTGGGAGGGCCGTGGAAATTCTATGCTGAGTTTTGGCAAGCGCATGGGTTGGAGACGCTGCCTGGATTGATTGATCCGGAAATCCAAGCAAAGCCGGCGAATCATTTTGTGATTCCCGTGCTTGTGCAGAATCCGACGGGTGCGGCGTTGCCGGCGAAGATGGCGATTGAGCTGCCGGAAGGCTGGACATTCGTGCGGCAACCGCCGAGCCCATTTACGGTTGATGCAGGAAGTGAATATAGCTATATTTTTGAGGTAAAAACTGCTTCCACCCAAAAGGGCTGGAAATTCATCACAATCAAAGCTGAGGGTGGCGGCCAGCCGCTGGGGAGCATTCGGATCCGGGCGGAGCTTGAACCTGGGGCGATGCCCGAATAAGGGCTTGACCGCATTCCTAGAATGTTGATAGACTTGCTAGACAAAGGGGTAGTATATGAAAGTTTCTCTGTTCCGGGCCACTTCCGCTGCCGTTGTTTTCGTTTTGACGGCATGCATGGCATTTTCGCAAGCCACGTCGGGTAACATCACGGGAACCGTGGTAGATAGCTCCGGCGCTGCGTTGACGAATGCGCAGATCACCATTACCGATCTGGACCGCGGACCGGTTTATCACATACAGAGCAATGGCGACGGTAACTTTTCGCAAACGCATTTATTGGCGGGCCACTATAAGGTGGTAGTGGAGAACGCGGGCTTTGCGACACTCTCGGTCAATGCCATTGTCGAAGTGGATGCGACGACATCGCTAGCGTTGAAACTTACGCCTGGACAGGTGCAGACCACCATTGAAGTGTCGGATGCGACGCCGCTGCTAACGACTGACAGGGCCGAGATTGCCACGACTCTCACGGGCGGGCAAGTAGCGGAGTTACCTGTTTTAGACCGGAACGTGACGAATTTGTTACTGGAGGTGCCCGGCACACAGCGCAATGTGTGGGCTCATTCGGCGGCGGAGAACCCGGAGCAGGGCATCCAGGCAAATGTCAACGGCCAGTTTTTCACTACAAACGGCTTTCTGCTGGATGGGACCGAGAATGAAAGCGCGATTCTCGGAATTGCAGTGATCAATCCCAATATTGACGCGCTGCAAGAGTTCAAAATAAGTACGAGTAACTATGACGCTGAGTTTGGAGCGGCATCGGGAGCACTCATTCAGGCGACCACGAAATCGGGCACGAATCAGTGGCACGGATCGCTTTTCGAGTTTCTGCGAAATGACGTGACGAATGCGACGAATCCATTCACACAAATCAATCCGGCGTTGCGCTGGAATCAGTTCGGAGGTTCGGTAGGTTTTCCGGTGGTGAAAGATAAGCTGTTCGGGTTCTTCGATTATCAAGGCACTCGGCGGCGGACCGGCGGTTCCGTTCTGACAACAGTGCCGACGGCGGCGGAACGAAATGGCAATTTGTCGGGGTTGTTAGGGAGCTATATTTGCGCGGATGGTTCAGTGTCGGCGGGCGCGTGCGCAAATCCCGAGTTAGTTACGACGACAGAAGGGACACAGGTGCCCGCGCAAGCAGGAATGGTGTTTAATCCGAACACGGGCGATCCGAATACTGGTTCGGGGCGGCAGGTCTATTCGCAGAACGGGCAGTTGAATGTGATTCCGGTTGCTGCTTCTATGCAGAAGTTGTTAGGGTTGATTCCGCTGCCGAACACGGGCGGCGGCAGCATTTACAACAACTACATCAGCGACGGTGTACAGGCGTTCGATACCGATCAATATGACGGGCGGGTGGATTATAACTGGACGACGAAGACGCGGCTGTTTGCGCGCTACACCTTGGCGGATTACAACAACAACGCGCCGGCGGCGTTTGGTGCAGCCGGCGGCGGCCCGAGCGCGTTTAGTTTTTCGGGCGATTCGATTGACCGCAACCAGAGTCTGGCGGTGGGGCTGGATCATACGTTCAGTCCCAGCTTGATCACCGATGGCCGCTTTGGTTTCTATCGTTACCGGATTCGTGTGCAACCGGGCGATGCGGGAACAACTCCCGCTACCGACGCCGGATTGCCGGGGTTGAACACAGGCTCCGCTTCGACGACCGGCTTGCCTGCTTTCTACGTTAATGGCAATGGCGGTTTCAATTTTGGCTATGGATTAGGCGTCAATCAGTGCAACTGCCCTTTGAAAGAGACAGAGAATCAGTTTCAATGGGTGGACAATTGGACAAAAATCAAGGGCGACCATACGCTGAAATTCGGCGTTGACGTGCGACGGTCGCAACAACAGCGCATTCCAAGCGATTTGCACCGGTCCGGAGAAATCACGTTTACCGATTCGGTGACGGGCAATCCGGATCTCGATACGCTGGCGGCCGGACAGGCGTCAACGGGTTCGGCGCTGGCTTCTTATTTGTTGGGTCTGCCGAGCAATTTCGGCCGCTACTACACGGCTTACAACTACTATCCGGGGTTGCGCGAGACTCGCATGTTTTTGTTCGCACAAGACTCCTGGCGAATTACTCCGCAACTGACTTTGAATTATGGTTTGCGATGGGAGGACTACCTGCCACAGACGGCGGCAAAAGCGGGCGGCGCAGGCAGTTTCGACCCAAGTACGGGAGACGTGATAGTGGCCGGCATCGGGTCAGTGCCGCTCAATCTCGGAGTTAAGGCATATAATGTGGGGTTCGCGCCGCGCGTGGGGATTGCTTATAGCGTAACGCCGAAAACAGTGATTCGCACCGGTTTCGGCATGAGTTTCAATCCGGGAGGTTTAGGCGCGGTGTTTGGCCAGGGAGCCGACTATAACCCGCCCATCGTGAATGCGCAGAGCGTGCCGCAGAATAATAGCTACATAGCCCCGTTCAGTCTCTTAAATGGTCCACCTGCTCCTCCTGAACCTGCCGTGGGCACGAATGGCACTTATCCGCTGCCCGATGGCATCGGGATTAATTACTTTCTAAGTCCAACGAATTCCTACCGTATTCCAGAGGTGTATTTTTGGAATTTCACGGTTCAGCGGCGGTTTACCTCAACCTTGGCGCTGGAAGTAGCTTACGTGGGCAATGTGGGACGCCACTTGTACGAAACCTTGAATGCGAATCAAGCGGTTCCAGGGCCCGGGAACGCGGACCAACGGCGTCCGTTCTACCAGCTTTATGGGCTTGAACAGTTTCTGGCCCAGTACTGCAACTGCGATAACTCCAATTACAATGGCCTGCAGACAAAACTGCAGAAGCAACTATCGCATGGGCTGGATTTCATTCTGAGTTATACATGGTCAAAAGCGTTGACTGATACGGAAGGGGGCGGTGTCCCGACAAACAGCTATAACGTTCGTTCGGATTATGGTCCGGCCTCATGGGATAGAGAACACACCTTCACCTTCGAACATAACTGGAACCTGCCGTTTGGGAAAAACGGTTACTGGAAATTAGGCAACAACGCGCTGGCGAACTTGGTGTTGGGCGGCTGGCGGCTGAGTGGGGTTCACACCATCTCCTCGGGGCAGCCTTTTACGCCGTCGGTAGCGAACGCTCCGCTGCTCAACGATCCCGATTTTGCCGGGCTGCGCGCTGATGTGATTGGAAACTGGCAGGTGTCAAATCCGAACGCCAACGAATGGTTTAATCCGGCGGCGTTTAGCGAGCCACAGCAGCCATACAGGCAGGGCACGGCCGGGCGGAATTCATTGCGCGGGCCGAAGCTTTGGGAGTCGGATTTGTCGCTATCCAAAAACTTACTTTCAAGCGAGCGGCGTTCACTTGAGTTGCGGGCTGATGCGTTCAACGTGTTCAATCATGAGAATCTGGCGCTGCCGAACTCGACTGTTGATGTGAGTGGGGCAGGACAGATTACGGCGATTCAAGTGCCGATGAGGCAAATGCAGTTTGGCTTGCATTTCCAGTTCTAGCTAGCGGCTATTGTTTACGAAGCCAGTGGACGGCGGTTTCAAGAGAGTGCAGCCAGAGGGGATGGTTGACCCAGTTTTCCATCCCATGCGGCGCGCCTTCTAAGACAATCATTTGATGTTCGACTCCGGCCTTTGTCAGTGCCGCGTCATAGGCGAGGGCGCCGGGATAAAGTTCGTCTTTGCTCCCTTGAATCAGCAACATGGGCGGCAATGTCCGGCTGACGTGATTTATGGGGGATGCTTCCTGAAGATCCGGCAAGGTCCACTGACCGAAAACGCGATTTAGCATGGGTCTGTCGTCGAGCTGTTGCGTGAATTGAGTGAAGTCATACACTCCGTAGAGTGAGACAACGGCGTTTACCGGGCAACCGGGACAGGGGAGGGATGCTACCTGTGTGACAAGCTGACCGCCGGCGGACTCTCCGGCGAGTGAAATACGATTGGCAGCCACATGGAAACGCTCGGCGTGAGCCCGGACATACCGGATGGCGGCGCGGAGATCGTCGAGTTGGTCCGTGTTGCGGAAGTATGGGGTGAGGCGGTAATCGATCGAGAAGTAGGCAAAGCCGGAGTGAGACAGAACATCCAGCAGAGGCGAGATATAGGTTTGTTTATCACCCGCCTCCCAACCACCTCCGTGGACCACGATGACAGCGGGAAAAGGGCCTGCTCCCGCTGGAAGAAATGCGTCCATGAGAAGCGGTTGGCCGCCGGGGATGGAATAAGTAATATCGCGCCAGAGGCCACGCTGACCCGCTCGCAGCCAGGCAGCTAGATCTTCTTTCCAGGACCATTGAGCAGGATGCCAATTCTCCAGGTTATGAATTCCTTTCTCAATTCGGACGAAAGTGCAATTTTGCCAGGATTGGCAGGCGTCTTGCACGGGGGCAATCGGCGATTCATCGTCGGCATCACCGTGGAACATAAGAACGGGGATATGCGGATCTTTGAGCGGCCTTTTGGAATCGGTACCGAACGCTACCACTGAGCGAAAAGCATTCGTGGGGGCGAGATCCAACGCGAGGACCGCGCCTTGGTCTTCGCCAATCAGCATGGGCTTGGAAAGAATGTTGAAACGGCCATGGCATTGAATGAACGCACTGGCGGCGCGAACGTCGGAGGCGTTGCGGTAGTCAATGGAAAACCAAGCCCAGCCCGCCTTTTCCAGCACGGCCAAAACCTGATTGATATGCGTTCGCCGATTGCCGGAACGCCCATGAATTACGATGGCTGCGGGTCGTAAGTCTCCGGCGGGCGCGAAGGCATCCAGAAGCTGGCCACTGCCGTAATCCATTTCGGTCCGAGGCGCTAATGGCTGGCATGACGACGATTCGGCAATGGCCGTAGGAATGAGAGTAAGCGACGCCGCCAGAATAAGAAAGAAGCGCTTCACGTTTTGGCGGGCCGATGACCTGGAATCATATCGATCTGTAATTGCGGGTTGGTGGCCGGGACATAGGTAGTAGGCACGCCTAGCTCGGCCCGAACGATGTTGCATCCCTGAGCGATGGCGCTCGCTTTGTAGAAAGCTATGTCGCGATTGCAGCCTTGCCGGCCGAAGCCGCAGTCACTCGAAATTATGAGCTTATCGGCTGGAATGACTTTTAGAGCCTTGCGGATTTCGGCGGCGACCTCCTCCGGGCGATCGGCTTGCAGCGTGCGATGACTCACCGCGCCAATGCAGATTTTCTTTTTGAGATCGTTCTTGAAAGGCTCGAATAGTTCAAGGTCCTGCTGATTGCGGTCTTTCATTTCGAGGGTCCAGACATCGCCGCGGCAGCGTTCTAGATAGATTTCAATGGAATTGGCATAACTGGTGTTATCCATGACGCGCTGCATGTTTGGGTTGCCCCAGCAGGTGTGAATCCAAAGCTCAACGTCGTCGAGGCCTTGCACTTCACGATTAAAGGCGTCGATCATGAATTTCACTTCTTCGTGATCTTTGCCATAGGTATTGGCCATGAAGTGGAAAGTGGGCTCTTCAATTTGAATGCAACGGCAGCCGGCATCGCGCAGGGCGAGCAGCTCTTTGTTCATCGCTTCGGCCATATCCCAAATGACTTGGCGCTTGTCGGTGTATTGGGGCGTGTGGATATCAAGGAACAGCGCCATTACTTGGGAACAGCAGGTCCCGAACTTCACTGGTTTGCTGGACTTGCCTTGCGCCAGACGCCACAGCTTTGGGTAATCAAGCGGGCGATGCTCGATTTTGCCGACCACGTGCGGCCAACGCCAGCCAGTATAGATTTCGTTTAGCAACGTGCCGGGCGGATAGTGCAGCCAGGGCGCGGTGGTTTCTTCCGGTTGGAAATAGTCGCCTTCGAAGCCGGCCCAGCGTTGCAATGGGTAGTGATGCCAAGCGCGGCCAGCCAAGTCTTCGTCGAGATGGAAGTCGCCGTGCGTGATGATGTCGAGCCCGGCGCGTTCCTGGTCGCTGATGACGACAGCAAGAGCATCTTGAAACTTTTCGCGAAAGCGGATGTCCAGCATGCAGGTGTCAAGGGGACGGCCCCACATGCTGACGTCGAACCAGCGGGGTCGAGGGAAAGAGCCGGTCACGGTGCTCGGGAGAATTAGATTGGCAGTGGCGGTGAACATATCTTGGTCCTGGAGTGTAGTGTATCGCTGGGCTCGATTAAGAAAGTTACCGCTTGTTCTGAGCGGACTCGTTGGGTGCCGAGGCCGGGGCAGAGAGAACCGCAGATTCGATGGGACGTTTGGCGGAAGCGAGTGTGAGGCCGAGCTCGCGCAAAGCGTCGTTGGCGGAGGAGAGGCTTTTGGGAGCGATTGTTAGCTTTGCCAACAACACGCCAGACAGGCCGGTTTCGTTAATCACAGGCGTGCCGAGGGCTTCTTCCAAGGCCCCGGCTAATCGGTCGAGATCCGCCGGGAGGCTTTGCAGCGTTTGCCGCGCCGTGTCATAGAACGCACCGCGTATGCCGGCGCCCTCGGTGGGCTTCGTCAGATGATCCCTGACCGCAGGAGAAGAGGTGAGAACGAAGGCATCCGTAACTGCCGTTTGATGCTCGATATGAATGCCGGTGCCTAATTCAATGGCGAGTTCGAGTGCCTGCGAGAGCTGCTTTGGGCCGCATTAGGCGCCGAGACGTGCAAACTATACGAAGTGTCAGGTATGACGCCGTGGACGACGGTGCGCACTGGTTGGGATAGGCCGCTGTTGCCTTGGAGAAGCAGAGAGGGCGAGGCATTGGTGATATCGATCTGGCCGGGTCCAAGCACCATTTTCATCATGGTCATTGGTTTCTTGCCGTCTTTAGGCGGATCGGCAGGCTTTAGAACGATGGCGAAAAGCGGTTTGACCGAATCAGTATCGCTGCCGTCGTGACTGGCAATCGCTTTTGCCAGTGCGGCATCGAGTTTTGCTTGAACAGCTGGGTCGACAGGGCCGCCAAAGGTTACTTTGTTGCCTTCCGCCAAAGCGAGAAGCTGCTCGGCTTTCAATTGTTCCGGGCGGACCGTTGTAGAGACAACTTTGCCCTCCGTATCAATAATCATCGTAGTGGGAATAGCATTGTCGGAGTCTTCAAAGCCATCTACGGAGATGAATTGAACCTTGGCAGAGTCGACCGATGCAACGAGGGAGTTGACGATGGGGATTTCGGCCACGCAGGGGGCGCACCAGGTGGCCCAGAGCTCGAGCACAACAACTTTGCCGCGCAGCGAGGGCCAATCTACTTTTGTGCCGGAGTGAGCTTGCAGAAGCTGGGTGAAAGTAAGTTCGGGCGCGGAGACGCCGGGCTTGGGAAGATTGTCACTCGACGGGAAGCTCTGGGCAAAGGACGTCGATGCCCCGAGATACAGCAAGGCGAAAGTGTTGAGTAATAGAGTTTTCAAATTGCGTAACTTGCGACTGCGGTATCACTGCGGTAAGTAAGTTACAGGGTGCGGCTATAAAGCTGGAACGGCGCCCAATAATAAGGTAGCTTTGAGTTCGAGTTGAGCATTTTTAGTTTGGCCAGGCGGAGGGCGTCGGCGTAAGAATGGCCGTCTGCCGCGGCCGCGTAAAAATCGTCCATGAGTTGCGCGGTGGAATTATCAGACACGTCCCACAGGCTGGTAACCACGTTTTGCGCGCGAGCTTGGAAGAAAGCCCACGCGAAACCAACTAAGCCTTCGCCCGAGAGGGTACGCGCGCCCGCGCCGCGGCAGGCGGAGATGGTCACGAGGCCGGCTTGCAGGGGGATTTGCGCTACGTCGCGGGCATAGAGGCGGAAGCCATTCGGCTTGGGCGAAAGAATGATGGCGGAATCAAGCGGGCTTTCGGCGTTGGCGTCAACGTGGGTAGCGAAGTGGATGGTAGAAAACTTTTGCGGCTGGGCGGCGGTGTAGGCGTCTACCGTAGCTTGAGCGCCCGTGAGAATCGTAGAGGCGTTGGGTGAGAACTGCCGTTGAATATTCGCCATTTCGAGGGCGGTTTGCGGCAGTGGCGCGAAGCCAGTGCCTTGGGTGATTGGATCTCCCATGAGTAACAGAGAGCGCCGGGCAGGGTGGAAAGTCGTGCCGGTCTGCAGGAGGCTCAGAGAAGGCGCCACGGAGATGGTGGCGTCTTCAATCCAGTAGTGCGGCCTGGGTGCGGGCACTAACAGCGTTTCGAAGTTCAAGTTGTGCAACGCGCCATCGGGAACGATTACGATGCGGCTGCCGGGCGGCAGCAAAGCAGCGGCGGGCGCAATCAAGGTTTGATACAGGCGGCGGCCCGCCGGACTTGAGGTTGTCAGCGGATCGCGCTTGTCCTCCTCAATCAGTTTGCGGTAAGAATTGACATCCCGGGAGATCTGTTGCTGGTCCGCCAACGGGAACGCTTTGCTCTGTTTGGCGGTGATGGCCCACAGGTATGAGGCTCTTGGTGCGAGCCAATAGAAAAGGAACACGCTATGAGTCGCTTTGGCGGTTTTCTGAATTTGACCGATGAGAGCGTGGCTACCAGCTTGACTGTGGCCGAGTAGGTCTTCGGTGAGAACGCTAGCGCGGCTCGAGTCGGCGATCTCGAGAGCGCGGGCGGAGTCGCCATGCTGAATCAGGAGCGTGACGTAATCCTGATAGAAGCGGATCAGATTCGATAGGAAAGTGATTTTATATTCGGATTTAAGCTGGTCGGCGCGGTTGGAGGCGATCACCGCGAGAGCTTTGGCGTAGTTTTGATCGGCGCTTGGAAAGTCCGCCTTCGCCGAGTAAACGGCGGCGAGGCCGGCGTAGGCTTGCCACAGGACAGAAGGTGCGTCCTTGCCGAAAGTAAGGGCGCGTTGATAAAGGGCTAGCGCTTCGTCGTGTTGGCCGCGCCGTTCTGCGATGGCGGCATCGGTTGCGGTGAGGGAAGCGAGGGTTGAAATGTCTTGCTGCGCGGCAAACTGGAAGGCGATTTTATTGAAGTGGTGCGCTTCGTCGACCGCACCGGTTTGTGCAAGAACGCCTGCCAGATTGCCAGCCGCTAAAGAATAGGGAACCGGATCGTCTTTGCCAACGGCGTCAAGCGCCAGCCGAAAATATCGAATAGCTTCCTTGTTATCGCCCCTGCGCAAATGGATCACGCCTAGTTCCGAGTATTCAGCGTTCAACAGCGTGCCGAACCCGAGGCGCTTTTGCTCCGCGACGCTAGATTCCAGGACAGCTGAGGCTTGATCAAGGTTGCCGAGGCCTTCATAGCAAGTTGCCAGATTGACAGAGACTAAAGTGTTGAGGAAGCCGGCTTGCGCGCGGCTGGCAATTTGGCGGGCGTATTCAAGCAACGGAATAGCATGGGCATAACGTTCACCCTTCATTTTTATAAAGCCGCGGTTCATCAAGGCCGCCGCCAGTTGGTAATCGAGATGATTGAGCTGCGCCAAATCCTGAGCGTGCAGGTAAGCGGCATCGGCCGCGTTGAGATCGGCGCGCGATGTACCGATATAAAGCCAAGTGTCGGTTTCCGTCGCCGAATCACCCAAGGCGTGGGCATCGGCGAGGGCGCGCTCGAGTAGAGCTTCCGCTTGTGGAGAGCTATGGCGGTAAAGCGCATAGCCACGGAGCATTTCATGGCGCGGTAGAAGGGAGGAGAAGCGCGCGGGCGGCGGATCTGCCAGAAGAGCGTCGCCGGCGGAAGTGTTGCCTCTCGCCAGCTCAATCTCCGCCGCCAGAATGGCGAATTTCCAACGCCAGGCTGATTGTGTCTGGCCCTTATAGAGCGAACAACCTTCTTGCGCCTTATGGCTGGCCTCGCTCATTTGGCCAATCTTGTAAAGGTTGGCGGCAGATTGATAGAGTTGGCTGGGATCGGGCGAGCAACCCGTAGAGACAAGTATCAGAAAAACAATCGCCAGGCTACGGTGTTGCTGATTTTGGCGGCCAAGGTATCCCGTTTGATTGCGCTTCCACCGCCGAGCCATCCACTCCATAGGGAGATCCAAGCTGAAAGCGTAGCAGGGTGAGGCGGCGGGCGTTATGGTCGAAGAGTATCTCACCGAAGAAAATAGAACCGATACCATCGATCTTGAGGCGGTTAGCGATGATCTCCGTGCCGGGTGCCGGGTCTTTGACCCAGCGCAGCGAAGTGACGACGGTGGCTAGAATGATGCCGCCGGCGTTCGGTATTGACGCTTTTGATAGCATCGCACCCACGCCGGTTTTCTCGTTTCCCGTTGGATAAAAGAGCGATCCGTAGCGCTTGCGGAAATCGGAGTCGTTCTGATAAGCCACCACCAGTTTGTCGTAGGTTTCGTATTGCGTGCAAACTTCCGGAGCGGTGGTGACGATTAACTCATGGCCATCCACAATTACTCCTTGGAAGATAGCTTCCAAGCCGCGGAAAGCCGTTTGATTCTGTCGATCCGAAGCACTCTCCAGGCGCGCATGTAACTCGTCCACCATAAAGGTGAGTGCCTTCGCGGCCGCACCAGGAGGCTGATCCTGAACCACGGAGATTTTCAAACCACTCAGCCGGCTATCGACGAATGTCTGGGTAGAGAGTTCGTTGTCGCCAAAATTGCCATGGGTGAAATCAACCGCACGCCGGGTGTCGGCAAAATCACCCTGAGCACTGGTCGAAGCCGCCTTGAAGGAAATTACATCCTGAAAGCTCTGTGGGCCTGATGTGGCTTCGGCAAGGCCACCGGTAACGGGCAGACAACTGCTGGCCACCGCCTTGAACTGATGGTCAGAGGGGCGGCGTATGTGGGCGGCGAAAGCGACGGCGTTTCCCAAAAAGATGAAACGCTTTTCAATTGGCTGCGGGTTGTCCATTTATTTCTATTTATCCTCGGTCTTGATCACAAATGAGAAGCGGCTGATCTCGGTTTGCTTCTGAGACACTGGCCGCAGGATCATAGTATATACGCCTGCGGGGAACTTTGGCGACGGTAACAGGAGACTTAGTGTAAATTCGGCGGTGTTATGGTTGCCGCAATCCACCGTGTTCACACGGGCGTCAATCTCGGCGCGGAATTCGCAAACATAGCCTGGGTAAACTGCCGGCGAAGAAACCTCAAAGCTGACCGCGAAGAGGCCTGAGCCCGGTTTCACGGCGACGGTTTGGGTGGTAGCGCCGCGGGTGGTGGCTATCATCGGGGTCGTATCCAGCACCTGCGGTTGCAGCATGCCGGGGATCGATACCAGATTCTGATAGCCCACCACGACCGCCAGCGCCAACGCCGCGAAGGCTGGAGCTAGAGTAATTGGGGACAGGCTAAACGGCCGCAACCATTTGGTCCAAAACTCCTTGACTGCAGGAGGGGTCTTCGCGGGCGCAACTTGCGCTACTGGTTCTCTCAACACCGCCTTTAATCCATCAATCAGGGCGGAGTCTTCGGTTAAAAGGGTCGCGCACTCCGGGCAGTCGAACAGATGCTCTTCGAAAGCCAAGCGCTCCTCATGAGTCATTTCGCTCATAAGATATTTTTCAATCCTATTGGTCTTACTTGCCAATGTGTGTTCCATAGCGTCTAGTTTTTAGTGAAGCGCGGCGGGTAAAACGTTTCACCCGCCCGCCGCGCTCCTGTGTGAAAAAGTGTCCGGCTGTTTTTGGAGCATGCTGCGAAAGCGCGCTAAGGCGCGGTGAACCCGCACTCTCAGGTAATCGCGATCAATGCCCATCTCCCGGCAAATCTGGTCTTTGTCTTGTTCTTCGAGAAAAACTTTGCGCAAAATCTGTTGGTCCGTGCTGGCTAGGGTTGTCATCACCCGGCGAATGATGCTCTTGCGCTCTTCGCTCAGGACTTGCGATTCGGCGTTGGCGTGTTCGTCCAGCGGCTCGACGGCATTTTCCGGTACTTGCTGAAAACGGCTCCCGGCGCGAAAGAATTCCGAGAGCACGTTTTCGCAAACGGCGTTCACAAACGCGCCCAAGCGTTCGGGATGTTGAATGCCCCCTTTCTTGCGCAGGACATTCAGCACGCGCAGGAACGTTTCCTGGCGCGCATCCTCGGCTAACTGGGGCGAACGGAGACGGCCGCGCAACTTAATGAGCAAAAGCGCGCCGAAATAATTCGTGAAATGCGCCTCGGTTTCCGCGTCGCCTTGCGTGAGCCGGGTCACATAGTCTGCGTCAAACACCTTACGCTCCGGGCTCCCCAAACCCCGGTAGACTCGATGGTACAACGTCGGCACAACGGTCGAACTAGTAGAAGTTGTTGAAGGTTGGCGTATGGCGGCTTGCATGAGATATGAACTTCTTGCTTCCAAACTGTACTCTGAGTGTCGGCCGCCAAACGTTTCAGCTGGCGCGAACTTTTTTTTATTTTTGATTGGGACGGCGTGCCGATAAGAATCGCTGAGGAGATTGGACGATCAAAACCAGCATGACCCATCGCTACAAGATAAGGATGTACGAAAGTGCGGACAGTGACGGCAATCTGGCGGCCGGCACCATTGTTATGCCGATTGACCGGAGATTTTCCATGGACGCGGCTTCGGCCGACGAAGCGGAACGGAAAATTCGCAAGGACGTGATTGATGGGACGATGCCGGGCGGACGCGTCTACCAGATTTGCCCAGCCATCGGGAATCCCGAACTGATCCGCGCTATCGCCTTGTGCGGCGAAGGCAATGCGAAGCGGGTCATTCTTGACGGCGCCACTAGCTTGTACTCAGAGTTTCGGCGTTTGCGCTATGCCGGCGAGGAAGCCAAGCCGAAAGAGGTTTCGCTGGACCGCGAGGCCGTTGAAGCGTAAAATGCAGGGTTGGAACGAACCCTGGCAGTTATCACCGGCGCATCAAGCGGCATTGGCGCTACCTTTGCACGAAAATTAGCACCTGACTACGATTTGCTGCTGGTCGCGCGCCGCGGCGACCGACTGCAACAACTGGCAGCAGAACTGACGGCTGCGTGCGGAACTTCCGCGGAGATCTTCCCGGCGGATTTATCAATACCAGTTGAAGTTTCTTTATTGGCCGATCGATTGGCTGCGGAACCGCGCTTAGGTTTGCTGGTGAATAACGCGGGCTTCGGAACGCGGGGCCGTTTTTGGGAGGCGTCCCTAAGCAGCCAGGAACAGATGCACCAATTACACGTTATGGCTACGGTGCGGTTGACGCACGCGGCGCTTGGCAATATGGTTCCGCGCAACAGCGGCGGTGTGATCAATGTGGCGTCGGTCGCCGGCTTTGCGCGCAGCCAGGGCAGCGTGAGCTATTGCGCCACGAAAAGCTGGATGAATATATTCAGCGAAGGGCTTTATCTTGAGTTGCGCGGCATGAGATCTAAGGTGACCGTGCAAACGCTCTGCCCCGGTTTTACCTACTCCGAGTTTCACGATACGATGGCGATCGAGCGTGAAAAGCTGGCGGGACAGGCGTGGTGGCTCACCGCGGAGCAAGTCGTGAACGCGTCTTTGCTGGGCGTAAAAGAAGGCCGCCTGTATGTGATTCCGGGTTGGCGCTACCGTTTGCTGACGGCGTTTATTTCCAAGTTGCCCTCAGGTTTACGCTTGGCGATGGAGCAGGCGCGCGGCAGTGCGCGTATTGAAAAAGGGGCACAACAGTGAACATAGTAAAGGTGGAATCATTCGCCGTCGCGGGCAAAGAGGCGCGCACCAGCAATGCGCGGGAAATAAGCGGGCATGGCGTCATTGGCAGCATGTGGAGCAGCGGATTGCCCGCAGGTTCCCTTATTGTGGCGGTCTACAGCGATTACCAATCCGACAAGGACGGTGAGTATTTTTACCTGTTAGGCACGAAGCTTGGCGACGAAGAGACCGCGCCGCGTGAGCTAGCCTATCGTAAAGTGCCGGCAGGGCAGTATTTGCAGCTAAGCTTTGTAGGTTCCGTGTCGCCCGAGGCCACAGTGGGTTTATGGCGGCAGGTATGGGACTGGGAAAGTGAAGGAACGTTGCGGCGCGCTTATAAGACGGATTTTGAGATCTACACCGGCGGCGGCTTTGAGTTGTATGTCGGTATTAAGAGCATCTGACGAAATCGCAAATCCGGGCTTGGTAGTGCGCGCCATACTATACATATGGCGCACTTGACCATTTATCTGTCCGCAGATGTCGCGAAGCGGGTTCGCAAAGCCGCGAAGGCCGCTAACGTGAGCGTGAGTAAGTGGGTTGCGGAGCGTGTTTCGAAGTCGGTGGAGACATCCTGGCCTCCTGAGTTCCTTGCGCTGGCTGGTAAGTTCCCCGATTTCCCGGATGCTGATCTGCGCAAGGGTTACGGCGAGGATGTTCCCAGGGAGCGCTTGGACTGATACTGCTCGATACCAACGTCATCATTCACTACCTAAAGGGCGACGTCAATATTGCCAGTCGCCTTGCCCAAACGCCGC
>Ga0182012_10003899_pt1 | contig 15723 bp, 12 predicted proteins | sample 612S2SmetaG_FD_120486 | JGI IMG/M metagenome (GOLD analysis project Ga0182012, IMG submission 120486) | Permafrost microbial communities from Stordalen Mire, Sweden - 612S2S metaG | ecosystem: Environmental > Terrestrial > Soil > Wetlands > Permafrost | place: Sweden: Stordalen | collected...
AAGCGGGCGACGATGCCGGCGACGATGACGACGAAGGCGCCGGTGGGGCCGCCGATCTGGGTTCTGGAGCCTCCGAAAGCGGAGATGATAAAGCCGGCGACGACGGCGGTGTAGATGCCGGCTTGCGGGGTTACGCCGGAGGCGATGCCGAAGGCCATGGCCAGCGGCAGGGCGACCAGGCCGACGGTGAGGCCGGCGACTACGTCCTGGACAAAGCGGGTGGTGGAGTAGCCGCGCAGGGCGGTGATGGAGCGGGGGAGCCAGCGTTCGGGGATGTTCATCCCGCGGCCTCCTGCAGAGTGTCCTGCGGGTCGAGTTCTGAGAGCAGTTCGTTCAGGTGGGTTTGCAGATAGCTGCGGAGCAGGATTAGGACTTCCAGAATGACGGGGTCACGGACAGAGTAGAAGACCTGGTTGCCGGCCTTGCGGGTTTTGACGATCTGCTGGGAGCGGAGGACTGCGAGGTGTTGGGAGAGATTGGCCTGGGCGGCGGTAGGATCGCCGCGACTGAGTTCTTTGAGGAGCGCGCCGGCGGAGAGCTCGCCATTTTCAAGCAGTTCAAGGATGGCGATGCGGGTGGGGTGGCCAAGGGCCTGAAAGATGGCGGCTTTGCGGCGGCGGATGGATTCGGGCAATGTTGGCCTCGTTCGTGCGAATATTCGTTTATTCTAATATAGATTCCTGGGAATAGCTAGCGGCAGAATGGTGGCGCTTGAGAGCCGAAGCAGCCGAGGCATCCTGGGCGAGTGGATTCGAGGTCTCTGAAGATGCCGGCCTGGCTTCCCTCAGGAGCTAAAGCCCATTTGATTTTTGGGACTTGTTGTACGCGCTGAAGCCCGTACCCTTGCAGGTGCGGAGTTTGCCGGAGATTCCTTAAAAGTTGGATCGGCGGTTTACGGTGAGCAGGCGGAGGATGACCGTGAGCAGGACGGCGCCGATGACGGCGATGAGGATGCTGCCGACCATGCCGTGTTCGCTGACGCCGCCGAAGCCGAAGTAGCTGGAGAGGTAGCCGCCGAAGAGGGCGCCGACGAGGCCGACGAACATGTCGACGAAGACGCCGTAGCCGGAGCCTTTCATGACTTTGCCGGTGATCCAGCCGGCGACAATGCCGATTAAAAGCCATGCGAGCAGGCCGTGGCCCAGAGCGTGATTCAAGGTGTGATTCATGGTTGTATCTCTCCTTACTAAGAGTTCTGGCGGGTTAGATGCCGATGGAACGAGGGAAAACGAGCCCTGGGAAATATAAGTTTGTGAACTGCTCCAGCTCACTGCTGCAACCGTGATGTTCTGCTATGCTCGTTGGAAATTCCTTTCCGAGATACCCCAGTCATGAGAGATTCTCGCCGCTGGCTTACTCCGACTTTTGTTTTGTGCGTGCTGCCATGGATGGCGTGCGCGCAGCCGGTTCCGGCGCAGGATTGCAGTCTGGCTGCTCCGAGTTTCGCGAGCGATGCACCGAATATCTTCAACGACCGGCAGGAGCAGGATCTGGGCGATGCACTGGCGGAGCTGGAGGAGGCAGACCTGCGGCTGGCGCCGCCGCTGGCCAACGACGAGCTGACGCGGGTTGGAGAGAAGCTGCTGGCGACGCTGCCGCCGACCGGCGTGCATTACCGTTTTCGCATGTATGACTCGGGCGAGATCAACGGCTTTTCGCTGGCCGGTGGGAGGGTGTACATCAGCCGCAAGCTGATTGCGGCGGTGAAGAACGAAGACGAGCTGGCCGGGGTGCTGGCGCACGAGATTGGACATATCTCGACCCACCAGACAGCGATTGAGATGACTCGGGCCTTCCGCATCCGGCTGGGAGTGACTCAGGTGGGTGACCGGGCGGATATCTTTGCCAAGGTACACCAGTTTTTCTCGACTCCCGCCAAGCCAAAAGAGAACGAAGACACGGAGCGCAAGGACCAACTGAGCGCGGATCGAGTGGCGTTGTATGCGGTGGTGCGGGCCGGGTATGCTCCGGAGAGTTTTGTCTCATTTCTAAACGAAAGCATGGTGAACAACGGCAAGACGGGCAGCTGGCTATCGAATGTCTTCGGCCTCACAAGCGAATCCAACCAGCGCTACAAAACGGCGCTAAAGCTGATTGCCACGCTGCCGCCCGGATGCAAGGACCGGAAGGCGGATGCGGAGTCCAGCGCGGATTTTGCGGCGTGGCACCGCAGCGTGGTGGAGGAGCGGGTGAAGACGGTGGCCGAGGGCGCGACGGGCGATGCGCCATTGAAGCTGGAGCCGCAACTGCGGCCGAGTCTTTGGAGGGTCCGCTTCAGCCCGGATGGGCGCTTCCTGCTGGCCCAGGATGAGAGCAATATTTCGGTGGTGAGCCGGCAGACGGGGAAGGAGCTGTTTCACATTGACGCGCCGAATGCCAACGGCGCCGAGTTCACGCCGGATTCACAACACCTGGTCTTCCACGATCCTGCGCTCCGTGTGGAGACTTGGGAGATCGCGAGCGGGAAGCGCACAGGCGTGAAAGAGCTGGTGGTGTATGACGGATGCCGGGAGTCAATGCTGGCTCCGGGTGGCAAGACGCTGGTGTGCATGACGATGGTCGAAAAGGGCGAGTCGATGCATGTTGGATTGAAGCTGATCGATGTGGAGAGCGGCAAGCCATTTTATGAAAATCCGAAATTCTACGAACCGGGATTTGGGGCGCAGTTCAACATCGAGTTGCAGCATTTACTGGGAAATGACAACGTTGCGGCGATGGATATCTCTCCGGGCGGGCATTATCTGCTGGTGGTGGCGGGATGGTCAGTATTTGCGTACGACTTGCAGAAGCGGGAGGGTTTGAGCCTGAGTGGAAAGCTGAAGGGTCTGAGCGAGAGGCGCATGACGTTTGTCGGTCCGGACGAGCTGTGTGTGGTCGGCGACCTGAAGGGGAATGGGCTTTTTCAGACCAATTTTCTGAGTTTTCCAGATGGGCGGCTGATCAAGCAGGGCGAGATTGGCAACCAGTCGTTTTACGGGGTGACGAAGGGTAATTACATGAAGGCGATTCCGATCAAGGATTTTGCGGTCGGAATCCTGGATCTGGATAAACAGACTTACAAGGTGGCTTCGAAGTCGGAAGCAATCGATGTCTGGGAGCCTTATGTTGCGAGCGAAAGCGCCAAAGGCGGATTGGAGCTTTCCCAGCTCGGAGTGAATGGCGCTCAGCAGCTACCTCTAACGGTTGGTTCATTGCCGGCGCCGCGAGCTGGTGCGTTTTCCAGGGATGGAAAGTATCTTACGGTTTCCCTGAAGAGCCGTGGTGCGGTCTGGAATCTGGAAACGGGAAAGCAGATTGGGCTGATTCGTCCATTCCGGACGGTCTGGTTGGATGACGATGACCGGTTGCTGGGAGAGTTTCCCAAGTTCAGGGACAAGGATCCGGAGATCGGGTCGATGACCCTGTCTCCCGCCGTCTTCAAGGACCTGGGCAAGCTGGAATTGGAAGACTGGCAGTATCGGGGCTTGCAGTACCGGTTCAAGCCGATGGGCAGGGGCAACGCGACCGACCATCATGCGACGCTGGTGGTGAAGAAGATGGATACGCAGGCGGCGGCGTGGACCAGGGACTTTCCGAAAGAGACGCCGGCTTGCTGGCCGGCGGAGGATAACCGTCTGGTGCTGGCCTGGGACCTGAGCAACGACACTGCGAAATCCGAGATCAAGGGCAATGCAGCCTTGCAGCGCGAGGTGAGCGCGTTCAAGAGCGCGAAAAAGGGATTGCTGCTGGAGACGGTGAATTTGGAGACGGGTGCGCCGTTGGAGCAGGTGGCGCTGCCGGAGGCGGACCTGACTGGCGGATGGAATGATGAGCGCCGGGCGCAGGTTTCCGGGGAGTTTGTGCTGGTGCGCGGCGAGCATAACAACACGGTGATTTACCGGCTGGACACGGGCGCGAAGGCGGGCGAGTTTTTCGGTTCGCCCGTGGCTACCGATGCCGGGTTGAACCTGATTGCGGCGGTGAATCGCTCCGAGGAGATTTTGCTGGTGGATGAGCGCGACGGCAGGGAGCTGCAGCGGTTCACGCTCGGCTCGCCGGTGCGGCTGGCGCGGATTGTGACGGGCGGGAAGAAAACCCTCCTGGTGCTGACCGCCGACCAGGTGGTGCATCGGCTGCCGTTGCCGGAGTGATGTCGCTACTCGCTGCGCAGGGCTTCTGTGGGGTTGATGGAGGCTGCGCGGCGGGCGGGGAAGATTGTGGCGAGTAGCCCTGCGGCGGAGAGTACGATAACGGCGATCGTCAGCGGCCACGGGTTGATCGTGTCCGGGCTGTCGATGAGTTTGTTGAGGATGGATTGCAAGGCCACGGATAAGGCTGCGCCAGGAAGGATACCAGCGAGCAGGATCAAGGCGGTCTGACGCACAAAGAGGGATTGCACCTGGGATCGGGTGGCTCCGAGGGCCATGCGGATGCCGATCTCAGAGGTGCGGCGGGCGACGCGGAAACTCAGCAGCCCGTAGAAGCCGAGCGCGGCGAGAGCCAGGGCCAAGGCGCCGAAGATGGTGGTGAGGCGAGAGAGGAGTTGCTCGGTGGTGAGGCCGTCCTCGAGTTCGAGGGCGAGTGTGGTGATTTCGGTGATGGGCAGCGTGGGCGCGACGGAGTGCAGCGCGTTGCGAATGTCTGCAGGCAGCGCGTCGATATTGCCGCGGGCACGCACTTCGATGGTGCCGATCGGCGCGGGATCCTGGGTGAGGCTGAGATAAGCGATTGCGGGCGCGGGATTGCGCGGGCCGTCGAGCAGGGCGTCGGCGGTTTCTCCAACGATGAGGAAGCTGTGGTCGCCGGGCGGGGCGTTGTAGCCAATCCAGCGGCCGATCGGGCTTGAGTTGCCGAAGAGCTGACGGGCGTAGGCGCGGTTGAGGATGGCGACTCGCTGGGTCTGGAGCGTGTCCTGCTGGTTGAAGTCGCGGCCTTCGAGGATTGGAATGCCGAGGGCGCGGAAGTAGCCAGGGCTCACGTGGTTTTCTTCGCCGTGGAGATGGTCGTCGGCCAGTTCCGGTGACCCAAAGACATGGAAGAAAGTGTTCCAGCCGCACATGGGAATGTCGCACATGGAGACGGCTGCGTCCTGGACCATGGGCAGGGCTTTGAGGCGATCGAGGATGAGCGTGTCGAAGGCGTTGAGGTCTCGTTGCTGGCTGGCAAATCCAGTGCTGCGCATGTCCACGTGGACGCTGAGGATCCGGTCGCGGTCCATTCCTGTGCCGGTGTGCGTGATGCTGCGCAGGGTCTGGGCGAAGAGCGCGGCGGCGGAGATGAGCAGCAGCGAAAAGCAGACCTGCGCGGCCAGCAGCGCATTCGACCAGCGGCGCGCGGCCTTGGTCTGGCCGGTTTGCTTGCCGCTGCGGGCGTTCTCGATTGACGGCAGGCTGCGTCCGGTCATATGCCAAGCCGGAAGCACGCCGAAGGCGACTACGGAGGCAATAAGCAGCGAGCCGGCGACAAGCGAGGTTTCGAAGTTCATGCCAAGGTCGAGGGGCATGGGACGGCCTCGGCCAGAGGCCCACTGCAGCAGAAGCGCGCTCATGAGGCGGCCGGTGACCAGGGCCAGCGCACCGCCGGCAGCGCCGAGCATCAGGGATTCCATCGCGACCTGGCGCAATACTCGGGCGCGGCTGGCTCCGAGGGCGATGCGGATGGAGAACTCGCGTTCGCGCTGGGTGAGGCGGGCCAGTTGCAGGTTGGCGAGGTTGAGGCAGCCGACGAGCAGAATGGTGCCCGACATGGCCATGAGGATGGCCAGCGGCGTCGCGTAGCGGCTGTGAAGCCGGCCTTCACCATTGGCGGCGGAGACGAACTGGACCTGCGAGGCTTCGACGCTGGCGCGCTCGTGGGGGTCCTTGGAGACGCTGGCCATCCGCTGGATGTCGGATTGGAGGACTGTGGTCCATTGGGCGGAAAGCGCGGGCTGGATGGCTGGATTGGCGCGCGTGAGGACGGTAAGCCAGAAGATGGTGGGCTGTGGCTCCCATGGCTGGTCGAGGTTGACGCCGAAGCCGGGTCCGAGCGAATCGAAGGCGGTGCCGAGGCGGATGGTGGATTGTGCGGCGAGGGGAAACCAGAGGTCGGGGGCGTTCCATTGCAGCAGGCCGGAGAAGCCTTTCGGCGCGATGCCGACTACTACCACGGGCAGGCCGTTGACGACGAAGCGTTTGCCGAGGATGCCGGGGTCTGCGCCGAAGTGCTGCTGGAAGAAGCTGTAACGCAGGATGACGGGCCACTCTGAGCTTAGGCGCTGGTCGTCGCCGGGGAGAAAGAAGCGGCCCGCTGCGGCGTGCAGGCCGAGGGTTTCGAAGAAATTGTCGGAGACGAGCTGGAAGTCGATGCGGCTGGAGGAGCCATCGGGTTGTTGCAAGACGCCGTCGCCGATCCAGGAATGGGCAAAGACAGGTGCGGCGGCGGGTTGAGCTTCTCGCACATGACGGTATGCGGCGTAGGAGAGATACCAGGCGCCGTCAAAGGGAGTCCTGGCGGCGCGGACGGCGTAGAGCTGTTCCGGTTCAGGGATGGGGAGATGGCCGAATAGGACGGAGTGCAGGAGCTGGAAGACAGCCAGATTGGCGCCGACGCCGAGCGCCAGCGTGAGGACGGCGGTGAGGGCGAAGCCGGGTGATCGGGCGAGTTGGCGCAGGGCGAAGCGGATGTCTGCCCAGAGGCTTTCGAGATAGAGGGCAATGTCTGCTTCGGCAGCGCGTTCGCGGACCACGGTGGGGTTGCCGAAGGTGACGCGTGCTTGGCGGCGGGCTTGCTTCGGGTCCAAGCCGGCGGAGAGGTTGTCTTCGATGCGCATTTCCAGGTGCGACGCGAGTTCGGCTTCGATTTCGTGGTCGACGTTGCTGCGGCGGTAGAGATTTGCGATACGGCGATAAATCGACATCGTCTTCCTCTCTCTCCGGCTACTCAGCGCGCAAGGCATCTACGGGATTGACAGAGACCGCGCGACGGGCCGGCCACAGGCATGCCATACAGGAAACACAGAGCAGCAGCAGGGCAACGGCCAAGTATGTCAACGGATCGAACTGCGAGACTCCGAACAACAGCGCGGCGATCGTGCGGCTAGCGAAGGCCGCGCCACCCAGGCCCATCAGAACGCCAACTCCGGCGAGTGTCATCCCCTGGCCAAGCACCAGCGCAAGGATGTGGCTTCGCGACGCGCCCAGCGCCGATCTTACGCCGATCTCCCTGGTTCGCTTGGTCACGGAGCCGGAAAGCATGCCATAGATTCCGGTGGCGGCCAGCGCCAGCCCGGCCAGGGCGAAAGCTTCAAAGAGCAAGAGCACAAAGTTCCGCTCCGACTCCGATTGCGCGAGCAGACGGTCCATGGTGGCGATGCGCACAATGGGCAAATCCCTATCCACCGACCAGATCGCGTTCCGTATCGCAGGGGTGAGTGCGGATGCGGAACCGCGCGTGCGCACGACCAGCGTCTGCGCTTTGTCTGTCCACGCCCACTGCGCCGTGGAGGTGTAAAACGCGTCTTCCTCGCCCATGGCTAGCGACTGCTGTTTGACGTTGCCGACCACGCCGACGATGGTGGCCCACGGCTGATCCGCGCGGCCCATGGCGGGACCGAGGCGGAGGTGACGGCCAATCGGATCCTGGCCGGGAAAGACGCGATTCGCAAAGGCCTCATTGATGAGAACGGCTTCCGGCTCATTTGCCTCATCATGTTCGTTGAGCAGCCGGCCACGACGCAGCGCAATATGCATGGTTTCGATGTAACCGGGAGTTATGGCATAGCGAAGAGCCGCTTCGGCATTCGGACCTCTTTCAAACTGGACGCCGTAGACATCGTTATCGCCGCTCAACGGGAACTGGCTGGTGAACCCCGCGGAGACTACGCCGGGCACCTGGCGTACTCGTTCAAGCGCCTGGGTGAAGAACTGAAGCCCCACAGCATCGTCGTCATAGCGACTGCCCGACTCCTGCACCTGCATGGTCAGCAGATGACTGGATTCGAAGCCGGGATCAATTGCAAACAGGTGCTGCATGCTGCGCAGCAACAAGCCAGCATTCACCAGCAGCATCACCGCGAGCGATACCTCGGCAACGACCAGCACGCGGCGCGTGAGTCCACTGCCTGAGACGCTCCGGGAGCTTTGCCGAAGTCCGAGCTGCAGTTGGGCGCGCGATGCCTTGAAGGCCGGAACCAGACCCGCTCCAGTGCCGATGAACGTGGTGATGCCGAGAGCGAACAGGAACATCGAGCTATCGATGCCGATGGCGCTCACTCTAGGCAGTCCGGGTGGACTGAGCGCCACCAGCGCACGGACTCCGGCCGCAGCAAAGCCGATTCCGAGAGTGCCTCCGAAGAGCGCCAGCAGCAGGCTCTCTGTAAGCATCTGCCGGATGAGCCGGCTCTGAGCAGCGCCGAAAGCGGCGCGCATCGCAAACTCTGCTTCCCGTTGCGCACCGCGTGCCAGCAGAAGGTTGGTGACGTTGACGCAGGCGATCAGCAGCAGAAGAAGCACTGCGCCTAAGACCGCGAGCAGCGCAGGGCGGACTCCCCGCGTCAGATCGCTTTGCAGGCTACTCACGATCATCCCTTGCGGTGCGCCACCAGAGCTGTCGTAGCCCTTGGCGTACAGTTGCCCCAGGACGCGCAGAATTCCATCCGCTTCGCTCCGCGCCTGCAGCGGCGTGACGCCAAAACGCAGCCGTCCAATCATGCGAAGATGATGGCCCCACTCGCGGCCGTCGGCTGGCAGCGACGCGTCGTATTGGAGTGGAGCCCAAAGCTCCGCCGCGGGTTCCAGTACATCTACAAAGGTGGCGGGCATCACGCCGACCACCGTAAACAGATTGTCGTCGAGCCGAACCTGGCTTCCGATGATCGATGGGTCTCCCGCGAAGCGCCGCCGCCACAGTCGGTTGCTGAGAATCACGACATTCGGACCGTGCAGCCGGTCCTCCGCAGCTTGAAAGCCGCGCCCCAGCATCGGAGAAATACCGAGGGTCTCAAAGAACGCTGCACTCACCCGTTGTCCTTCCAATCGTTCCGGTTCCCTCGATACTTCTCCGGCAATGATCGCGGGCTGCCAGGGCTTCATCACCGCCAATGCGTCGAAGCTGCGGCTCCGCTCGGACAGTCCGTGAAAGGTCCCAAAGTTTGGTGCGATCTGCTCTCTGTCGGCTCCCATCTCCCACAGCATCATGATGACGCCGGCACGAGGATAAGGCAGCGGGTCCAGCAGGATTGGCCTTACCGCGCTGAAGATTGCGGTGCAAGCGCCGATTCCGAGCGCCAGAATCAGAATGCATGGAATAGAGAAGGCGGGAGCCCTCAGCAGTTGACGCCAGGCGTAACGAATGTCTATCCATAGGCTTTCCAACTGGCTTGCGCTATCGCTCTCCGCGGTTCGCTCCCGCATCGCGCTTCGATTGCCGAAGCGGAGGATCGCGTCGCGCCTGGCTTCCATTGCCGTCATACCGGCGGCAAGGTTGTCTTCGATGCGCATTTCCAGGTGCGACGCGAATTCAGCTTCGATTTCGCGTTCGACTTTGTTGCGGCGGAAGAGGTTGGCTATGCGATTGGCTAAAGACACATTCCCCTCCTTATGCATAGCGCAGAATGGCGCGGACGCCTCTGACGAGCTGCTCGAAGCTTTCTTCCGCATCTTTCAACTGTTTGCGGCCGGCGGCGGTGAGTTTGTAGAACTTGGCCTTTCGCTTGGTCCCGGTCAGCGCCCATTCGGAGGTGACCCAGCCGCTTTGTTCCATGCGATGGAGGGCCGGGTAGAGTGAGCCTTCCTCGACATTGAGCAGAGCGTCGGAGGCTCGCTGGATGTGCAGGACGATGCCGTAGCCGTGCAGATCGCCGGTTTGGGCGAGCGTTTTGAGGATGAGCAGGTCGAGTGAGCCTTGCAGGTCGCTTTTGGCCATGGCGGAGTTCCGAATACCCCTAGAAAACTTGGTATGGTGCGACTGTACCCATCGATGTCTGGGTATGTCAAGCGGGAATTGAAATCCGTTTCGCGTCGAGCGGATGGCAAGCAGATCCTCCACTGCGTTCAGGATGACAATCTTTGTTTTTTGAGGATGGGTGTTAACCGATGGCGCCGCCGGTTCGTTGTATGGGCAGAAGACGATTCAAAAGACTGTTTGCGAGAGGGACTACGGAGATGCTCGATTTGCGCTTGAAGAGATTTGCACCTGCTGCGATGGCGGTTGTTCTGATTGCCGGGGTCGCTGTCGCCCAGCCGCGACCTGTTACGCCGCCACACGCCGCAACAGCTGCCACTGCGACTTCCGACAAGGATGTTGCGGCGATGCAGGAGGAGCTGATCCGGCTGCTGCGGCTCAGCCCTACGCTCACCACGGTTGTCGAGCACGATCCTTCGCTGCTCGCGAACCAGGAGTATGTGCGGAAGAACAATCCGCAACTGGCGCAGTACCTGGAGAGCCATCCGGAGATTGCTTTGAATCCGGAGTTCTATCTGTTTTCGCATCTGAAGCAGAATGATCAGGGCCCCGATCAGGCACTGGAGCGTGCTGTTTGGCCGCAATATTCGCAGCCGCGCCAGGAGCCCTCGACGATGGAGCGGCTGTTTGACCAAGGTGGGCCGTTTGTGGTCTTTGTCTGTGTGCTCAGCGCCATCCTGTGGCTCTTTCGGCAATTTGTGGAGAACCGGCGCTGGGGGCGGATTTTCAAGCTGCAGATGGATGTGCATAACAAGCTGATCGATAAATTCGGCGCCAGCCAGGAGCTGTTGACGTACATGGATACCGATGCCGGCAAGCGTTTTCTGGAAGCGGCGCCGCTGCCCGTGAACTTTGAGCAGGAGGAGCGTATGCCGGGAATGGTGGCGCGGGTGCTGACGCCGTTGCAGATCGGAATTGTGCTGACGCTGCTGGGGATTGGGTTGATTCTGCTGCGCCATACGCAACCGGATATGAATGTTCCGATGCTGGTAATGGGGACGGTGGTGCTGATGCCGGGACTTGGGTTTATCCTGTCGGCAGGCATTACCTGGGTGCTGGCGGGGCGTCTGGGGCTGATGCCGAATGGCTCCGATGCGACGAGGCGGCAATACTCCAGCCAGCGCGTAGACCCACGCGACGGCCAGTGAGCGGAGATGGTTCCCGGCAAGGACGGGGCAAACGGTGCGGTCAGAGGTTCAGGGAAAGAGAAACCAGCGATGCATTGGGAATCGATATTGCCGAAGGCGCTGACGGGCGACGCGTTGCAAAACGCAGACGCCCGCAGCGACTTGCGCATGGATAGCGACGCCTTCGCGGGGTTCTACGAGCGTTCGGCGCGGCCGCTCTGGGCATATCTGGCGCGGGTTTCGGCCGACCCGGCGCTGGCCGACGATCTGATGCAGGAGAGCTTTGTGCGTTTCCTTTGCGCGGAGCGGGCGATGCAAATCGAGGATGGCGAGGTGGCAAGCCGGCGCTATCTCTTTCGCATTGCAACGAATCTGCTGCGCGACTACTGGCGCAAGCCTCGGGCGTCTTCGATCGAGGATATTCCCGAAGAGTTGTTTGCAGCGAAACTCGGTGGCGCAGGGACGGATGCTGTAGCGATGCTGGCTCCGGCGATGCGGCAGATGAAGCCGCGGGAACGGCAACTGCTTTGGCTGGCGCATGCGGAGGGGTATTCGCATAAGGAGATTGCGGAAGTCACCGGCCTCGCTTCCGCGAGTATCCGGCTGCTGCTGTTTCGCGCGCGATACAAGATGGCGCGGTTGTTGCGCGAACATGCTTTGCCTCCCAGCGCCAAAGCGGATCGGAGGCGCGTATGAGGCTGCGGTCATGCAGGTTTGAAGCAGAAGTGAAGCAATTGCTCGAGCTGGGCCACTGGCCGCATTCCTGCGCGGAGGAGTTGCGGGCGCATGTGGCTGGCTGCCGCGCGTGCGGCGATCTGGTGCTGCTCACGCAGGCCTTTCGCGGGGCACGTGCGGAGTCTTCTGCTGCGGCCACGCCGCCGCCGGCAAGCGTGCTGTGGTGGAGAGCGCAACTGCGCCGGCGCAATGCCGCGGTGAAGCGTATCCAGCGGCCATTGCTGGGCGCGCAGGTCTTTGCTTTCGCTGTGACGCTGGCGATTCTGGCCGGGACGGTGATGTATCAAGCCATCCATGGGATATCGTGGATGGCTGCTCTGGCGGGCTGGTTTGGTTCGCTGAAGCAATCGCCTGCCTTTCGTCTGGACGCGCTCTGGACGTTTGCTTCGGGGCAGTCCGGCGCGACCCTCGTGTATCTTCTTCCCGGTGCGGCAATGTTGTTGCTGCTGGGTGGGGTGGTGGTTTACCTGGCGACGGAAAAGCAGTAGGATCGCAGCATCTCGCCGAAAGATCGAGGTGACGATCATGACGAAACTATCGCCCCAGGCAGCGGCTGTTCTTGAGGAATTGAAGAGCAAAGGCACTGAAAAAACGCGCATCACCTATGCGCGGCATGGCCACGCGCTGGAGCGCACACTGGGCGTAAGCGTCGCGGATATGAAGCCAATCGCGAAGAAGCTCAAAGGCCGGCAGGAAGTAGCATTGGAGCTTTACGATACCGGGCTGATGGATGCCATGTATCTGGCCGGAATGGTGGCGGACGGCGCGAAGATGTCCGAGGCGCAGTTGCATGCGTGGGCCAGGGGCGCGGACGGCTTCTCATTGATTTCTGACCACACGGTACCCTGGGTGACGGTGGAACACCCCAAGAGTCGCGAATTGGCGATGGAATGGATCGGTTCGCCGGGCGAGTTCCTGGCCGGGAGCGGTTGGTGTACTTACTCCGGGTTAGTGGCAACCTTGCCCGATGAGCGGCTCGACCTGAAGGAAATTCAGAAGCTTCTCGATACGATCGTGCGTGACATTCACACGGCGCAGAATCATGTGAAGCAAAAGATGAACAGCTTCGTGATCTCCGTTGGAATCTACGTGGAACCGCTCTCCTTACAGGCCAAGGCAGCTGCGCGCAAGATCGGCACAGTTACCGCGGATGTGGGCGACACTGCCTGCGAAGTGCCTCTGGCGCTTGCGTATATTGCCAAGACAGAAGCTGCCGGCAGGGCCGGCAGGAAGCGCAAGACGATTCGGTGTTAGTGAAACGAATTCGACCATCTTTCGTTCTTGCAAATGTTCGGAACCGGACAGCCTTTCTTGAATCTGACCATTCGCGACGGCTTCAATAGTAGATCGCTGCCTGACGTACGCCATCCGAACTCCGAATGCGGCTTCGGCGGCTTTCCTGAATGAGGCGAAGCAGGCCGTTTGGTCGGTCAATTGCGGTTTGCCTCTGGCCAGTCCAAATACGCTCGGGGCTCTCTACACCAAGTCGATGGAGAGAACGTCTTTCACGCTGGTGTTGCTGAGCATTGCTGGCGGAATGGCGCTGCTGCTGGGAATCGTCGGCATCTTTGGCGTGGTCTCCTACGGCATCTCGCAGAGGACGCGGGAGATCGGGATTCGCATGGCGCTGGGGGCGCAGCGGCGTGAGATCACTGGGATGTTCGTGCGCCAGGGATTTGTGTTGACGGGCATCGGAGTCGTCGCTGGCCTAGCCGCATCTGCCGTCAGCATGCGCCTACTCTCTTCCCTGCTCTTTCATGTCAGTCCCATGGACCCGCTGACCTATTTCAGCGTTACCGTGGTCATTGTCGCGGTAGCGTGGCTTGCCTGCTACCTGCCTTCGCGGCGGGCGGCGACTGTAGAGCCGGTGAGTGCTTTGCGGTCGGAGTAGTGTGCGCGCGGCCCGGCTACACTGGGTGAGAGGCCGCACGAGATATGTCTCACTACACCAGCTTTGTTCGGATTCCGTTTTTGGTGTTGCGGCAGACGCTTCGGCCGCTTCCGCCGATCGCTGCGCTGGATACGGATGTATTGCGGCAGCGCGTGTGGCCGAGCGGCATCGACTTCAATCTGCACCTGAACAACGCGCGTTACCTGAGCGAGATGGATTACGCGCGGCTGCACCTGCTGGCGCGCGGCGGATTGCTGCGGCCCATCCTGAAAGAGCGCTGGGCGCCGGTGGTGGGGGCGGTCTGGATCACTTACCGGCGTTCGCTGGCGCTGGGTGCGCGCTATGAGCTGGCGACCCGCCTGGTGGGCTGGGACGAGCGCTGGTTCTACATGGAGCAGGTATTTACCGGGGATGAGGGATTGGCCGCGGTGGGCTGGGTGAAGGGTGCGTTGCGAGACAAAGGCGGCGCGATCGCGCCGCAGCGGGTGATGGACCTGGTGCAGCCAGGGATTGTGAGCCCCGAGCTGCCGGAGGCGATCGCCACGTTGAACGAGCTGACGCGCGAGAAGCTACAGGGGGCTTCGTGAACCCAGAGCCGGCTGATTCTGAGTTCACGGCCTTGTTGGTTCAATGCTTGCTTGCGAGCCTCAGACTGACCAGTACGATGTCGTTGCTGTTCATGGGCACATTCACTTCAAGCGAGCCATCGCCGCCGACGCGCAGGGTCTTCGCTGTTTCCGGCAGGTCGCGGGTCAGGTCGTTGAGGTGTTGTATCTGCTCCGGGGTGAGGGTCTTCGGCGAACCCAATTCGAGATAGGCCGAGTACGCATCGTTCGAGTGGAAGCCGGTGCGGTAGACCTTGAGCACATAGGCAGTGCCGGGCTTGAGGTGGGCAAGATGAAGCTGAATGGGTGTGGCCGGATGCGATGGAACTACCTTGGTGTAGAAGGGTCGATTACTGACCTTCTGCTCCGGCTGCTCAAAGTCCCAGAGGACGGCGTTGATGTTTCCGTGATCCACCGAGAGGAGCGACTGCGCGTCGTTCGATACGAGGGAATTGCCCGCGAGCGCGTGCAGGTACTTGTATGCGAAGAAGGCAGGTTTGCGGATGCCGTGAGGATTGAGCAGACCGAAACCTCCCTGAAACGGCGCTGTAGGCGGGCCGGGTTCTTCAAAAAGATCCGTATAGGTCCAGTAGCTCATGCCTTGCAGCAATCCCTGGCTGGCTTTGAGCTTGTTCAGGATGTAGGGGGCGCTGATGTAGGAGTCATGCACGGCATCGCGCGGCGTGTAGCTGGTGCTCCACTCGGTGAAGTAGAGCGGCAGCGTTGGGAAGGCAGATGCAGCGATTTGCTGACGCACGCGGCGAACGTCGCCTACGATGGCGTCCGGCGAGGGCGAAAGCTTGGTGTCGCTCTTGCCCTGCTCGTCCAGGAAGCCGCCGTCGACTCCATAGGTGTGGGTGGTGACAAAGTCGACGACCGCACCGCTCTCTTTCACATGCGCCAGGAACTCCGGCACCCAGGCTGCGCCCGCGGTGGACGGGCCTCCGACACGCAGCGCGGGATCAATAGATTTGATGGTCTTCGAGGTTGCGTCAAAGAGCGCGAAATACGCCTTCTGGTCGGCACCCTCCCAGAAGCCGGAGAGATTGGGCTCGTTCCAGACCTCGAAGAACCAACTGCGCACCTCGGCCTGGCCGTAACGCTGTTCGATATGCCGGATGAATGCGGCAATCAGGCTGTTCCAGCCCTCCGGGTCCGGGTGCGAAGTGTTGCCCTTCCAGTAGAAGATGCTGTTGTTGGAAGTGGCCAGCGCTTTGGGCGTAAAGCCCAGTTCGACGAAGGGCCTGATATGCCGGGCCAGCAGATCGTCGTAAAGTTGATCGATTTTTGTCCAGTCGTAGATGCTCTTGCCGCTTTCGATGCGCACAGTGCCCAGCACATCGTGAAAGATGGCGTGGAAGCGAATGTACCGGAAGCCGAGTTCGTCGACCGCGAGCTTGAGCTGCGCCTGGCTGTCATCGCGGATCAGCGTGCCGGGATAGTC
>Ga0182012_10003901_pt1 | contig 15718 bp, 9 predicted proteins | sample 612S2SmetaG_FD_120486 | JGI IMG/M metagenome (GOLD analysis project Ga0182012, IMG submission 120486) | Permafrost microbial communities from Stordalen Mire, Sweden - 612S2S metaG | ecosystem: Environmental > Terrestrial > Soil > Wetlands > Permafrost | place: Sweden: Stordalen | collected...
ATCCTGAGTTTGGAGAGACCATGCGATTGTGGCATAGATTCATTCATCCCATCTCGGCACACTTTCGCAGCAGACGCGCAGTTGCGCTTCTCAAGCATTACCCTGGGCTCTCAGATTGGAAGATATGCGACCTGGGAGGGTCAAGACATTTTTGGCAAGAGTCGAAATTGGATGTGGACCCTGCGAAGGTCGTTATTCTGAATATCTCGTTGGACGAAGTCGATGCATACGGCGATAATTCGAGTCAACAGATTCCAACAATCCTATACGACGGACACACAATTCCGTTTCCAGATAGAAGCTACGATCTTCTGGTTTGCAATTCGCTTCTGGAGCATGTGGCCCCGTCAGATCGGGAGGGCCTTTGCAAGGAAATGAGAAGAGTTGCTAAGCGCATCTATCTTCAGACGCCTGCTTTTGAGTTTCCGATAGAGCCGCATTTTGTCATACCATTTGTTCATTGGCTCCCACGACAGTTTGGGCGCATCGTTGCGAGAATGGGCCTTTGGAACCTGCTAGGCAGGCCAAGCAAACCTGTCTTCGATAGTTATTTTGACGATACGCAACTACTAACTCAGCAAGAGGTTTCGAGATTGTTTCCGGGGGTTCCTGTGCGCGCCGAGAAATTTGTTGGGCTTGCGAAGTCCTATTGTGTTTTTTGGGAAGCGAATTGAAATATGGATCGCCTCAATTATCATATGCCTGGAGTTTTCAAGCTGTTAGGATTCACTTTCGGCAAGCATTCGATCCAGTGTGGCTGGCCTGGGTCGCAGTTGCGTCCGGCGCCCATGCGCTAGTATAGGTGAGTTGGACGGGACGCGAGGAGATATCCAGGATGGTTCTCTCTCTAAGGCGGAACCAGGAAACTGGCCGCGGTCAGCACGTTTTTAAGCTGTTAGCAAAGCCTATCCCACCGTGCGGAATTCTTTCGGGCCGGGAAGGAAGTTGCATCGTTCTATCGATGCGTCAGCTCGGCGATGCGGTCATTGGATCGGGATTCATTAACTCACTGCGCAGATCTAATCCGAAGATGACGATTGATGTTCTCGGCCTGCCGCGCCTCGAGGAGGCCGTCAGATGCTTTGGCGCTGTAAGAGATTTTATTCACGTCAATTTTCCAGTGTATGGACACCATCGCAGGGATATTTCCGCCCTGAAGGAAACATTTCATGCGATTCGAATGGTCCGGGCGAGAAAGTACGATTACTGCATTAACCTGATCGGCGATTTAAGAGAGAACGCAATTGGCATTCTTACCGGCGCCAAGTGGAATATAGCTCCTGTATGGGAGCGCGGTCATCTGTTCAAGCGAAAAATGACCGATACAGGAGCAGCATTGCTCACAAATTGCGGAATTATAATTCCAGCGGCTTATCCTGGCTTTTATGAGTCGATGCGGTATCTTGCAAATGAGTTAGGTCTTGCGGGGCTTGAATGGCCCAGAGCGCCACGCCGCGAGGAACAATCGAAAGACGGAATCACGATTGCGATCCATCCTGGCGCATCGCATCCGAGCAGACATTGGCTCGTCGACCGATGGCAGGCGGTGATCCGTGAATTGCGATTGCGGGGTTACAAGGTCAAGATATTGGGCGCGCGGTTCGAGCGCGCTGGACTGCTCTCCGCTTTCAGCAAGGAAGCCACCGATCGCGGCGTTGAGATGGTAACCGAGGAGGTGCCTTCCTTTATATCGTGCCTGGCAGCGGCGGATGCGCTTATCGGGATGGACAGCTTTTCAGTGCATGCCGCCTACGCGCTAGGCGTTCCTGTCGTGGTACTGAATGGCTCGGCCGATCCGTCCATTTTGACTCCGCCTGGAGGCGCGGTAACTTCCGCAGGGCATCTGTGCAAGCATTTTCCATGTTATTACAGCTATCCGTGCATCGGCGCCAAGGATGAGTATATCTGCGTACGGGGCATTGAGGTTAGTGCGGTTATGGAAGCACTTGACGCTGTTGTCGAGCGCGCCCGCCTCCGACATTTGGTTCAGGATGGGGTCAACGGGCACGCGGGTAGCCAGGATCTTCGGATATAGTTCAAGTCAGTGTTGCGTGTCAGATCTTCGCCGCGCGCATCTTCAGAGGTTTGTCGTCTATGCTTTCAATGCAACACCTGCTCGGGAGCGGATAAGACGGTTCCGCGAACTGCCAAAGCCATTTTGTTGTGAGACGCGACCAGGTCTGCGACAGGGCAATTGAGCACGTTGAAATCCGTTCGATTCAAGGCCTGAAAATCGAAATCTTTGGCACACGCATCGTCCAGAATCATGCGGTCTGAGGCACGGCGTTGAGTCGCCAGTTAACAGGGAAAGAGGGTGGTCCACGCAATGAAAATAGAAAGGCATGTGTGCCCAACAAAGTTTAGATTTGCCAAGCGCAGGCTTTCTACAACGGCTCCGCAGATTCTGGATATTGGATGCGGGAACAATTCGCCGAGCCTGACCAAGCATTGGTTCCCGGGATGTCATTACGCGGGTGCGGATATCCAACGGTACAACAACAGCGAGGAAGATGTTGCGGCGATGGACGCGTTTTATCCCCTTGGTACTGACGGTTCCGGCTATTCCGCGATTCCCGACGCCAGTTTTGATTTCATCATCCTGCATCATGTCATCGAACATATGACATCGCCGGCGCCGATCCTGGTTGATATCTGCTCAAAGTTAAAACCAGGCGGGTATATTTGGATCGCGTTTCCCTCCTTGCGCACCTTACACTTTCCTGGCGCGGATTCCGGGACGCTGCAGTTTTGCGATGATGACACTCATGTCTACGTTCCAGATATCCGGGAGGTTTCGAATGTCCTTCTTGCGCATGGGGTAAAGGTTATACATGCGGGTCGAACAAAGGACTTTCTAAGGACGCTCGTCGGTCTGGCGGTATTGCCCAGGGTAATGCTGAAAAAACTGATATTCGGCAAGTTGGAAGTTCGCGGGCTCTGGCATCTTGTGGGATTCGAAGATCATGTGTTTGGCCAGCGCAAGTTGTAGCCACTCGAACATCACATGCCGGCAAAGCCTCAAAGCCAACGGGCTCTTGGAATCGAACAGGAATCACTTCCGAATTCTCCGATGCGATCGCCGGGCGTCCAACCCAGAGACATCGAATTAGTCGTAACCCGGCGCTGTCCCCGAAGTAACATGAACTTCCTGCTCCTCAAAACGCTCCAGAAGGTCCTCGTAAACTGGCAGCACATTTTCGGGCGCGAAATAATTGCGATGGCGTTTGCGGCTTGCAGCGGCCATCCGCGCAAGTTCTGCCTCATCATTTAGCACACGATCGAGGATCGCGGCCAGATCCTGCGCCCCGGAAAAGAACTGCTGCTCAGAACCCGCTACCCACCTCGTAAATTGGTTGTCGTGGGCAACGATTGGGTTCCCCGCTGCCAGCGACTCTACCAGGGAGGGATTCGTGCCGCCGACGCGATGGCCATGAATGTAGGCGCGAGTAAAAAAACGCAATGCATGCACAACATCGACATCATAAATGGCGCCGGCAAACTGGACTTCAGGTCCGGCGGCTTCCATCACCCTGCGATGGTAGTCGCGAACCTCAGGGTAATAACAGCCTAATACGACCATTTTGAAGCCGCGCCGTCTGCGTGAAAAGGCCTCAACGATTTCGAGAACCGAGTTCTCGGGCTCCGGTCGCGCAACTACCAGAACATAGTTTCCGGGACTAACGCCAAAGGGGCTCAGCAACGCGGAATCCGCAGAGGAAACTGGCTCAGACTCATATGGGATCACGCTGATCTTCCCTTCGGGCGCGAATCGGCTTAAGTATTCGCCAATCTCAGGATGATCTGCGATGAGGTGGTTTGAAAGTGCGGCCCCGGCGCGCTCATTGAAGCGAAGCCACAATCTCTGCATCCTTGTCCATTTTTCACGGCGCCATTCAAGCCCATCCATATTCATGAGCGAGGTTTTTCCGAGCAGACGATAGAGGATGCTGAACACGGCGGTATTGTAGCCAAGAGTTAGAACTATCCCCGGCTCCTTGCAGGCGTGAATTGCCGATGCAAGATCGAACCTGATCGTGCCGACAGGGCTGGCCGCTCCATAGACCATAACCCTGCGGATCCCGTTCCACTCATCTTCGTGAATTGGCCCTTTGACAGGATTCTGGCAGTAAACAGTCACTTTGTGGCCGCGATTCGAAAGAAAGAGGGATAGATGTTCCGCGAATGTCTCGAAGCCGCCGTGGCATGCAGGGATGCCACGCGTGCCTAGTATCGATATGATCATTGCGAATAACCTCACAGCACATGTTTAGCCCGCATGCGGCGAATCTCCGCCTTTCAACGTGGGCAATTTCGGTTATTTCCGCCCGAATGTCTAAACAATTCTGCGGAATTATGATCGACCAAACTGAGCAGTATTGTTCACTTTGGGTCCTGAATAATGTCGAATGCGCCGGGTGAATCGAAAGATGCTGATCAGGTAGACCTGGCGAGCGAGAAGGCGTGAGCAGTGTGACCCCGTTCGTGCAAATCGGTTTCGACTTTGGACGCTGACTTTTACAACTCCAGAACGCCGTCACTGTGCTAGGAACCTCATCAACTTTGAATTTCAGACCATCGAATGTTCATGCAAGAAGAAATGCAGGTTGGGATGCGCTTTGAACGCATCGCGTTTCCGTACAATGCCCATTCCTATTCCGCAAAAGCAAGCTTCTACACCGCGCGTCCATGATCCGGTGCGATCTACCGAAGCAGATATGAGGAACGGCTTTGCTTTTATTCTACTCTAGCTACTAAGACGATTTTCCGAGGTTTTTCCCTTTTACTTGTCTTAAGGCTTTGACTTTTTCTAATTGAGATACGATTGTCTTGATTTGGGACGCATAAATTCGATAATACGAGCAGAAGTCACACTCAATCGGCGATCTCCAAAGATCGGCAGGTTAGTCGAAGATGCTCTTAGGAACTCGGATCCTGTGCACGGTCAAGCCGAGGATAATCGCCGGCCTTATGTGCCTGTGAAGAGTTCCGGCGCAGGTTACAATTGGAATTCTGGCTTCAAAGTTCGACTCGAAGGAAAGGCAGCATCTCTTGTAAATGCTGCAAATAATAGAGTTATTCGATGTTCTGCGATGCTGCGCAACATCTTGCAAAGTAGCTAAGACCTGACTTCGAATGGTAAGCCGGGAGTTCGAATCTCTCCGGGCGCACCATGCCCTCATTACTCTCGAAAGTCTCTGGTCCTCAGCTCTCGCGGCAGGGCCGCGGATCTTCGATCATAGTGGCCCCGCACCCTACGGCTTGTACTCCCCGCTTGAATCGACAGCCAACGTGGCCTGAACAGGTAAGTTATCGCTCGATCCCCCGGCCAGCACGCGCACCTGCTCCTGTTCCACGCGCCAAATGTGGCTTGCCGTGTCCCAGTAGGCCAGGTCGCGCGGCTTCAGTTCCAGCGTTACCTCGCGCTCCGCTCCGGGTTCAATTCGAACGCGCTGAAAGCCCTTCAATTCCAGCTGCGGCCGCTCGACCTTAGAGCCGAGATGTTGCACATAAAGCTGCACCACCTCGTCGCCCACCCGCTGGCCGGTGTTTTTCACCTTGACCGTTACTTGAACCGAGCCATCCGCCTTGACCTTCTGCTCGCTCAATTTCAGGCCCTCGTACGCAAAGCCGGTGTAGCTGAGCCCGTATCCAAAGGCGTAGAGCGGCTTATCTTTGCTGTACATATAAGTCCGCCCATGGAGCAGGTTGTAGTCCATCAGCGGCAGCAACTGCGCGTCGCCAGTGGGCCAGGTCTGGGTGAGCCTTCCGGCAGGCGAATAGTCGCCAAACAGCACATCGGCCAACCCGTGGCCCTCCTCCTGGCTATTGTGCGTGATGTGGACAATGGCCGGCAGGTTCTGCTGGCTCCAGACGATGGCATACGGAAAGCTCGACCGCAAAACCTCGATGGTCTTCGGATTGGCCGCGAATATCTGCCTCACCAGGTCCTCCTGCTCCAGCACGATCGTTTTTCGGTCAACCGATTCCTTGCCGTTCGAGGGGGTTGGGCATACGTTCCACCCCGCATTGCACTCCGGATGATTGCCCACCACAACAATCGCCACATCCGCCCGGTGCGCCACCGCCGCGGCCTGCGCAGGGTCGGAGCCATCGTCGAAGAGCACCTTGACTCCCGGACCAGCGCCTTCGCGAATCCCTTCGAGGGTGCTGACAAAATATGGAGGCGTACCGCTGTACCAATCCAGCAGCACCTGGTCCGCCCAAGGCCCGATCACCGCAATGGTCTTCAGCTTTGTCCGGTCGAGCGGCAGCGTGTTGCCCTCATTCTTGAGCAGAACAATCGACTCGTCGGTCGCGAGCCGCGCCAGCGCCTTGCTGGAATCCTGATCCCATGGCGGCGCGGTCTCATCCCTGGTTCCGGCGGTCTTTTTGCCAATCTCTCCGTAGGGATCCACTCCCGAAGGATCCATCTCGCCAAGGCGCAGATAGACGCGCAGCAGGTTCTTCTCGACTGCATCAATTTCAGCCTCGGTAACCAGGCCATCTTTCAGCGCCTTGGTCAGGTCGTCCTTGTAGGTATCGAGAAAGTGATTGATGCCGGCCTTGATGGCGGCGGCCACGCCGTGCTCCTTGTCGGCGTAGGCGTGGTGCGCCGTGATCAGAAGGCCCAGCGCGCCGCCGTCGGTGCAGATGATTCCGTCGTTGCCCCACTCCCTGATCATCACGTCTTTCAACACGGGGTTGACCATCATCGTCGTGCCGTTCCACGCGTTGTAGGAGGTCATCACCGCGCGCGAACCGCCTTGCTCGAAGCCCATCCTGAAAGGCACGGAATAATACTCGCGAAACAGCCGTTCATCGAAGTCCGACGAGGAAGACGAGCGGGTGTCCTCGTTCTCGTTGGCGAGGAAGTGCTTCATCAGCGAGGCGCTCAGCCAATGCTTTGGATCGGGACCCTGCAACCCCTGCGCAAACGCCACGGTCAGGGTTCCGACGAGAAACGGGTCTTCGCCATACGACTCCTCGGTGCGGCCCCAGCGGGGATCGCGGCTCAGGTCGGCGTTGGGCGCACGCACCACCAGGCCGCCCCGGTCATAGGTGGGATTCTGATAGTCGTAGCGCGCCTCGTACCCTTCCACACCGGCAATCTTCTTGAGCAATTCCGGGTCCCACGTGGCGCCGAGGCCCTTTTCCTGCGGAAATGTCGTCGTCGGAAGCGGCGTTCTGCCCCGGCCGCCCCAGCCACCCGGTCCACCGAGCGCCAGGCCGTGCAAACCCTCCACCTGGCCGGAGAAAGTCAACCCCAGCCGCGGAATCTTGGGATGATCCGACATGAGGTTAACTTTTTCTTCCAGCGTCAGCCGTCCCAGCAGGTCGGCAATACGTGCGTCGTCGCCCAATTTGGGGTCCCGGAACGGATAATCCGCCTGCGCTGAAACCGCTCGCGACAAGCCCGCCATCATCGCCAAACCCGCCAACACATTCAACCACTGCCGCATCCGCATTGCTCAGCCTCCCATTTACGACCAACGAAGATTACCATAACAAGGCTGGCTTTGCCTTCAAGTAAATCGGTTGATGCGCATCAGGGCAAAAATGCAATGAGCGGGGCGCACAACGCGCTCCGCTCTCTTATTCCCAACCGGTTTATGGAATCACAGCCTGGCAAGCCTGAAGGACAAGCCTTAATAAAGACGGAAGTTGACCTCGACCGTAATTGCCACAGGAACTGGGGTCTTGCCGTCTTTCATCGCGGGTTTGAATTTGTACTTTCTTACCGCTTCCATAGCCTTCTCGTCCAGCCCCATGCCCAGCGTGCGGACCACATGCACAGCCTGCGGGTTTCCTTGTGCGTCTACGATGAGAGCGACCAGGCAAACGCCCTGATACTTCGCCCGCCGGGCTTCATCAGAGAACTCCGCCTCAGGCTGAAACAGGGGAACCGGTCCCGAAACCCGGCCACCGATCCGCTCCAGGCCGCCACCGTAATTGCCACCGGTTCCCGGTCCATATCCGTTGCCATTGCCCGATCCGACGCCGCCGCCCGAGCCGTTTCCAAGACCGACCGGGCCGCCTTGCCCGCCAACTGCCAGCGTCACGTTGGATGAGTTCTTGACGCCGATATTCGGCAGATTGGGATTGTCGGGCAGCTTGATGTCCTGCTGAACGGCGATGGCGGACTCAAACGCAAGCTTGGGGTTCTCCACCACCGGAATCATGGGCGGAGCCATCGGAGCCTTTTCTTGCTTCGGTGTATGGCCCTTGATGGGGTCTTCGAGGCTATGGTCGCCGCCGCCGCCGCCACCGCCAATTGAAATCTTTGACTTGGGGGCATTGAAATCCGAAATATCCACCGGGGTTATATTCACCTGGGGCTTGGTTACCGCGTTGACAATGGTCCTGCCCACCAGGAACAGCACAACCAGAAGAATTGCCCCGTTCACGCCCGTGGAGATGCCGATGGCCCATGGATTCGGCTTCACTGCCATCCTGTCCGGCACCGGAATCGGCTTGGAGGTCAGTTCCAGCGGCGGCAGCTTGACCGGAAAGAACACGTCGCGGATGCTCTCGTAGAGAGCGGCCCAGATGGGCTTTTCCTCAAACGCTTTGCCGAGGAAACCATCGAATTCATGACCGCCCGTAAGGGCTGCCGCGCCTTGGGATTCCGTGTTGGTCATAGATGGGTCGTTTTCCATGTTTGCTGGTGCGTTGGTTGTCCTGAACCGCATAGACGGATGCTCCACGTCGCCTCGGCCCATCACTCCATTATGCTCGAACCCGCCCAACTTTGTCTTGCCTCAAAGGGTCTCATGCTCCGGCCTTCCATATTCCGCTGTGGATCGAGTTCCCATAAACAATAGACGACTGAAGACGAAAGTTGTTACCCAAATTTTCTTGGGGTCGCCATTTACACTGGAAGATGAACAAGTTCGATCGATCCCAGGGGGTGACGATGTCTCCAGCGCCGGAGTTGAAGGCGACTCTAACCTTGCCCCAGACCGCCTTTCCAATGAAGGCCAATCTGCCCCAGAATGAACCGCTTCGGCTCGCTCGGTGGGCCAAACTGGACCTTTATGCCGAGTTGCGCAAGGCCGGCCAGGGCCGCCCCGCCTACATTCTCCATGACGGTCCTCCCTACGCCAACGGCCCGCTGCACCTGGGTCACGCTCTCAATAAGGGACTGAAGGATTTTGTGGTCAAGTCGAAAACCATGGCCGGCTTCGACTCGCCTTACGTTCCCGGCTACGACTGTCACGGCCTGCCCATCGAGATCAAGGTCGACGAGCAGCTCGGCCGTAAAAAGCTTGAGATGCCGGCCCCGGCCGTACTGGATGCCTGCCGCGCCTACGCGCAGAAATACGTCGACCTTCAGACCTCGCAGTTCGAGCGCCTTGGCTGCTTCGGACGCTGGGACAAGCCCTATAAAACCATGGCCCGCGACTACGAGGCCCGCACCCTCGAGGCGTTTTACGGCTTCCTGGAAAAGGGCTTCGTCTACCGCGGTCTCAAGCCGGTCTATTGGTGCATCCACGACCGCACCGCCCTGGCCGAGGCCGAAGTCGAGTACGAGATGCACACCAGCCCCTCGGTCTACGTGCGCTACAAGCTCACGTCGGACCCCGAGGCCATCCACCCAGCCCTCGCCGGCCGCGAGGTCTACACCATCATCTGGACCACGACCCCGTGGACCCTTCCCGCGTCGTTGGCGGTCGCGTTTCATCCGGATTTTGAGTATGTAGCCCTCGCCACGAATGCCTCCGGCAACGCTGGCCATACCACAACCGAGGGTGCCCCATCCTTGCCGCTTTCTTCTGCGGCAAGGGTGGGAGAGCACGAACCTCAACCAGGCCCCGTCTATATCGTCGCCGCGGAATTGGCCCCCAGCGTAGTCGCTGCCTGCAACCTCGGCGAAGCGAAAGAACTCGCCCGCTTCAAAGGCAGCCTGCTCGAGCGCACCACATTCCAGCACCCGTTCCTCGACCGCAGCATCCTCGGAGTGCTGGCCACCTATGTCACTGCCGACCAGGGCACCGGCGCAGTCCACACCGCGCCCTCCCACGGAGCGGACGACTTCTACACCGGCCAGCGCTACGGCCTCGACCCCACCTGCCGCGTCGATGCATCGGGCCGCATCCACGTCGATCCCGAAGCGTGGCATCACCAAGCCCCGCCCGCCTTCGACGGCAAAAAAGTCTGGGCGGCAAACCCCATCATCATCGCCATGCTTGAGGAGTCCGGCACGCTGCTCGCATCCAGCGATCTCCACCACTCCTATCCACATTGCTGGCGCTGCCACCATCCGGTTATCTTCCGCGCCACTGAGCAATGGTTCATCGGCCTTGAAACCCCTGTCGAGCGCGCCGACGGCTCAAAGACAACTTATCGCCAACTGGCCATCGAAGAGATCGACAAGGTGGTCTGGGACCCCGCGTGGGGCAAAGAGCGCATCACCAACATGATCGCCACGCGCCCCGACTGGTGCATCAGCCGGCAGCGCATCTGGGGCGTGCCCATCGCGGTTTTCCTCTGCGAAAACTGCAACCAGCCCATCATGGACGCTGCGCTCAACAGGAAAATCGTGGACCTATTCGACCGCGAAGGCGCCGAGGCCTGGCACACGACTCCTACCGAAGCACTCTTGCCGGAAAACCCCGTTTGCAAGAGCTGCGGCGAAGTCCGCCCGCCCGGCCACGCCTTCCGCAAGGAATTCGACATCCTCGATGTCTGGTTCGACTCCGGCGTAAGCTGGTTCGCCGTCGCCGAGAGCGATCCCGACCTCAAGGATGCCTACACCGCTTTTCAGAACAACGAAGGCGTGCCCGTCCTCTACCTTGAAGGCGGCGATCAACACCGCGGCTGGTTCCATTCGTCCTTGCTGACATCGGTCGCCCTGCGCGGCCGCGCCCCATACTCCAATGTGTCAACCGCCGGCTGGACCCTCGACGAGCAAGGCCGCGCAATGTCCAAGTCTCTCGGCAACGGAGTCGATCCCGTCGATATCGCCAACCGCCTGGGCGGCGAAATCGTCCGCCTATGGGTCGCGTCCATTGATTTCCGCGAAGACATGGCGGCCAGCGAAAACCTCATGCAGCGCTGCGCCGACATCTATCGCAAACTGCGCAACACCTTCAAGATTCTGCTCGGCAACCTCAACGGCTTCGATCCCGTCCGCGACCGCGTGCCCGAGTCGGAACTGTTGCCGCTCGATCGCTACATGCTCGCCCGCACCCGCGAGCTGACTGAGAAAGTGCGCGCCTGGTATGCCGCCTTCGAGTTCCATCGCGTCTATCACGCCGTCAACGACTTCGCAGTAGTAGACCTGAGCAGCTTCTACATCGATGTGCTCAAGGACCGCATGTACACCTTCGCGCCGACGAGCCTTGCGCGCCGCTCCGCCCAAACGGTCCTCTGGCAGATTACCGAAGCGCTCGTCCGGCTCGTCGCGCCCATCCTAAGTTTCACCGCCGACGAAGTGTGGGAATATCTGCCCGCTGTCGAAGGCCGTGAAGCCAGCGTCCATCTCGCGCAATTCCCCAACCCGGAGGATGTTTTCTCCGAAGACCCAACCAAGCTGCTCGAAGAATGGAAGCAGCTCTTCGTAGTACGTGATGCGGCCTTGGTGTTGCTTGAGAACGAGCGCCAGGCAAAACTGATCGGCAAGGGGCTTGAGGCGCAACTCAAAATCACCGCGCCCGGTAAGTTATTCGACTTGCTCAAGCGACACTTTGCGGGTCTGAAGGAGATTCTCAACGTCTCCGAGGTCCAGATATTTGAAGGCACAAGTTCTGAGATGGCTGTCCTTCCCGCCAGCGGCCACAAATGCGCCCGCTGCTGGAACTTCATGCCCGAAGTCTCCGCCTACGGCATCTGGGAAAACGTCTGCACCCGCTGCCAATCCGCCCTCAAAGAGATGGGCATCGCCCCACCACAATCCGAATCAGGGGAGTCCGCCCAGTGAGTTTTCGTTTCCCCCGCCGTCTACCCTGGCTATTACTAATCTCCGCGCTGGTCTTCCTCGCCGACCGGCTCACAAAGACCTGGGTCGCCGCCCACATCCGTCTTTACAGCTCCAAGCCAATCATTCCCCACGTCCTCGCCATCAGCCATTGGACCAACGACGGCGCTGCCTTCTCCCTTTTCGCTGAGTCCGCGTCTCCCCATGTCGTGCGCTGGGCCCTGGCCACCTTCGGCTCCATCCTGGCGCTCGTTGTTTTGATCGTGCTGGTGCGCATGGGCAACCGTTTCTCCCTCATCACGGTCGCCCTCGCCCTTGTCCTGGGCGGAGCACTCGGCAACCTCCACGACCGCATCCTCTACGGCTCGGTCGTCGACTTTATCGAGGTCCACATCTTTACCTACCATTGGCCCGACTTCAACCTGGCCGACTCCTCCATCGTTACCGGAGCCTGCCTCTTGTTCCTTGATTCGCTGCTCGCGAGAAAGCACTCGGCCAACGAATAAATCCCCCCACACGAGGTGTTCATGAAGTTTCGTTGTTCCTCTCCCTTTTCTCGCACCATTCTTTGCGCCGCAGCCGTAGTTCTCTCCCTGGTTCCAGCGTCCGCCTTCGCTCAACGCCTCCCTGACACAGTCCGCCCCGACCACTACACTCTCACCCTCACGCCCAACCTCACGGCTGCGACATTCACCGGTGTTGAATCCATCGACGTCACTCTCGCCGAGCCCACCGACCACATCACGCTCAATGCCGTCCAAATCGCCTTCCAATCCGTCACGGTCAGCGCCGAAGGCAAGCAGCAGACGGCAACCATCAGCGAGGAGAAGAACAAGGAGCAGGCCACCTTCACCTTCCCCAACAAGCTTGCAGCCGGCAAAGCCACGCTCTCCATCGCCTATACCGGCATCCTCAACAATGAACTGCGCGGCTTCTATCTCTCTAAAACCGCACGCCGCAACTACGCCGTTACGCAGTTCGAATCCACCGATGCGCGCCGCGCCTTCCCTTCATTCGACGAGCCTGCCTTTAAAGCCACCTATGACGTCACGCTCATCGTCGACAAAGGCGACACGGCCATCTCCAACAGCCCCATCGAGTCGGACACGCCCGGCCCCACTGCCGGCAAGCACACGCTCAAGTTCTTCACCACGCCCAGGATGTCCACCTACCTCGTCGCCTTCCTGGTTGGCGATTTCCAGTGCACCTCCGGCGAATCGGATGGCGTTCAGATCCGCGGCTGCGCAACGCCCGACAAAGTCGCGCTCACGCCTTATTCGGTAGAAGTTGCCAAGTACGTGCTCCACTACTACAACACCTACTTCGGCATTCCCTACCCCCTCAAGAAGCTCGACCTGATCGCGCTGCCCGACTTCGAAGCCGGCGCCATGGAGAACTTCGGGGCCATCACCTATCGCGAAACCGACATGCTCCTCGACCCGAAAAATGCCTCCGTCGATGCCAAACGCGAAGTAGCCCTGGTCATCGCGCATGAGATGGCGCACCAATGGTTCGGCGACCTGGTGACCATGAAGTGGTGGGATAACATCTGGCTCAACGAAGGCTTTGCCACCTGGATGGAAAACAAGCCCGTCGCCGCCATGCACCCGGAGTGGAACATCGACCAGATGGTGGCCAGCGGCGAAGATCAGACCCTCGGCCTCGACGCCGCACCCACTACGCGCGCTATTCGCGCCAAAGCGGAAACCCGCGACGAGATCGAAGAAATGTTCGACGGCATCTCCTACGGCAAAGCAAGCGACGTGCTGCTGACCGTTGAGAATTACCTCGGCCCTGAGACATTCCGCAAGGGCGTGCACGCGTATCTCTCTGCGCACCTTTATTCCAATGCGACTGCGGAAGATTTTTGGAACGCACAGACTGCCACAAGCCACAAGCCCGTGGACAAGATTATGGAGTCGTTTGTAGCTCAGCCCGGCGAACCCATTCTCACCTTCGGTGAACTGGCCGGCGGCAAAGTCTCCGTCATCCAAAAACGCTTCTTCCTCAGCCCCAGCATCGAGCCCGACCCCTCGCAGAAATGGACCATTCCAGTCTGTTTTAAATCAGGTACGGACACGCAGCGGTGCGAAGTCCTCAAGCCCGTCGACTCCACTCTGAAAACTCCAACCTCCGGTCTCTTCTTCGCCAACGCAGGAGGCAAAGGCTACTACCGCACCGCCTATCCGCCCAGCGTCTACGCGACCCTCGTGGCCAATATCGAAACCGGCCTTGCTCCCACAGAGCGCATTAGTCTCATCGGAGACGAGTGGGCGCAGGTTCGTTCCAACAAGGCTCCGGTCGGCAGCTATCTCGACCTGGCCACCGCGCTCAAATCTGACCCCAACGCTGAAGTGCTGAGCAACGCCATCGGCGGTGTCGACGCAATCTACGATCGAGTGGCCGGGACACCGGAGGAAAAGGCCGCGCTTGCCGCCTGGATTCGCTCGACCTTTGCTCCGGAATATGCGAAACTTGGGACCCCCTCACCAGGCGATTCGCCCAACACAATAGACCTGCGCGCGCACCTGTTCGAGCTTCTCGGATACTACGGCAAAGACCGCGCAGTGCTCGCCCAGGCCCGGCAGATCACGGAAATGTACTTGGCCGACCCGGGCGCCGTCGACCCGACGCTGGGCCAGACTGCGCTTGCCGTCGCCGCCCGCAACGGCGACGCCGCGCTCTTTGACCAATTGCAGAAGATCGCTGAAACCTCAACCAATCCTGAAATCCAGGAGGGCTCGCTTCGCCTGCTTCCTGAGTTTGAAGATCCCGCCCTCGTCCAGCGTTCGCTCGACTACGCGGCTTCAGACAAAGTGCGTAACCAGGACGCTCTCATTCAGTTCGCCATCGCCTTGCAGATCGACGCAACCCGCGACACTGCATGGAAGTATGTCAAGAGCCACTGGAGCACCGTGAAGACACTTTTGACTCCGGAAATGGGCAGTGCATTGGTTGGTTCCACCGGCGCGTTCTGTTCCGTCGAAGCGCGCGACGACGTGACAGCCTTTTTCGCAACACACAAGGTGCCCGCGGCAGAGCGCACGCTCAAGCACGCCATCGAACACATCAACGGCTGCATCGAACTCCGCTCGCTCCAGCAGCCGAATCTCGACAAGTGGCTCGCCGCACAACCAAAGCCGTAGCTTCGTAGCGAACGAACAAATCTTCGGTGCCCCATCCATTCCGCTTCTTTCTGCGGAATGGGTGGGAAGCCGCGGATCATTCTGTACAATTCAGTGTGACTGCTGAATTCCAAGCCTGTAAAAAGAAAATGATGAAGTATCCATCGAACATTCGTCGTGATAAACGCTCTGCTGTCTCTCTGCGTTTTCTCCTGAATTTTGGCCTCGTGCTTTGTCTTGGATTCGCAGCGCAGGCACAAGCTCAGGGACCACCATCAAAGCTGCTCAGAAAGGACCCCGTCATGACCCACCACGCGGAAGGAACCTTCGATGTCAAGACCACGCCGCTCCCCGCGGACGACGCCACCACTGGCGCCTCCATCGGCCGTTTTGCGCTCGATAAGCAAATCCACGGTGACCTCGAAGGCACCAGCAAGGGCGAGATGCTCGGCGCAGGGGATCCTGCAAAAGGCACCGCTGGCTACGTAGCCATCGAACGCATCACCGGAACCCTTCACGGCCACACCGGCTCATTTGCCCTGCAGCACAATGGCTCAATGAACCAGGGAACATTTCTGCTTGAGGTCACCGTCGTTCCCGGCTCCGGCACAGGCGAACTCGCCGGCATCAGCGGAACCATGAAGATCATCATCACCGCCGGCAAGCACTCCTACAC
>Ga0182012_10003904_pt1 | contig 15716 bp, 10 predicted proteins | sample 612S2SmetaG_FD_120486 | JGI IMG/M metagenome (GOLD analysis project Ga0182012, IMG submission 120486) | Permafrost microbial communities from Stordalen Mire, Sweden - 612S2S metaG | ecosystem: Environmental > Terrestrial > Soil > Wetlands > Permafrost | place: Sweden: Stordalen | collected...
ATTCGTGGTGGTATCGATGGATCGCAGGCAATCGGCGCCGCTCGCGGCGACGCAATTGCCCGCCGGCGCCGACACGCTCACCTCGGCGCCGAAGCTCGAGTATCCGACCTTGGTGCCGACATTGCGCAGGCCCGCGACCGCCATGACCCCCGGAACCACGGTGCTGCAGTTGGCGGGCAGCTCGACCGGCCCGTTGGCATTGCCGGCGGAGACGACGACCAGAACGCCCAAGCCCGTCACGGTCCCCAGAGCACTCTCGTACGCCGCTCCGTTGGCGCTCGCGCAGGCATCGGTGCCGCCGCCGAGACTCAGATTCACGATGTCGGCGGGATACGGGTTCGGAGGCACCGGCGGCCCGTCGGGATTGACCACGGACAGTCCGGCCGCCCATTCGATTCCCGCGATGATGTCCGAGTCGTACCCGCCACCCTTGCCGAGCGCGCGCACCGGCAAGATCCACGCGCCCCAGCTCATGCCCGCGATGCCGACGCCGTTGTTGCTGAGAGCGCCCATCACGCCCACGACGCGGGTGCCGTGCCAGGAGCTCGAAGCAACGGTATCGTTCGCAAACAGCGGGTTCTGCATGTCCGTGCTGCTCACCCAATCGCCGGGGTCGGACGGATCGGGATCCCACCCGTCGCCATCGTTGGCGATCAAATACGTGCCGAGCGCGGCGCCGTTGGTCGGATCGTAATCCTGACCCACGAAGTCGTAGCCCGGCAACAAGCGGCCGCCGAAGCCCGCGCGTTCGAGGTCGGGATGATCGAAGCGCACGCCGGTATCCACGTCCGCGATCACGACCCCGTCGCTTCCCGTGGTGATGCCCCACGCGGACACCGCGTCGGTCGCGGAAAGATCCATGGTCGCGTTCCCGTCGAGCGTGATGACCATCGAGCTCGGCGTGTTCATGTACCACTGGCCGTTCGCCGGCCCGCTGGAGCTCGAGTTGGGGCCGAACAGCGGATCATCCGGGGTCACCGCAAGCGGGTGGCGGCGCTGGTCGACCACCGCGAATTGCACCGCCGGATCGGCCCGGAGCCTGGCCAGCGCGGCCTCGACGTTCACACCATAGAGTGTCTTTTGCAGGAACAGCACGTGCATGTCCGGCGTGACCTGCCGCGAGCGCGCGAGCGCGAGGCCCGCCCGGGCCGCCGCGGCGAGGGCATCCGCGGCGCTGGTGCCCGCGAGCGTGACAGCGCGGCGCGTCGGCCGCAGGCGCGCGTTCAGCGTCTGGGTCAGCGCATTCTGCGGGGTGGCTCGAAAGCCGATCAGCAGCCTGTTCGCTTCGGGCCCCAGGGAAACGGGTGCAGCGTGAATGGGGTTGTATTCGGCGGACGCCGCCGGCGCGGCCGGGGCGGCCGCCGGGCAAAGGCCCGCAAAAAAGGCGCTGCAGCCGGCCAGGACCGCCACCGGCACGAATGTTCCCAAACTCGCCATACATCGACTCCCGGACCGTGGCCTACAAGGCTAAACGGTATGGCGGCCCGCCATCTCGATGAGTTGCGAAATTGCGAACTAGGACCGCAATACGCGGCCAAACCCCGGGGGATGTCCCCTCCCGTCGGCGGATGGCGACATGTCGCGGCCCCGAGGGGGCTGCGGCGAAGTAGAATGGAGGAAGCGTCCCATGCATTCGAGAGGAATAGAAATGACATACGACAACCGGCAGTTCTACATCGATGGTGCCTGGGTCGACCCGGCCGAGCCCAAGGAATTCCAGGTGATCAATCCCGCCACCGAAGCGGTGGCCGGCGTCATCTCCATGGGCGGACCGAAGGATGTGGAACGTGCCGTCGCGGCCGCGCGCCGCGCCTTCGATGGCTTCTCGCGCACCTCCCCTGCCGAGCGACTGGCTTTGATGGAACGCGTCCTGGCCGCCTACAAGGCTCATTACGATGAGATCGCCCAGGCCATTTCCACCGAAATGGGCGCTCCCGTGACCCTCGCGAAGGGCTCGCAGACCCGCATCGGCGTGGGCCACATCAGCGCGATGATCGAGGTGCTCAAGACCTTCAAATTCGAGGAAAGGCGCGGCAGCGTGCGGCTCGTTCAGGAACCCGTCGGCGTCTGCGCGCTCATCACCCCCTGGAACTGGCCCATGAACCAGGTAGCCGCCAAGGTGGTCCCCGCGCTGGCCGCCGGCTGCACCATGGTGCTCAAGCCCTCGGAGTACTCGCCCTTCAGCGCCGTTCTATGGGCGAAGGTCATGCACGAGGCGGGTGTACCCAAGGGGGTGTTCAATCTCATCAACGGCGACGGCCCGAACGTCGGCGCGCCGCTCTCCTGCCATCCCGAGATCGACATGGTGTCCTTCACCGGCTCCACGCGCGCGGGCACGGAGGTCGCGAAGAACGCGGCGGCTTCGGTCAAACGCGTGCACCAGGAGCTCGGCGGCAAGTCGCCGAACGTGCTGCTCGATGACGCCGACTTCGAGATCGCCGTGAAACGCAGTGTCCTGCACGTTTATCAGAACTCGGGACAGTCGTGTAACGCGCCGACGCGCATGCTGGTGCCGGCCGCCAAGCTCGCCGAAGTCGAAGCCATCGCGCAGCGCGTGACCGCCGAGGTGATCGTGGGGGATCCCACGTCCGCAACCACCAACGTGGGCCCGCTGGTGTCGAAGGTTCAGTTCGACCGCGTCGAGCGCTACATCGAGAAAGGCATCGCCGAGGGCGCCAAGCTCGTCGCCGGCGGCTCGGGGCGCCCGGCCGGGCTGTCGAAGGGGTACTACGTGAAGCCGACGGTGTTCTCCAATGTGCGCAACGACATGACGATCGCGCGCGAGGAGATTTTCGGACCGGTGCTCTGCATCCTGCCCTACGAATCCGAGGAGCAGGCGATCGCGATCGCGAACGACACGCCCTACGGTCTGGCAGCCTATGTGTGGTCCAAGGACTCGAAACGCGCTGGACGCGTGGGCGCCCGGATTCGCGCCGGACAGGTCGCGCTGAACGGCGCCTCGGGCGACATGCAGACCCCGTTCGGCGGCTTCAAGATGTCCGGAAACGGACGCGAGTATGGGGAGTTCGGCCTGCGCGACTTCCTCGAGGTCAAGGCCGTCATCGGCGTCGACGCCGCCTGAGGCGGTGGGAGCTTTGGCCGGCAGCCCGGTACTCAGGCTCGAGAATCTCGGGAAGCGCTACGGGACCGGCCGACCGCTGTTCGAGCGGCTGAGCCTGGATCTCGCCTCCGGCGCCTACGTCGCCATCATGGGCGAGTCCGGGGTCGGCAAGTCGACCCTCTTGAATCTGCTCGCGGGGCTCGATCAACCCGATGCCGGGCGCGTGCTGCTCGAGGGCATCGATCTTGCCGCGCTCAGCGACGATGAGCGCACACTGCTTCGGCGCCGCGCGGTCGGTTTCGTGTTCCAGGCCTTCCATGTGCTGCCCTATCTCACGGCCGAGCAGAACGTGGCGTTGCCGCTCGAGCTGTTGGGCGTCGCCCAGGCCGAGCGAGCGACACGGGTGGCCGCGATGCTCGAGGCGGTCGGCCTCGCGGCGGCGGCTCGCCGCCAACCACGCAATCTGTCGGGCGGCGAGGTGCAGCGCATCGCGATTGCGCGCGCGCTCGTGCATCGGCCGCGGCTGGTGCTGGCGGACGAGCCCACCGGAAATCTCGATCCACGAACCGCCGCGCAAACCCTCGCGCTGCTGCGCGACCAGATCAAGGCAAACGCCGGCGCCGGGATCCTGATCACCCACTCCAAGACGGCCGCCGATACGGCGGACCGCATTTACGTGCTGGATGCGCAGGGGCTCGCGCCTCTGGCGAGCGGTTGATGGGCGCGGCCGATCTTGCCGGCGGATGGGCCGTGTGGCGCGTCCTGATCCGATCCCAGCTGCGCGAGCAGCCGCTGCGGCTCACTGTCACGGTGCTCGCCGTCGCCCTCGGAGTCGCGCTGGGTGCGGCCGTCTATCTGGTCAACACGACCGCTTTGATCGACTTCACGCTGGCGGCCAAGAGGCTGGTGGGCGAGGCCGATGTGGTGGTGCGGGGCCCGCGCGAAGGTTTCCCGGACGAGCTGTTCGCCGAACTCGCGCGCGACCCCGAAGTGCGTGTCGCGAGCCCGGTGCTCGAGCTCGAGGCCGCGATTCCCGGGCACCGCGATCCCCTGAAGATCCTCGGCCTCGATCCGTTTCGCGCCGCCGCTCTGCAGCCGGCGCTGATCGGCGATCTCGAAACGAAGGCAGTCGATTTGTTTGCGTCGGACGCCATCCTGTTGAGCGCCAGCGCGGCACAAAATCTCGGACTGAAGGCCGGTGGGAGGCTGACGGTCGTGGTCGGCAACGAAGCGCGGCTCCTGCGGGTCGTGGGCGTGCTGCCCGAAAGCGCCTACGGCCAGGAACTCGGGATCATGGATATCGGCTCGGCGCAGTGGACCCTGCAGCACATCGGCCGGCTGAACCGCATCGATCTCAGCCTCGTTGCCGGCACGTCGGCGCAGGCTTTCCGCACCCGCCTGAAGAGCCGCCTCGCGCCGGGAACCGTGGCCGTCGCGCCGGAGGTCGAGCGCGATCGCGCCCTCACGGTGACCCGCGCCTATCGCGTCAATCTCAACATGCTGGCGCTGGTGTCCCTGCTGACGGGCGCGTTTCTGGTGTTCTCCACGCAATCGCTTTCCGTGCTCCGCCGGCGCTCATCGTTGGGCCTGATGCGCGCGCTCGGGGCGACGGCCGGCCAGATCGAGGCGGCGTTGCTCGGCGAGGGCGCCCTCATCGGATTGGCGGGCTCGATCATCGGCCTCCTCCTCGGCATATCGTTCGCGCAGGCGGCGCTGCGGCTCCTGAGCGGGGATCTCGGCAACGGACAGTTGCATGCGCAAAGCGCGGCGCTCGCACCGGCACCTTCGATGCTCGTCGCTTTCCTGGTCATCGGCACGGTCGTGTCGGGCTTCGGCGCCGCCAGGCCCGCGCGCGCGGCTTCGCGCCTATCCCCCGCGCAGGCGCTCAAGGGCGGCGATGCGCGCAACGGAGGCAACGCCATCCACGGATCGATCAGCGGCGCCGCACTGTTCGCCGCGGGCGCGGCGCTCGCGTGGCTCCCGCCGCTGCACGGCATACCGGTTTTCGGATATGCCGCCATCGCCGCACTGCTGTTCGGAGCCGTCATGCAGGTGCCGATGCTGACCCTCAAGACGCTCGGACTCGCGCCGCGCCTCGGTCACGTCGTTCCGGACACCGCGCTCGCCCAGATGGAAGACGACATCGGCATGTCGACGCTCAGCTTGTCGTCCATCATCGTGAGCTTCAGCCTCATGGTCGCCATGGCCATCATGGTGTACTCCTTCCGGGTATCGTTCGAGCGCTGGCTGGACAAGGTGCTGCCGGCGGATGTCCAGGTGCGCGAACCGCTCGGCAACGACACCGCGTACTGGACGGCGGCGGACCAGCGCGCGGCAGCCGCCACGGCGGGTGTGTCGCGCGCGGAGTTCCGGCGAACCCGCCCGCTGCTCCTCGATCCCGCGCGGCCGCCCGTGATCTTGATTGCGCGCGGCGCGACGGCGCTGCAGACGGCCGAGCAATTGCCTCTGCTCAGCAGCCTCCCTGCAACGCGGCTCGGGGCCGGCGAGCCCGCCTGGATTTCGGAGGAGCTCCAGGATCTCTACGGCTATCGGCTGGGAGAGCCGATCGATCTGCCGCTGAACGGCCGGGAGATACGCTTCGTCGTCGCCGGAATCTGGCGCGACTACGCCCGCGCGGCCGGCGCCGTGGCGATATCGCGGGACGCCTACGCCGCCGCCACCGGGGATCGCGATGCGAACGAGGGTTCGGTCTGGCTCGACGCACACGCGCAGGTCGCATCGGTCATCGCCGGGCTGCGCAGCGCGCTGTCGCATGGCGATGCGGCCCGCAATGGCGCGCTCGAGATCACGACGACTCCGGAGCTGCGCGAGCGCTCGCTCAAGATCTTCGACCGCGCATTCGCCATCACCTACGCGCTCGAGGCCATCGCCGTGATCATCGGGCTGATCGGCGTGAGCTTCGCGGCCAGCTCCACCGTGCTCGCGCGCCGTTCGGAATTCGGCATGCTGCGCCACATCGGAATGCGCCGCAGCCAGGTGCTCGGCATGCTGGCGAGCGAGGGAATCCTGATGAGCGCTTGTGCGGTCGCCTACGGTCTGGCGCTCGGCGCGATTCTGAGCCTGGTCCTGGTGTTCGTCGTGAATCGTCAGTCGTTCAACTGGAGCATCGAGCTCGCGCTGCCGCTGCGACAGCTTGCCCTCTTGTCGCTCACGTTGATCGCGGCCGCCGCCCTGACGGCCGTATGGAGCGGGCGCGCGGCCACGCATCGAGCGGCCATCGGCGCCGTGCGGGAGGATTGGTGACCGCGGGGATGCGTCGATGGTGCGCCCGCCCGGCGGTGGTCATGGCCGCGGCCGCGTGCGTCGCCGCCGGCGCGGCCTGTTGGGCGTCGGCACCGGCGCCGCCCGCCCTCGCGCCCGCGGCGCCCACGTCCGCGCCCGCGGCGCCCACGCTTCCCCATTACGCGCCGGTGGTTCCGGGCCTCGCCCTGCGATTCCCCGACGACTTCGGCAGTCACCCGAACTTCCGCACGGAATGGTGGTACGTCACGGGTTGGCTGACGACGGCGAGCGGTCAATCGCTCGGCTTTCAAATCACCTTTTTTCGCTCCAAGCCCGCCGCCGACGAGAACAATCCTAGCGCGTTCGCCGCGCGCCAATTGCTCATCGCGCATTGCGCCATCAGCGATCCCGCGCACGCGGGGCTCTGGCACGAGCAACGCATCCGCCGCGCGGGATTCGGTCTCGCCGAGGCCGCGTCGGGCGATACCAACGTGTGGATCGATCGATGGGCGCTGCGCCGCCGGGCCGGCGGCGCCGGCGCGGCCGCGGGCGGCAGCTACCTCGTGACCGTCGATGCCGACGAGCTCGCGCTGCAATTGAGCCTAGCCGTGACGCAGCCGCCGCTGCTCAACGGAGATTCGGGCTTCAGCCGCAAAGGTCCCGCCGAGGCGTCGGCAAGCTATTACTACAGCGTGCCTCATTTGAAAGTCGCCGGGAGCGTGCGACGGGGCGGCGGATCCGCGGAGCAGGTGTCCGGAGAGGCGTGGCTCGATCACGAATGGTCGAGCGAATATCTTGACGCCGAGGCCGTGGGCTGGGATTGGGCCGGCATCAACCTCGATGACGGCGGCGCTTTGATGATATTTCGAATCCGGGACGCGCGCGGCACAACCCGCTTTGCCGGGGGCACCCTGCGCGATGCCGCGGGGCGCGCGCAGATCTTCACGCCATCGGACATCGCATTGACGCCCACCCGCCGCTGGACATCCCCTCGCACCGGCGTGGTCTATCCCGTGGCATGGCGACTGCGCGCCGGAGCGAGGGAATTCGACCTCGAGCCTCTCATGGACGATCAGGAAAACGACGCGCGGCTGTCGGCGGGAACGATCTACTGGGAAGGGGCGATCCGCGCGTTGGAGTCCCGGCGCACCGTGGGCCGGGGCTACCTGGAGCTCACCGGTTACGGAAACCGCTTGCGGCTCCAGTGATGAATCAAAGCCCGATGGCGCCCGGCGGATCGCGCCCGGCGAGGATAACCTCCAGCGCGCTCACGATCTCGGTCGCGCTCCTGCCGGCATTGAAAACGAACTCGCCGCGAAAGCGCAGCAGATCCTCCGTCATGTCGGTGTGCGACAGCTCGGCGGCCTTGGGCAGCAACTGCGACACGTCCCGCACGACCGCGCCGATGCGGTGACGATCGTCGAATTGAGCCCCATTCAGACCGCGCTCGGCTTCCTCGTCGGCCGCGAAGAACATGCATGGCCGGGCGAAGGTCAGGCTGTAGGTGAAGCCCGTGCCGGAAAGATCGGTGACCATGAAGTCCGCCGAGGCGTAGCTTTGGGTGTAGTCCCTGCTCCGATCCAGCGAGAAGGCAGGATTGCCGGCGTTCGTGGCCTGGATTCTCTCCACCAGCCGCCGGTCCCCGTCCATGAAGGACATCGGATGAGGCCTGAAGATCACGCGATATCCGCCCGCCAACAGCGCTTCGACGATGCGCTCGCCGTGGCGCCGCAGGCTCGCCAGCCGCTCGTTCGAGGGGATCACATGGGTGGGAGCATACACGGCCGTGGCTGTCGGCGACGACGACCTCGGCAGCTGCGTCTCGGGGGCGGCGAGCATGAGATCGAGTTTCGGATAGCCCGCGCGAATCAACCTCAATCCCTTGAGGCTCGGACGGCGGTGCGCAAGATGGCGCAGCGCGTCGATATGATGGGGCCCGCCGCACAGGACGTAGTCGAAACCGTCGAAATGGTGATCGAGATACAGGCCGTCCAAGCTCGCCATCGACATCAACGCGTGAACCACCACCGCGTTGGCCGGGCGAAGATAGGACGGCAGATCCGGCGCCGGGAAGTACAGGATCTTGGTCTTGAACGCGGGCAGCGCGCTTTGGGTCACATGTGCGATGACGGTCACTCCGGCGAGCGTTGCGAGATCTGCGATGCTGCCGGGCGCGCCCGTGACCGCGACCGCGATGCGAAGCTTCGGGCGCCGCCGAACCAGCTCCTCGACCACGAGCTTGATGTTCTGCCACCGCATCGGGTCGCAGCAGAACACCACGTCATAACCCCGTCCCGCCAGCCGGCTCTCGGACGGATGCCGGATTCGGAAGTGCATGCGGCGCACCGCATTCATTAGCTGGCGCGACCGGTCCGGGCCCAGGATGCCCGTGATCGATCGCCCGATTATTTTTTTTGCCGGTTGGAGCACTTGTCTGCGGGCGATCTTACCCGAGTTCGGCTACCCTTGCCCTACCCCATGCCCGCCGCATTCCTAACCCGTCTCAAGAACTCGCGCATCGTCCGGGGCATCAGCGCAAACGTCTACTCGCAGCTCGTTCAATTGGCGCTGCAGCTGCTCTCCGTGCCGATCTATGCGACCCATTGGGGACTTGCAACATACGGCGCGTGGCTGGTCATTTTCACGGTACCGAACTATCTGGCATTCGCCGACTTCGGCTTCGCCGCCGCCGCCGCGAACGACATGACGGTGAGCGTCGCGCGCGGAGACCGGGGCGCCGCCATCGCGACCTTTCACGCCGTGCGGGCGGCGATGGCGGGAATATGCACGATCCTGCTCGTGCTGTGCGTCGCCGCGGTCTACTGCCTGCCGGACCGCTCGCTCGCCTTCGTGGCGGGCTTGTCGCACGACCAGGCGCGCTACGCGATCCTGATGCTGGCCGCCTACGGCGTGCTGTCGATCCAGAACAGCGTCAGTCTCGCGGCCTTCCGCTCGATCGGCAATTACGCAACCGGCACGTACCTTCACACCAGCATCCACTTCGCCGAGAACTTGGGCGCATTGATCGTGGTGACCCTGGGCGGAAACATCGAGGACGCAGCAGCCACCTACCTGTCGATCGGCGTGGTCGGCATCGTGGTGCGCATGCTCTGGCTGCGGGTTCAGGCCGGATGGCTGGTGTACTTCTCCTGGCGGATCTCCTTCGGGCAGGTCCGACGGCTCCTGCATCCGGCCTTTGCCGTGCTGGCTCTGCCGATGGCGCAGGCGCTGTTCCTGCAGGGAACCGTCGCGGTGGTGGGCCTCGCGGCGGGTGCTGCGGCCGTTCCGGCGTTCACCGCGGTGCGCACGTTGTCGCGCATCGGCCTGCAGCTCACGATGATCGTGAACAACGCGGTGATTCCCGAATTCACCATGGCCGCCGCATCGGTCGATCACAGGCGACGCGCAAAGCTTGCGTTCATGAGCATCGCCACCAGCGCCGTGATCCTCGTGCCCATGTTCCTGGTCGTCGTGGTGGGGGGGCCCCTGGTGCTGAAATTATGGACCCACGGCGCCATCCATGCGCCCTATGCGCTCATCGTGCTCATGGCCTTGACCATGGTCATCAACGGCGGCTGGCTGCCGATATCCAATCTGATCTTCGCGCTGAATCATCACTCGCAATATTCCTATTACTATCTGGCCGCCGCCGCGGGCTCTGTGCTGCTGAGCTACCCGCTGGTGAAATGGCTCGGCTCTCCGGGCGCGGCGCTTTCGCTGGTGGCATTGGATTCGGTCATGTTCGCGCGCGTTTGGGCGGGGGCGATGGCGCTGAAGGTGTTCGACCCGAAGGAAGTCTACGAGACCGCCGTTTCGGAAGGCGCGAAGCTGCGCCTCGCTTGGTCGAGATTTACCTCGCGCAACGGTCCCGGCAATCCACGACCGCGCAGGCGACCCAAGGCCAGCGGACCGTGATGGCGTGGGTGCCATTGAAAAAATTTTAATTCTGTCGGCAATCTGCGACGCATGATCGATTGCGCGCATATTCGTTGAGCGCGCGCCCGGGGTCGCAAGCGGGTTGCGACAAGTGGCGAAAAATGCTTGAATAAATAATGATATCCGACGATACAAGGCGGCCGGTTCCGCTTCCGCGCACCGTCAGCGCCGAATTCCCGCACTTCGCCGCCTGAGCGGTCACCAAAAGAGCATCGTCCATGCCCTCGCTCGGCGTGTTGTGGGCTCAATATGGTCCCTACCACTTCGCCCGTGTATCCGCGCTGAAAACCCACGCCGCGTCGCAGCCTATTCACGCCCTGGAAATCGCCAGCCGTACGCATGATTATGAATGGAGCCGATCGGGCGCCACGGTCAATCTGATCACACTGTTCCCGGGCGACGTGGCCGAGCAGCTGTCCTTCTGGCGCGTGTTTTTTCGAACTCGAAAAAGCTTCGCGCAGCTCAAACTCGACGTGTTGTTCATTCCGAGCTACTCGCCGAAACAGCCGCTGGCGGCGCTGCTGGCGGCAAGATCGCTCGGAATAAGCACCGTGCTCATGATCGACAGCCACAAGGGCACCATGAAGGCGCGCCGCTTCGGCACCTGGCTCAAACGCCGTTTGGTCCGCCTGTTCGACGCCGCGCTGGTCGGCGGCAGCCCGCAGATGAAGTACATCGAATCCCTGGGCATGCACCGCGACCACATTTTCGTGGGCTACGACACGGTCGACAACGACTTCTTCGCCCGTCGCGCAGCCGAAACCCGCGCGCGGGCCGCGGAGTTCAGGCAGCGATACGATCTGCCGAACCGGTATTTCCTGAGCCTGGGCCGCTTTTTGCCCAAGAAGAACCTGTCGGTATTGATCAGGGCCTATCGGCGCTTTCTCGATTCGGCGCCCGGCACGAAGACTCATCTGGTGATGGTCGGCTCGGGAGAAGAGGAGACGAATCTGCGCATGCTGTGCGACGAGCTGCGCCTGCCGGTCTACAACAAAATGGCGGCGAAGATCGATGTGCAGGAAGCCAGCACGGCGGACTGCGCTCCCGGGGTGCATTTTTACGGCTTTCGCCAGATCGAGGAGAGCCCGATTTTTTATGCCCTGGCCGACGCCTTCGTCCTGCCCAGCGCTTTCGAGGAGTGGGGTTTGGTGGTCAATGAAGCCCTGAGCTGCGGCCTGCCGGTCGTGCTGAGCGAAACGGTCGGATCCGCGGAGGATCTGCTGCGCGAGGGATCACCACCGGGCGCCGAACGAAGCTTGGCCGGGAAGCCACAACTCGCCAAATGCATCCGCCTGAACGGATTCGTGTTCGATCCCAGGTCGGTCACGGGGCTCACGGACGCGTTGTTGACCCTGGATGCGGATCCGGCGTTGCGGCAGAGCATGGGCCAGGCGGGCCGGTTGATCGTGGAGGACTTTTCGTGCGACAAGTTCGCGCGCAGCGCCCTCAAGGCGGCGAATACAGCGCTCAGCCGCGGAGCGCCGGCGCGGCCGGATTCGTCCGCTCGGCGCGCGCCTTGATTTCCTGGTCCCGGAACAAGGTCTTGTAGAAGTCCGCGCAAACCGCCTGGTAGTTGTTCCAATCGAGCGATCGGACCGTGGCCATGCCCGCCGCGCCCATGGCGGCTGCGCGATCACGATGCTCGTACAGATGGGTGATCTTCTCGGCGATGGCGGCGCTGTCGCGGATCGGAACCACGTAGCCCTCGCGGCCGTCGGTGATCGAGTCGGCCATGCCGGTATTCTTGGAGACGATCACCGGAAGGCCCGTCGACATCGCCTCCGACACGACCAGACCGTAGGAGTCCGCGAGGGAGGGCATGACGAAGACATCGGCATCGAGATAACGCTCTCGAACCAGCGGGCGCGCGAGGGGGCCGGTCTCCTCGAATAGGCCGCGATAACGGTCGAGAACTCCGCGGAACGCGGGATCGACGGGGCCGGCGAGAATCAGGCGCGCGTCGGGAAGCTGCGCCCGGCGAAAGCCCTCGAGCAGGTAATGAATGCCCTTTCGCATGCAGACCTGGCCCAGAAACAGCACGCGGAAGGTCTTGCCGGCAGCCGGCCGCGTGCCGGCATCGAATGCCGCCAAGTCGACGCCGTACGGACAGACCACCAGCCGATCCGCGGGGATGCCTTGATCGACGAAGGTGCGCTTGGCGTAGCGCGAGGGACACAGGATGAAATCCGCGAGCGAGATCTCCTCCAGAACGCGATGGCGGAAGCTCGCACCCGGCACCTTGAACGGGATGCCGAGGTGCTGCGCCTCCTCGGACAGGATCCTTTCCTGAAACCTCGGGTGCTCCTCGCGCATGTCGCAGACGACCGTCGCTCCGGCCCGCTTGGCCTTGCGGGCGGCCTTCCACCCCACGCTGTGGACGAAATGCAGCACGTCGCAATCTTCCATCATCATCGCCGCTCGTCTTGCGAACAGGTCGTTGTGCACGTAATTCGCACGCTCGTAGGAGCCGCCAAATCGGGGAATGGCCCGTCGCAGAAGCTCGGGCATCCAGGTTCGCTTCACCTTTTGCGGCGGCAGCCCATCGAGCCGACGCTCCTGCCATAACCGCTCGAACGGGCCGCCCATGCGCCCGAGCCAGGCCTCCCCGCTCGTCAGGCTGGGACCGGTGATGTAGTGTCCCAGGAACTCTTCCCGGTGAAGGGCCAGCGCGGTGTAGTAATAGTGGAAGACATCGGAAATGAGCTCGACTCTAGGCATCGAATACTGGGTCCCGCATTGGGCTCGAAAGTGGAGGTGAATTTTCGGACGATCGGAATGTCTTGAAAGAGCGGCCGCTACTTTATCATGCGATTTTGACAGTCCGCGGAAGGCATACTTTGAAAAAATTACTCACCTATTGCGCGTTCCTGGCCGGCCTGGTTGCGCTCGGCCCCTCCATCGCCCAGCAGTCCGCGGCCCCCGGCGCGGTGCCTCCCGGCGCCGCGGCGCTCGGCTATACGCATCGGGCGATCTATCTGACGCCGACCACGGACGACATCTCCTACGACGAGACGGTCAAGAACCTGTACAGCGGCGATTGGTATGATCCCGTGAAGCCCCCGTCCACCTATTTCATGACCAACGGGGTGCTCACCATGAATCTGGGCGGGGTTCTGACCACGGAGAGCCGCAGGTCCCAACCCGGCGCCTTGCCGCTGCTCCTCGGCTCGAAGGGTTTCTACGTGGAGTTCGCGGTCAAGCTCTCCGAGAACGACAACGATCATTTCCCGGCCGTCTGGGTCATGCCACAAGAGCACAATTCATCACAATCGGACCATCAGCCCGGCGACCCTCCGCATTACGAGCGCTGGCTGGAGCTGGACGTGAATGAGGGGGGACTCGGGAGCAATCAGTCAGGCGCCTACCGGGGCGCCGTGATCGACTGGTGGGGCATCTATCCGCATTACGAACGCAAGGTGTTCAACAACATCGTTCGAGATCCGATCGACATGACGGTCGAGCACATTTTCGGCGCCAGTTACGATCCCGCCGGCCAGCAAGTCACCTGGTGGCTGGATGGCTCCAAGATGGGCAGTCAAAGCACGGCTTCCTTCCCCGCCGTCGTCAACAGCTATCACTACTATCTGATCATGAACGCTGCGACCCGCGGCGCCAAGCTCCCGTACCAGATGCAGGTGCGCTACCTCGCCGCCTGGACGCCATAGGCGTATCGCAGCATGGTGTCCGCGAGGATGGCGCCGCGCTCGACGGGCCAGGCCGCGCAGATCTCGTCATGAATCGCGTCGGCGGCCGCCAGTACCTGTTTCAGCCGCACCACGGAGCTGGTCGACCACAGCACCCGCTCCACACGGGTTCCGAGCACGGCGCAATTCAACAGAAGCGCGCTCAAGCCCGCGTCGCTCGCGAGGTGGCTGCGCATCGAGGGGATCCGGTCGAGCAGTCCCGACTCGGTCGCGCATCGTTCGAAGGCGTGCCGGCTCAGGCCGCGGAATAGTCCGTGGACGATCAGGGACCGGGATTCCTCCGCACCGAGGAGCGACGGCGTCAGCACCGCCTGCGCCACATCTCCGTAGCGCGGCAGCTTCTCGAGCGCCGATCCGGTCCCCACGCCGACCCGGGCCACGGTACCCAAGGTCACGAGCTCTTGCAGGGCAGTCGCCATGTCGGGCGTCGGGTCCGTGAGCCGCGGCTCGTGAAGCATGAGACAGTCGATGCGATCGGTTCCGAGCGCCTCGAGGCTTTGCTGCAGATCCGCACGCAGACGGCCGGGCTCGAAATGGCCATATGCGTCGTCGCGCACGGGCGCAGGCGCATCCGCCGCCGAAGCCGCGCGAGGACGGCCGCCCCGCTTGAGGCGCCGGTAAACCGGCTTGACGACCGCCCGCACGATCGCGCGCGCCGCCGCCAGTGCCGAGTGCCCGGGCGGGCGCGGAAACCCGATCTTGGTGCAGATCGCAACCTCACGACGCACCTCGCGCAGGCCAAGCCCGAGGACCCGCTCCGACGCCCCATCCCCATAGGAGGGGGCCGTATCGAAATACCGGATCCCGCGCTCGAGCGCAGCTTCGATCAAGCGCCTGGAGTTGCGCTCTTCCAGCCCCGCTCTCAACCGGCCGCAGCCGAAGCCCAATCGGTCCGTCAAACGCCCGCTGATCGCCGCTCTCCCGTCAACTGATCGCACAACCGCCGCGCGAGCGCCATGGCCGTATAAGTCGGGTTGGCAAAACTCGCGCAGGGAAACACCGCGGCGCCCGCCACATACAGATTCCGGGTGCCGAACACCTTGCAGCCGGCGTCCACCACGCCGTTCGCGGGGCTCGTGCCCATCCTCGCACCGCCGCACTGATGATATGAATCGCTCGCCCCGCTCAGCAGTCGAACGTCCCCGGATTCGAGCGCCGGATCGGCGATGAGCTCGGCGTCGGCGGTGAGCTCGAGAAAGCGCCGCAGATGCACCGCGAAGGACTGGAGGCTTTTCATTTGCAATTGCTCATCGACCACCCAGTTCAATTCCGCGATGGGATCGCCGAATCGATCGACTCGGGCCGCATCGAGGCTGATGCGGCTCTCCCGCATCGGTCGCTGCTCGCAATGCGCAATGACGCTGATGCCGCGATCCGCGATGGCGAGCACGCGGCGATGTCTCAGATAGCGCCAGATCAGGGGAAACCACACCCGATTCAATGCCGCGATTCTCTTCAGGGTTTCGATCGGCCGGGCCACCGTGGTGCCGTTGCGCAGCGCCTTGATGAATTGCTTGAGCGCCTGCAGATCTTCGGTCACCCGCGAGTCGAACCTCATGGAGCAGGCGATGTTCAGGAGCCCCTCCTCTCTCAAGGTCGACCCCAGCATTCTGATCTTGGGTTGGTACTTGAAGCCTCGAACGACGAGGTTCTCGAACCGGTCCGCGAAGCGCCGTTTGTCGTTCACGTGCACCTTGCCGATGATCAAGTCCAGATGATCCTGAAAAAAGGCGCCGATATTCGGGTTGGCGCACCATGCCCATCCCGGGTTC
>Ga0182012_10003905_pt1 | contig 15712 bp, 13 predicted proteins | sample 612S2SmetaG_FD_120486 | JGI IMG/M metagenome (GOLD analysis project Ga0182012, IMG submission 120486) | Permafrost microbial communities from Stordalen Mire, Sweden - 612S2S metaG | ecosystem: Environmental > Terrestrial > Soil > Wetlands > Permafrost | place: Sweden: Stordalen | collected...
ACAGGCTCCCGTTGCCCTGGTCGAAGGCCTCAAGCAGCTTGCGCCGCAAATCATCCGAATATGGTCGCGCCATAGCATGTACGCGGAGTATCGCCATACATACTATACACCTTCAGGAGATATACTCTAGGACGGATTAAGACGCGCCGGCCTGGGTCTCATCTTGTCTTATGGGTGACTTGTCGGCGGGAGCCTGGAACGCTAAAGTCGCAAGTCAAGAGAGTCTGTCAGTTCTTGCCCTTCGCGGATGTATCGGTAATCAGGACGACATCGGAAGTCGATATGCTGCGGAGCACGGCAAGTTCCTTCCCTGAGGGCGACCAGCCAAAGTCTTTGATCGGCTCGCGCCCGAGGTTGGCGATGACATTGGATGGAGAACCATCCATTGGCTGGCTAATTAAAACAAAATCCTGATCGAGTTTTCCACTATAAACGACGGCCTTATCATCGGGCGATATGGTGAACAAAAAGACTGGGATAGGGTCCTTGAGAGCGAACTCATGGATTTTCTTTTGTCTTTGCAAATCTTCGACGACGATGGTCCAACCCATGTCCGATTTAGTCGCATGCGCTGCAATGTTTCCGTTCGACGTGTAAGCCGGCCAGAGTGTTGGAGGGTGCATAACTTTCTGAGGAGTTCCTCCCTCAATCGGAATTATCATCGGAACCATCAAACCTGTTTTAGCCTCGGGGACCCTGAAGACAAGGGTTTTGCCGTGAAGAGCGCAGAACGGATAATCGCCGCCATCGGTGCCAACTATCGGGCTGAGATCTGTACCGTCAGCTTTTACCCGGTAGAGCGCATGTGGCAGCGCCGTCCCATGATGCAGCGGGCTCCCAGCCGCAACCAAATATCCGTCCCCGCAACTGGTGATTGGGTCGGAGAGCCCTATCGCCCCTCCGAGGTCTAACGAGCTGAGTCGGCCGGTGGCACGATCCATCACGTTGATTTCCTCGGTGATGCCTTTCGTCCCCACGAATGCGACGTGCCCATCATCGAGCCACGTCAGTTGTTTCAACGCTCGTCTCGAATCGCTGGAAGCCAGAAATGCGCCACTCGAAGCGCTAAAGTAGTCAACGCGGGAACCATCGTCAACAACGCGCGTTGCCAAGGTACGACCGTCGGCAGAGAGCGTGCCTCCCCAATAGACGACATCAGTATTGTTCGTTAGGCGCCTAATCGTCCCAGACGGCAAAGTGAGCACAGCAAACTGGCCGAACTTGCGCTCTGCAATCGGAGGAAGATCGGCATTCATAAGAAGGTGCTTGCCGTCCGGCAGCCAGCTTAATTTATTTATCCATAAGTACTTTGGCAACAGGATTTGATCCTGACGCTTCGATTTCAAATCCAAGAGGATCAGTGTGTCCCAGGGTGGACCACCATGCTTGTCTCCGGGTTCCGGGGGTTGAACCCAGGCCAATTCGGACCCATCTGCCGAGAAAGACGGGCCTGCTGTGCTATTACTTGTTCCCGAATGCTTGCTCAGGACCTCGTCGTTTTCTCCATCCACGTCTGCGAGATGTAATTCCGATGAGAAGCCCCTTGAAGGGGAGCCATTGGGGCCGGGAGCTTCCACACCCGTTATGTAGGCGATCTTCTTGCCGTCTGGAGAGAGGCTGATCTGGCTCCCAAATTTTTGAAACAACTCTCGCGGCTGCCCTCCCAGAACCGACATGGAGTAAAGACTATGTTGCCATTGTACCTTTGCATCTTGCCGAACGAAATAGAGCCAGTTGCCGTCGGGTGAAAGTGAGACCGTAACGTAATCCAAGGGAGTGGGAGCCAGCACCTGCGTTTCAGTATTTGTAGGAATATTACGAATCCAAAGCGAGTACTGGCTGCCATCGGACTTCACTTCTGCGAGCATTCGCCCATCCGCTGACAATGCGGCATCGGTAATATCGCCGCTGTCAGTTATTTGCTGAATCGATATCGAGGAGAACGGCTCAACACGCGGATAGAAACGCCATACCGCATAGCCGGCCCCTGCCAAAAGAACCACCGCCAGGCCGGCAACGAGAATCGTTCGCGGCCTCAGCCACCGGCGGAATCTCTTTGAACCGCCAGACAGGGCTGCTGACGCCGCCGAACCCACCGAAGCCGAGCCACTCACAGACACTGCCCGTCCCGAATCCGTATCGCGCCTAAGCCGCTTCAGGTCCGCCCGCAACTCCGCCGCGGACTGGCAGCGAACGTCACGATCCTTCTCCAGCGCCTTATGAATAATCTCTTCCAGCTTCGCCGGAACGTCGGGGTTGATTCGAACCGGCGAAACAGGCTCTCGATTCAGGATCGAGTCGAATATCGTCCCGGTCGCGTCGCCGCGGAACGGCAACACCGCAGTACACATCTCGTAAAGCACCGCGCCGAATGAAAACAGATCGGTGCGCGTGTCGAGCTCTCTGCCTCTCACCTGCTCCGGAGACATATAAGCCGCCGTGCCAATCGTAGCGCCGGGGCTGGTGAGGGGATCGTTCACGTCGGCGGTCTCAGCGGCCGTTTCGGAAGCGCTGTCTGCTTCCTGAGATATCTTCGCCAGCCCGAAATCCAGAACCTTCGCCTGGCCGCGACTGGTGACGAAGATATTTGCCGGCTTGATGTCGCGATGAACAATTCCCTTCGCGTGCGCGGCGTCCAGCGCATCGGCAATCTGGATACCCAGATCGAGCACTGCCTCAATCTCCATTGGCTTGCCGGCGATTCGGTGGCGGAGCGTCTGCCCCTCCAGCAATTCCATGGCGATGAAGGCTCGTCCGCCGTCCTCGTCAATCTCGTAAATGGTGCAGATGTTGGGATGATTCAGCGAAGACGCGGCCTTTGCCTCTCGCCGGAATCGGCCGAGCGCCTGCGAGTTGTGGGCAAGTTCGTCGGGAAGGAACTTCAACGCGACCTGGCGGCCGAGTTTCAGGTCCTCAGCCTTGTAAACAACTCCCATCCCTCCGCCGCCGATCCTGTTGAGGATGCGGTAGTGAGAAATGGTCTGCCCCTCAGCCTGCGATGGTGTGTTCACTTACGAGAAATGTTACGTGGGCGGTCATCATGGGTCAATAGAATCCTGACAACATCGCAATCGACGCTCGACTCCGCACCCAGGCACACGCTCCCACACCGGCCGGCTAGCACCCTGGCCTTGCTGATAAGCCCGTATTCAGGAGTGAATTATTTGGGAGCAGCGGGCGGTGGAGCGTCGCGCGGACCTGGCGGCGGACCTCCCGGCGGCGGCGCGCCCATGGCGCTGACTGTGGTCGCCAGAAAAGCTCCATCCTTCACCGCGCCTTCCACGCGAACTGTGTCTCCAACCTGCACGTCTGCCAGCGTGATGGGGTCGCGGCGCTTGCGGAAGGTGGTGTTCTCGTCGGCTACGAAACTATGGGCGGCGTTGTCCACGGAGCCCATCAGGGTAACTTTGACACCGTCAATGGCGGTCACCTTGCCCATCAACCAGGTCTTGCCGTAGTTGGCCTGCATCTCGCGCATTTGTTTGGCGCGCTCGGGGTCCAGCTGCAACACGGCTACCGCGCCCACCGACTTTGCGGCCGAATCCACCTCGCCGTTGGCTACAATCGCATCGCCCACTTTGATGTCGGTTGGCTTGATGGCCTGAGGTGGATTTCCGCCGCCGCCCTGCCCACGTTCGCCGCCACCGCCGCCGGGGCCGCCCGCGCCGGCCGGCAGCTTCATGATGCGCGTGTTGGCGCTGAAGTGTACGGTGTAGGTTTCGCCCGAATCAGTCTTGATGGCGTAGTGGTCGGCTGCGACTTCCGTCACGGTTCCCAGCAGGCCGCGCCCCATCATTCCGCCGCCCCAGCCGCCACGGCCTCCACGCTGGCCTTGTCCCTGACCCCATCCCTGGCCAGATCCCTGCCCCTGTCCGGCGCCTTGACCGGGACTCTGACCGACGCCCTGACCCGCGGGCGGTGGTGTGCTGGGGGCATCCTGAGCGGAAGCAGCCGCGACGAGCGCAAGACCAAATACAGATGCAATCAACAAGCGGACTTTCATGGCGAACTCCTAAGGGGCGATAGTGACGCTAAAGCAGCCCCCATGGAGATAGACGTTCGAAAGGCCGCCACGGACCAGGAGATCCGCCCTCATGGGTTGCGCTGGCTGCTCTGGGCCGCAATCATCTGCTCGAAGGCTGGGCTTCCGTGGAGCGACGCAAAGTCAATGTCGGCGACAAGTTTCTTCGGGCTGGTGAAGCCCTCGTTGAGCGCCATGCGCAGGTATTCGATAGCGCGATCATTTTGCCCCGCGCGCACGCAACCCCTGGCCATGTAGTAATTCATTGCGCCGCGGTCCTCCACTGAGGCTGGATTGTCGACGTGGAGGTTGGTGCTGTCCTCAAATATCTGCGGATCCAATGCCAGCGCAGCCTGGTAGAATGCCCAGCCTTGCTTGTATCTATGCTGGGCCAGCAGGTCGGTGCCTAGATTCTTGTGAATCAGAGCGGATTGGCCGTCAACCTTCAGCGCTTTACGGTACATGTGCTCCGCCGCACTATAGTTCTTCAGCGAGTCGTAAACGGTGCCCAGGTTGTTGAGAACCGCTGCGTTCTTCCCACCCAGCTTCAACGATTTCTTGTAGCACCGCTCGGCGTTTTGAAGGCTGAACATCATCTGGTACGCGATGCCCATCTTGTTCCACACGTCGGCCGAGTCATTAGGCGCCTTCTTGTAGGCCTCAATGGCAGCCTGGTATCGCTGGTGGGCCGTGAGCGAATCGCCCAGTTGCTCGGGCGTTGGCTCAAACTGCGGAGTCGGCGCGGAAGGCTGGGTTTCACTTGGAGCCGCCGGAGTCTGGGTCCTGGACTGAGTCGGTGCCTGGGCGAAGGCCCCCGAGAATACCGTAACCAAGGCTGCGGCGGCAACAAAGCCCGACAGCCGGCGGCGCTGATTGGGTTCGGACATAATTCCCTCCTGCCGAAGGAATCCGAGGAGATATGGGGATAGATCCGTACACCGTCTGATGGAATTAAGCACCAATTAGACGAAAGACGTCAAGGAAAGTGATCCTGAAAAATTGAGACCAGACAAGATTATGCGGTTCCGGGAAACGGCGGCTTGTTTCGGGTACACTCTTTCCAGTGCAAAATTGTCCTCTTCAACCACAACCTCCGACTGTATTCAATTGAACACAGGCGCCCGGTTTCGAGCCACGCGACGGCGGACGCTGGAGCTGTGCGCCCCGCTTAGCCCCGAAGACATGATGGTTCAGTCAACGCCCGAGGCTTCGCCGGCCAAGTGGCATCTGGCACACACGGCCTGGTTCTTCGAGTCGTTCATTCTGCGAGAGTTTCTGCCCGAATACCGCCTCTTCAACCCGGATTTTCCCTGGCTGTTCAACAGCTATTACGAAAGCTTTGCCAAGTTCCCTGAGAAGCGGCTGCGGTCCTCATTCTCGCGTCCGGCCCTTGAAGAAGTGCTCCGTTACCGTGAGCATGTAGACGAGGCCATAGGGCGCCTTCTCGCGCGCAACCCCGATCCTGAGGCGGTTCGCCGCATCGAGCTGGGAGCGAATCACGAGGAGCAACACCAGGAGTTGCTGCTCACAGATATTCTGAACGCATTCTTCACCAATCCGCTGCGGCCGGTTTACCTGGATGAGGCCGAGACGGTGACTCCCGGGCGTGAAAACCCCGGCCCGGCACACGCGCAGGTGGGCCGCAAGGCTCCTGGCTTTCAGAAGTTTGAGGGAGGCCTGCGTGAGGTTGGGCACAGCGGAGAGGACTTCTGCTTCGACAATGAACTGGAACGGCACCGCGTTTGGCTCGACTCCTATCAGCTCGCAAGGCGCCTTGTCACCTGCGGGGAGTTTGCCGAATTCATGGCCGACGGGGGATACAGGCGGCCGGAGTTCTGGCTCTCGTCGGGGTGGTCGGCTGTCCAGAACCTGGGCTGGCGCGCGCCGCTCTACTGGGCCAGCGAAAGCGGCGACTGGAGCGTGTTCACGCTGCGCGGCGAGAAGACTCTCAAGCAGCTGGAAGCAACTCCGGTCAGCCACGTGAGCTACTTCGAGGCCGACGCATATGCCCGCTGGGCGGGCCGGCGGCTGCCTACGGAGTTTGAGTGGGAGGCTGCCGCTGAAGGGCGTGAGGTGACAGGAAACCTGCTGGATTCCGGACGGCTGCTGCCCGCGCCGGTCGAAGAGGGAATCCAGAATCCAGGCCCTGCACAATTGTTTGGCGATTGCTGGGAGTGGACCGCGAGCGCCTACCTCGCCTATCCGGGGTTTCGGCCGCTGGAGGGGTCGCTGGGCGAGTATAACGGCAAGTTCATGAGCGGTCCCATGGTGCTCAGGGGCGGTTCGTGCCTGACGCCGACAGCGCACATTCGGGCTACCTACCGCAATTTCTTTTCGCCGGAGACGCGTTGGCAGTTTTCAGGGATTCGGCTAGCTTCGTAACCATTCGAGTTGGGGCATAATCAGAGAATCGCATGAACATTCGAGCTTTGGCCGCCGCACAAACACGAGTGGAAGAAGCGGTCGCTCATGCGGTCCAACTGGGGCTCACGGCCACTCCCAAACGCCTTCCGCCCTGGCTCTTTTACGACGACGCCGGCTCACTGCTGTTTGACCGGATTACCGAGCTGCCGGAGTATTACCTGACGCGAACCGAGCGCGGGATCCTCGCCCGCCACTCGGACGCGATGATTCGACATGCGGCCGAAGGGCGGCGACTGCGGATTGCGGAACTCGGCGCAGGCTCAGCCGACAAGACGCGCCTCCTGCTCGCCTCCGCGGTTTCGCTGCAAGGGACGGTTGTCTATGAGCCGGTGGATGTTTCGCCCAGCGCGCTCAGCTCGGCAAAAGACCGGATCGAGCGGGAGATTGCGGGCGTTATCGTGGCCCCGCGGGTGATGGACTACATGCGGGAACTGGAGCTGGCGCCGACGGAAGAAGACGAGCGGCGGCTGATGCTCTACATTGGTTCGAGCATTGGCAACTTTGACCCGCATGAGGCGGAACTGCTGCTGGAGCGTGTGCGCGCCGGCCTCAGCCCGGGCGACGGCTTGCTTTTGGGCGTGGACCTGGTAAAGGACGAGCCGACACTGGTGGCTGCTTATGACGATGCAGCCGGCGTGACGGCCAGCTTCAACCTGAACCTGCTGGCGAGGCTGAACCGCGAATTGGGCGCAGACTTCAATCTTCAGGCATTCGAGCACCGTGCAGTTTGGAATCCTCAACAGTCGCGGATGGAGATGCATCTTGAGAGCCGGATTGCGCAGCAGGTGCGCATCGGCGCGCTGGACCTTGAAGTGGAGTTCGCCGTGGGCGAAACCATTCACACCGAGAATAGTTATAAGTACCTACCCGGACAGGCCGAGGCGAGGCTATCGGCGGCAGGATTCCAGCCGGCAAAAACCTGGACCGATCCGCAAGAGTTGTTCGCGGTCTGCCTGGCAAGGGCTGTGTGAACTTGCAAATGTCCGATGGTGCAGCTTCTAAGGCTGTTGCCCTTTCGTTTCTCCGCCCGCGCCAACACCCAGCCGCCCAGTCTTCAACTCGCTATAAAAGCCAAGGTCCGCCCCGCAAACCGTCTTGGTGATATACACGATCTGCCCGTAGTGCAGTCCAAAATGCTCCACCACCTGGTAAACGGCATCCAAACCCTTCACGTGGTAGCCCTGAATCTCATAAGGAGCAACCAGATCCGCCTCCGTAAGCCGGGCCAGCACATCCCCCGCCTCGCGCATGGTTGCACCCAGTCTTTCCAGCAGCTCGGTGGCTGGAATTTCTTCCCGCGCTTCGAACTCCGCCGGCCGGTCACGCTTGTCATCCAACCGGTTAAAGGACGCCACCAGCCACTGCCGCACGTTTCCATTCAAATGCAGAATCAGATTCCCGATGCTGTTGCTCTCCGGGTTAGGCCGCCACCAAACCTGGGCTTCGCTCAGCGGTTCCACACACTTCCGCAACCGAGGCCAATACTGCTCCAGCAGCTTATGCCTTGAAAACTCAAGAAACATCGTCGTTACATCTTCACTCACTTGATTCATCGGGATCCGAATCCCCTTTCCAAAACACGTTGTACAGGGATGAATCCTAGCAAACTACGCGGAACATTGCCGAATCCAGCCAACCGGCATAGAATTCCCCCTGAAATCGTTTCCAGAAGGATTGACCATGCGTATCTCCGCTTCGCTCTCGCTAGTCGTGCTTGCCTGTGCCGCCCTCGCCTCCAGCGCCACCGCTCCCGCCGCCGCCAAACCCGCCCCGAAGCCCTCGACCAAACCCGCCGCCAAACCCGCCCCGATTACCGCCGCGACGCCGCCCATGGGCTGGAACAGCTGGAACTTCTTTGCCGGCAAGGTCACCGACAAGGACATTCGCGGAGCCGCTGACAATCTTGTCGCCACCGGCATGAAGGACGCCGGCTACGTCTACGTGAACATTGACGACACATGGGAAGGCGACCGCGATGCGGACGGCGTTCTGCACACCAATGCAAAGTTCCCTGACATGAAGGCTCTGGCCGACTACGTCCACTCCAAGGGCCTCAAGATCGGCATCTACTCCGGCCCCGGAAACAAGACCTGCGGCGGATATGCCGCTTCACTCGGCCACGAAGAGCAGGACGCCAAGATGTACGCCGATTGGGGTATCGACTACCTCAAATACGACGAGTGCAGCTTTACCGGCGACGTGCTGGAAAAGCAGGCCCCCGACGACAAGGCCGCGCAGATGCGTCTCATGATCGCCGCCTACGAGAAAATGGGCAAGGCGCTCAAGTCCACCGGCCGCCCGATCGTCTTCTCGCTCTGCCAGTACGGCTGGGACGCGGTCTGGGAGTGGGCGCCGGCGATCGGCGGCAACCTGTGGCGCACCACCGGCGACATCACCCCGCGCTGGGACCGGATCTACGCCATCCTCAGTCAGCAGGACGGCCTCGCCAAATACGCCGGCCCCGGCCACTGGAACGATCCCGACATGCTCGAGGTGGGCAACGGCAGGCTCTCGATCCAGGAAAACTGGTCGCACTTTGCCATGTGGGCCATGCTGGCCGCGCCGCTGCTGGCCGGCAACGACCTGCCCAACATGAAGCCTGAGGTTAAGGCCATCCTCACCAACAAAGACGTCATCGCCATCGATCAGGATCGACTCGGCAAGCAGGGCACCCGCGCCTATTCCGATGGCGAGGTAGAGGTCTGGACCCGCCATCTCTCCGGCGGCGCGCTCGCCATCGCCGTTCTCGACGCCGGCGATTCGCGCTACTCCACGCATCCCTTCCATCTGAACCTAACCAAGCTAGGCCTGCACGGCCCGCAAACCGGCAAGGACCTATGGACCGGCAAGCCCATAACGCTAACCAACAACCAGCCTATAGAGCTAACCAGCCACAACGTCCTGCTGGTCCGCATCGACGCGCCCAAGTAGCTCGTCCCAGCAAGGCTGAATCCACCGTGCCCCATCCATCGCTTCTCTCTAGCGATGGATGGGAGACCACGAATCCCGACCCGCTCCCTTTTCCCTGCCTTCCCCCGTTCATCCTCCCATCCCCGCCCTCCATCCGCATTTCCAGCCCCTCATCAGAATCCCCGCGTCGCAACAACCCCATTGCCGCTACCTTTCAAACAGAGCAAGAACCACTCCGGAAAGGGAACCGCAAATGGATGATCTCGTTACCGTCGAAGCAGTTTCCCGGCAATTCCCCCTCGACCACAACTACGTCAGGGCCCTCGACAACGTGAACCTCCGCATCGCCGCCGGAGAGTTCCTCGCCATCGCCGGTCCCAGCGGAAGCGGCAAATCCACCCTGCTCAACCTCATCGGCTGCATCGATAAGCCCACTACCGGCCGCATCCTGATCGAAGGCACCGATACGTCCACTCTCAGCCCCTCCCGCCTCACCGCCCTGCGCCGCGTCAAAATAGGCTTTGTCTTTCAAACCTTCAACCTGATTCCGGTGTTCACCGCGGCTGAAAACGTGGAGTTCCCTCTGCTGGTGCAGGGATTCAGCAGCCAGGAGCGCCGCACCCGTGTTGCAGCCGCCCTTGAAAGTGTTGGCCTCTCGCCCCGCGCCAACCATCGCCCCGACCTGCTCTCAGGCGGCGAGCGCCAGCGCGTTGCCGTTGCCCGCGCCATCGTTCATCGTCCCGCCCTGGTGCTGGCAGACGAGCCCACCGCCAACCTGGACACGCACAACGCCACGCAGCTTATCGACCTGATGCACGATCTGAACCGCACCCTGGGCCTCACCTTCCTGTTCTCCACGCACGACCAGCGGCTGCTCGAGCACACCGATCGCATAGTCCGCCTGACCGACGGCCAGATCGTGTCCGACACCCACACCGCCGAGTCCCTGAACCCTAATGTCCTCAATCCCCAGGTTTTCAATCCCCAAGACTCGAATCAAGGAGCCAGCCATGGCCAAGTTCTTGCTGCTCGCCTTTAGAAACGTCTTCCGCAACCGCCGTCGCACCATTATGACCCTGATCATGGTTGGCGGAGGTGTCACCGGACTCCTGCTCGCCGGCGGATACTTCGCGTTCATGACCCGCGGCCTGCGCGAAGACACCATTAATGCCGGCCTGGGACACTTGCAGATCTTTACTGCCGATCACTTCAAGCGCGACGAAGTTCGCGTTCTCGATTCAGGCATCGAGAACTGGCGCCAGGTGGCCGCCACTGTCTCTTCGGCGCCGCACGTCCGTGGCGTAGCCCCGCGCATCGAGTTCTACGGCATGGCCTCGAACGGTACCAAAGCTGCCGGATTCATGGGCAGCGCTGTCGACCCCACTGCTGAAAAAGGCCTCGGCTTCCGTTCGCGAGGCTTGACGGGCCGCGATCTCGATGCAAAGCCAGGTGGCGAGGTCGAAGCTATCATAGGCACCGGCCTGGCCAAGTCGATGAACGTCAAGGTGGGCGATGGATTGACCCTGCTGGCAATGACCTCAGACGGCGCGCTCAACGGCGTCGATGTGGAGATCGTCGGCATCGTCAACAGCGGCATCTCTGAGCTGGACGCGCGTTATCTGCGCATCACGCTGCCCGCCGCCCAGCGCCTCTTGCAGAGCGATCGCGTCACCAACCTGGTGGTTGGCCTCGATTCCACCAGGAATACCGATCTGGTGTATACCGAACTTATTCCACGCCTGCGCGGCTTGTCGCAGGAGATGACGCTCAAGAAATGGATTGACCTGGCCACCTACTATAAGCAGGTCAACACCCTGTTCAACAGCATCTTTCTTTTTATGGGCGTCATCGTTTTCTTCATGGTGCTCATGTCCAGCGTCAACACTCTGCTGATGGCCATGCTGGAGCGCACGCGCGAAATCGGCACCATGCTGGCCATGGGCACGCCGCGCATCTGGATCGTCGCGCTGTTCATGCTTGAGGCTACGTTGTTGGGTGTCATGGGCGCTATAGTCGGTGTGGTGGGAGGCAATTTCCTCGGCGTGATCCTCAACTCAGCCGGATTGCACATGCCGCCGCCGCCTGGATACAGCGTCCCCATTGCGTTCAAGGTGCTCCACGTGCCCGCCATCATGGCCGGATCATCGATTCTGGTCATCTTCTCCCTCGCGCTTTCATCCATCTTCCCGGCGATCCGCGCATCCCGGCTGCAAATTGCGGAGGCACTGGCTCATGTCTAACATCAACTGCATACTGCGAACATTTCTGTTCGTCCTTCTCGCCGGCTTTCTGCTGACGTGCGCGCTGGTGTGCCACGCCGCAACCCCGGCAGCCGCTCCGGACGCCGACACCATCCTCAAACGCGCCGACACGTTTCGCAACGGCTGGCCCGCTTATGTCCTGCACGTCAAAATCACCAACTTCGAGTCGGATAAAGAAGACGAAGAGAAACTCTACGAGGTATCGCAAAAAGGAACGGAAAAGACGTATGTCGAGTTCATGAGTCCCCGCGAAAAGGGCCAGCACCTGCTCATGCTCGGAGACGACATGTGGGTCTATCTGCCAGACACCAGCCGCCCCATTCGCATCACACCTCTTGAGCGTCTCTCTGGCGACGCTTCCAACGGCGACGTAGCCCGCACCAACTATGCCGCCGATTACGCCCCTGTCTACGTCCGCACTGAGAAAATTGGCGTCGAAGATTGTTTTGTCCTCGAATTGACCGCCAAGCGAAAAGGCGCCACCTATCAGCGCATTTTGTTCTGGGTGCGCGCTTTGGACTCGCGCCCCGTGAAGGCCGAGTACTATCTCACCTCCGGCAAACTCATCAAGTCCGCAACATTCGACGAGTACATGACAGTGGGTGGAAGAACTCAACTGTGCCGCTTCACGCTCTACGACGAGATCCGCCACAATTCCCATAGCGTGTTGGAGTACTCTGGCATAGCCCCTCGTGAGTTGCCCGATAAGCTTTTCTACCAGGGCCGCACCGATCGGTTCTAGGCTTCAAACACTCTTGGGAAACCACTTTGAAAGGGAAATGAAATGATGAAGAACCGCTTCAATGTCAAACAGCTTTCCGCCCGCGTTCTGCTTTGCTGCGCGCTCCCCATCACCTCGGCCGGATGGCTTGCGGCACAGGCGCCGGCAACACCCAGCGCCGCGCCCACAGCTGCACCAGTGACCGCCAAGTCCACGCTCACCGTTCACATCACCGGATTTCGGAATGCGAAGGGAAAAGTCAACATAGCTCTGTTCCGTGATGGGAAAGGCTTCCCAACGGACGCAGCAAGCATGACGGCCAGCCAAAGGCTGGAGATCGACCCGCAAACCATGAGCGCGACCGCCGTGTTTACTGGTCTTCCGCAGGGGGCTTACGCCGTATCCATATTGCACGATGAAAACCTCACCGGAAAAATGGACTTCGACGCCCAGGGAATTCCGCAGGAAGGCTACGGAATCTCAAACAACCCCGACACAACCGGGGGTCCGCCCACTCCAGAACAGGCGAAGTTCCCTGTGAATCAAACGCAAGTCACAATCGAAATCAAGCTGGTGTATTGGAATTGAACTCCGGGATTCCCAGATCGTGGTTCGTGGCAAAATCGAAGGGCATCGATCCAACGGCCTGGGAATCCAAAACCTTCATCACCGGCGCTTCCTGGCTACACAACAAGCTTCGAACCCTTCCCATGAGACTCTATCTCCCACTTCCGGCGCTCCTGCTGCTCACAATCCCGATGATGGCCGCAGCCCAGATTGCGCCGGCTGACCCGCCGGCTCAGGATGCCACGCCTGAGTCCAGCTACGATTTCCGGTATACCCTCACCGTCATCAACGACGCCACGTTTTACCCCAACCTCGTCCCGCCGCTGCCGGCACAGGCAAGCCCATTGCTCCACGATCCATCCGTCACGCTGTTTCAGAATCAGTTGCTTCTTGAGCCTTCGTTCACCTTCCGCTATCGCTCGCGTTGGAGCGTTGCATCCAGTGTTGTCGGCCTCGCCGATAGCCATGGCGGCCTCTCTGCAGCGGACTTCGAAGCGCCTTCAGAAGGCCCGGTCGCTTCCGCGCTCGCCGCGGCTCTAATACCCGAAACAGGCACATTTACCCAGCTGCGCGTGAAAGAGGCATACGCCGGACTCTCAGCGGGAGACTTCGACTTCATGGCTGGACGCCGCATCGTCCGCTGGGGCACCGGATACGCATTCACCGCCATCGGCGTGCTCGACCCGCCGCGCGATCCTACCAATCCCACTGACCGGCTCAGTCTTTATGAAGGCCGCGACATGGTCAAGGCCGACTTTGTTCACGGTCCACACGCGCTGACACTCGCCTGGTCCTCCGCCGCGCTTGCGCCCGCATCCGCCAATCTACACGACACAACGGCCTTCCGCTATAACGTCCTGGTGCATGGATTCGACACCGCGCTCATAGCCGGCAACGACCGCGGTGGAGACGCATTTGGCGGGCTTACCTTCACCCGCGTATTCGGCCAGGCGTGGGAGCTGCACGGAGAAGCAGCTTGGCGCGAGCATGAGGCAATCCTGCTTGGCGCCAAGTACACAACTAACTCCGGCATCACCATTATCGGAGAATTCTTCACTCCGCCTGACATCCCCTACTATCAGGACGCAACCCTTTTCCCTCTTACCGGCCGCCAGCATTATGCTTTTCTTACCGCGTATAAGAATCGCCTCCGCGAGTTACCCGGCTGGAAGCAGTGGGACTTATCCGCCGCGGCAGTGGCCAACCTCAACGACCGCAGTTACACAGTCGTCTTCGACGCCAATCGCCGCTTCGGCAAGCACTTCTCCTCCTATCTCCACATGGAGATTCCAGCCGGCAGCCCAAAATCGGAGTACGGCGCAACTCCCTACTCCGCAGCTTCATCAGTGGGGGTTCGTTTCCAGCTATGACTAACAAGACTTGCGCACCAACGCCCGGCCCCGGAGACGACCGGAAGCAAATTTCCAGTTATGCACTCTTTATTACTAGGATGCTTTGGAGCGTTCTGGGCGCGACGGTGGTCGTTCTTTCGCTCTTTGTCACCTCGGGCCACACCAGGCTCTCGCAAAGCGGCATAGAAGCTGTTGCGGCCTTTTTCTATGCCGCCTCCATCTCTGTGCCGTCCACCTTGATCCTCACCTGGCTTACACACCGCCTTAGCAAAAAGTACCCAAGACTTACCATCCCTCTAACAGTTCTCATTCTGGTGTGCACAGCTACCATCGGCTCTTTAGTGGCCGGTCTGCTGCTGCAAATGACTGGCATCAGTTCTCCCGGCGGATACTGGCACGAATTCCACGCGAGCCTTCCATTCGCCATCGTCATCTCCGTCATGATTGGCCTCGTCATGACAACCTACGAGACGCTGCGATATAAGCTCCAGGCCGCCAATCTCGAACTGCGCACTAAGCAAGTCGAACAGGAACGTGCCTACAAACTTCTGGCCGAGGCTCAACTCTCTTCGCTCGAATCCCGCATCCATCCGCACTTTCTGTTCAATACGCTCAACTCCATTGCCGCCCTCATTCCATCGGACCCCGCGCGCGCTGAAGATACTGTCGGCAAGCTCGCTTCGTTGCTCCGCTTCTCGCTCAACGTCAATCCAACCCGCCTCGTCCCGCTCAGCCAGGAGCTCAAAATCGTGCGCGACTATCTCGAGATCGAGAAGACTCGGTTCGGCGCGCGCATTCGTTTTGAAATCACTGTCGCGGCCGATCTTCAAGACGTCAAGGTTCCTCCGCTGGCGCTTCAGTCCCTGGTAGAAAACTCTGTCAAGCACGTAGTCGCCCATCGCACCCAGGGCGCCGAAATCCAGATCACCGCCTCAAAGGATTTGAACCGCATCCTCCTGACAGTTCTCGATGACGGCCCCGGCTTCTCGCAGGACACCATCACCCCCGAGCACGGCCTGGGCAATCTCATCGCCCGCCTGGAACTCCTATTTGGTCCCGCCGGCCAGCTTCACGTAACTCGCGAAGGTGAAAAGACCGCCGTCCGCCTTGCTATTCCCCTATGATGGCCCCGCATAATTGAAGTGCCCATGGAAACCGCCCCGCTCCTAGCCTATCTCGTCGATGACGAACCACTCGCAATCGAGCGGCTTCGCCGGCTGCTGGCCGGCTTCGATTCGCTCGAGATCGTCGGCAGCGCCACGGATCCAGCTCAAGCCCTCGAATACCTCAACCAGTCTTCCAGCCAGCCCATCGATGTCCTTTTCCTCGATATCCAAATGCCTGGCCTCAGCGGATTCGACCTCCTCGCCCGTCTCGCCGTCCAGCCTTTCGTAATCTTCACCACCGCGTTCGACGAATATGCGCTCAGGGCCTTCGAGGTCAATTCCATCGACTA